>Ga0315915_1008146_pt1 | contig 12310 bp, 5 predicted proteins | sample MpolbnodulesMG_FD_207738 | JGI IMG/M metagenome (GOLD analysis project Ga0315915, IMG submission 207738) | Medicago polymorpha root nodule microbial communities from Los Angeles, California, United States - branched nodules | ecosystem: Host-associated > Plants > Roots > Nodule | place: USA... | reverse complement strand
GGGATTTTGAACTCTAGGTGACAAATTATAACATTAGGGTTTCAAATTTATATATTTGGGGAAGAAAGACCCGTTAAAGAGAAAGAGCCGTTGGGAATTTTCTGAAAATCAATCAATTTGGTCCTTGACAATTTTCTGAAAATTCATCAATTTGGTCCTTGGAAATTTTCTGTAAATCAATCAATTTGGTCCCTGCTTACGTGGCATCTGACGTGTTAAGCCTGGTAAGAGGTTAACGTTACACGTCACCTCCATTAACAGACCAACTTAACGGAGGGACCATTTTGATGGACGCCTGTAAAATTCAGGGACTAAATAGCTATTTCGCAAAATTCAGGGACAAATTTGGCTGATGCGTTAAAATTCAAGGACGAAATTGAGGTATTAGTCGAAATCAAATCATGGCTGTTAGATCTACAATCTAACGGCTCAGATCTAAGGTGCACAGAAGCTACTACAGGCAAACATGCGTAGGATTGAAATGTGGTATAAAAAGATTTACAGCCAAAGAAACACTCATAATCTCAACACTTCCTCTCTCTAAAATTTTAAAAACAAACAAGCTCTCTCCTCTCTCTGACAATCACGATCGGAGAAGATGAAGGCGGGGTGGTCGGAGCTGTTTTCGACGGCAGAGCCACTGTGCTGGAAACTTAAACTATTATTTTTTTCAAAAAATTTCATGGAAAACCACTTTATTTCTTCTTCTCGGTTCGTTTCTCAAATCAAACATCACAAATAGTAAATCATGAACTCTAGATCTACAAAAAATTCTATCAACAAAACTTTTCACAACTATTCCTCTAACACTAACACAAAGATGAACACATGGCAGATCAGAAGAAAAAGAGGAAAAGAACACGTTACCTCTGCTGATCTATTCGATCTGGAGGTTTAAGCGTTTGAAGAACGGAAAACTTCTAGATCCTGGCTTCTCTTCTGACTCGATTTGATACTTGTTGAAACGGCGCGGTTGAGCCTTTGTTTGAATCGGATCCGTTACTCTTATTGTTGTAGGTTTGAGCTTGATTCGTATCTTTCTTTTGTCTCGTTTCAAAATCTGCTACTGGATATGAGTGATGATGATTTCGGTTTATGTATATGAATCCTTGAGGTTTGGTTCAAACATAAATGGATTGTTGTTAATAGTATGTGAACCGAAATGATTTTGTGTTGCTGGTTGACCTATTGCTTGGATTTGAGACTTGTGATCTGAAGGTTTTGTATGAGATTTGATATTGTTGTTGGTCATGTGTCTTTTGGAAATTTTGGGTGAAGGATATGAATGTTCATATTGTTCTTAAAAATTTCTGGAAAAGTAGAAGTTTGATCCGAAATTGAAAGAGAGAGAAAGTTTTAGGGTTTTTGTGATTTGATTGGAGGACTGATTTGACCACTTTTTTTGACGCGTTTTTCTGACTGATGTGACTGTGTGGCAAACTGCAATAAATGCAGGCCTTAAATAGTGACAGAACCAGGGTTTCTCTGATACAGGGAATGGACAAAAATACCCCTAAAAGGGATCCAAAGCAAATGACAGCACAACACTAGAAACTTGGAGAAAAAGTTTAGACAAAAGACCACTAGGATAGTGACACGTGGACTAAAGGGATAAGAACAAAGGATTAATTGGGCTCAAAGATTTAAAGATAAATGAAAACAAATAAAAGAAAAAGAAAAATTGAAATTAATAAATAATTAAAAGAAAAAACGAAATTATTTTTTAAAAAGAGAAATTAAATGAAATAAAAATATTAAAAATAAAATAAAATATCTAAAATAAAAAAAAAGATAATAAAACTTAAAATTGTCCCTTTCGGTAACCAAATAAGGTGTTTTAAAATATTTCTCTGCCGAAATTTCGTCTGACACGACAAAAAACACCCGGCTCTTAAAATACGAATAAAAGTTTCAACTATTTAAAATACGAATAATTTTTTTTTAACTAATTAGAATATGAATAAAATGTTTAACTACTTAAAATACGAATAAAAAAGTTTAACTAATTAAAATGCGAATAAAAAGTTTTAACTGCTTAAAATACAAATGAGAAAATTTTTGACTGATTAAAGTGCGAATAAAAATACTAATTGGTCAAAATTTAGGGTATGACATTTGTTATCCAGAAAATTGGAAGAATCTTCATAACAAAATAAATTATATTTTAGTTGAAAATGGGCTTACCAGAGAAATTATATTTTGTATCATCATAATAAACTTGGTTCATGTAGCATATAAAAAGAGGAGTGATTTACGCATACAAATGAGTTCTTGTATCTTAGATTACTCTAAAAAGTCTAACACTGATTTTTTTTATCAAGTATTATTGTTGTTATGGGTTTACCATTGGAGAATTATGTATCCAAATGTCTAAAGTTTAATTAATTACGTATTGATATACTCATATTTTTTGATGTTACTATCATTAGATGTTAAAATTTCAGTGTCTATTATTCAAGTGCTAAAATTTCAGTCTATTTCGCATGAGCTATTGTTCTCTAATTCTATGGTATTTTGTTTAGTTTTGGTTTTTATGGAGTATTTGATTTATTTGAAGATGTTGCCTAAAAAAACTTTTATCTTGTAGTGAAAAGCAAAGAAAAAAACGAAATGAAGCGCTAGTAAAATCATAACAAGAAACTAAAAAAAGTTTATGATGTATTATGTAAGGGCCCTTTTTCTCAAACTATGTCTAAGGCCTCTAAAACGCTAGGAACGACCCTGTTGAATGATTGAAAGAATGAATGTGGTGAATGAATGTAGTAGTAGCCGATGATTGGTATTTTGAAAAACACACGTTTATGTATTTAACTGTTGTTGGGAGTTAGCTGCAGTTAACTGCCGCTGGTAGTCAGCGTAAGTTAACTGTCGCTCGATATCAACGACAGTTATCTCACGCTGGGATTATTGGGGTATTTTTCGAGCGGGAATGATCAAATTTAAAAATGAGAAGAGTGAATCTCTAAGCCGGATTTTAACGATTTGGTCCAAATAGTTCCTTTGTCTTGCATTACAAAGGTATTATATTTTAATTTTTGTTCCCATAGGTTTCGTTTATCAATAGTAATCCCATTCAAGTTGTATATAACACTAAAATGTAGGTATTAGTATCTTCCGGTCCGAATTCAGATCTTGATTTGCCACGTTTTGAGAGTTTTTCTTTTTATGATATACCTAAACAGTTGATCACAGGTATTCAACGGCAATTTGTCAAAACAAAAAAAAAACTAAAAAATATTGTGTAAAACAAAAGCATTCACTTGAGAAGAAAGCAATGAAACGTAAGCTAGACTCCCGCGAACAATGAATTGCACATGATGAAGGTATAATAACTAGCTAGGAAAGGTTAGATCAATTAATAAAGAAAACGAAAACGATCGAGACACTAACCCAACTGGTACTTCTTTATGAAGGCCATATTCCCATCCAAACACGAAAGATGAAAATTTGAATGAAATTTCGAATCCACGGAGCGCATATTTAACCACCCAATATGACCCTAGTTGCACGTGAGTCACTAGTAAATTAATTGGCATGGTTCAAAGTAGTAGGGAAGGTAGTATCTAACTTGCAGTCACACTCACAACACAAGCATCCCAAAATAAAGGACCACTAGAAAATAAAAAGGTTGCTTCGTGCATGTGTCATAAAGCAAACTACATCCACACAACGTGGAGTCTGCCAAAATTAACATCGATTCCTTTTTTTTTGTATTATGATGTACTTTCATAAGCTATATAAATGATGGTAAAAAAAAAAAATTAGAATCCTTTAATCACGAAATTGGCAAAAATTAACGTCTTATGTTTTTTTGGCGTTTTTGTTTGCCTTCTATCCCATAATATTTGTGTTGCTGATTCATTGCACGCGGGGTTGTTGGTTAGTTGAAACAAATCCATCTTTTTCACTTGTTTGTCTTTGATATAACCCCACAATTATAATATTTAGTACAGCTTACTTTTTTTTATTAATGATTATTCTTTCTCATTTTTAAGTTTACGAATCACAGTCTGATAATGATGTGGATGGTCTTTTACATTTGAAGCAACAATCAATCATTTTTTCCAATACTTGTTTTTCAATTTTTCATCACATTCATATCCCCTCGTCCTTAATTTGTCATCTTAAGGATTTTTCCATTACCAGCATAGAAATTGAGTTAAAGTAAAATGTATAACATCCTTGGTATCTTAGTAAATACGTAATTAACATTTCTCTAATGTGTTTTAGGACCATGTTCAATCGGTTGAAAACATATCTAGGAGACTAGGACGATGTTATACCGGCAATCTTTCCAGTAACAATATATTTGCACTTCCTTCAGCAAAAAAAAAAAAACAATACATTTGCACTAAAATGATATATAATGGTTCACATAAAAAAATGGTATATGAGTACATTCGTTCAGAAATATTGTTTCCATAAACATAATGAGTAATGACTTTGGATTTAATAACCATAAAACATACACGAATGAGATGTTGCAACCGCTTGTTTACATCAAGATATCTAGAGCAGTATTGCCAGAAAGAGCCAATTATTTAAGTACTCCTAAGCACTCCTATAGAGTCCAAGTGTGTATATCGAAGTTTGTTAAAAAAAATATACTAGTTGGGTTAATTGAATTTCAAATGATATGTGCTCTCACAATAAGTAGTGTCACGTTTAAAATAAATGAGATAGAATTGGACAAAATACGAAAATGAATAATAGAATTTTAGATGGAGGAAAGCAGTATACTCCATAAAAAATAAAAAATGAGAAATGATAACGAGTGTCTGAAGATATTTTTTAACAACCTTAAATAGTAAATTTTAAAAAAATTGATGAATTAAGTGTATTGAAAATTAAAATAATCGACTTTTTTAATAAACATTTTTTTTAAGAATGCTTAGGATACTTGTTAGAAGGGAAAAAAGAAAGAAAGGAGGAAAGTAGTTTGGAGATGGAGGGAGTTGTCCTGATTTGTTACATCCAATCCTTTAATGAACATAGGGAAAGGTGTATCTCAGCAAATCACATGCATGAGCAAGTTTTAATTTCACGTGTAGTTGATTTTCATTTTAGTACTGTTATCGAGGAGATAGACATAAATATTTTGTGCATAGGGGGTGCATTGAATCGAGAATCATAAAAAATATTGTGCATTTTATAACATTATTCAAGATTTTAATGAATTTAAAGCTTTTAAAAGATGTGAAATGTTAACTTGTATTCTTAAAACACATGTTAAGAAATTTAAAGTAGAAATTTGTGTCATTAGAACACATGTTAAAGAACCTAAAGTATAAATTTTGTATAGGAAATTATGCCAATTTATATTTCTAAAGATTAAAAATTAATGTTTTGTAATAAATGTTTACTATTTATGGAATCCTTAACATATTTCTTAAGGACACAAGTTAACATTTCCTTTCCTTCGTTAAAATTCAAATTATCCCTACAAAATTCAGTTCTACATATTTTTCTCTATTGTGCATTACATGTTAAAAGTTCAAATTTTCTTCCTTTGTTGTTGTTTTTACAATAAGCTTATTGTCTCTTATTTTTACTCATTTGTTTTTCTAAATCAATAGTATATATACTTGTTGTTGTTTTTTTGTTGATTATGATTTGTTTATTTTATGAATGTTTGTTCTAATGATAATATATAATCAAAATTAGCATATTGAATTTGCTGAAACATCCATTATGACCATAATTTCAAATTAAAAAGGATCCAAGACGATGAACAAAAATTTATTTTGATACTTCGTTGTTGTCTGTGTGACGATTCATAAAAAATGTTCAACGCCTGACAAAGAAAAAATATAGTTGGATGTTTTTCTAGAAATTGAAATAAAGTGAAAAATGATAATGTCACTTGTGCGTTGTGCATGAATGAAGACATCATTGGAGAAAGAAGAGGGAGGAGAGACATATAAGAAATAATTAAAATAGAGTAAAAATGAGAGATATGAGAAATATACAAGAACATAAAAAGAGATATAGAAATGAGAGAAAGAGCTGAGAAGAAAAGATAGAAGTAAAAGTACAAAATAGAGATTGATAGAAATCTTATGGTGTGTGGAAAGACTTTTAAAGCTAAAAATTAACTTCCTAAAAAAAAAAAACTAAGAATTAACTTAAAAACCGGTCAAAGTCCATTAAAACCCCGTTTTTTTTAAACAATCCTCCAATTTTGAGTTTTTTTAATACCACATGTTTTTGATCTTGATTAAATATCACAAAAAATTTATAGAGTTCATAAAAAAAAAGTATAATGCAACTATACATTTTTTTTTTATTTTATAAAATTTGAATTTAACAAATAATGACAACAAGTGCTTTTTTTAATATGTTTGGTGTTAAATCAAATCTTTCCCGCGTCTCCATGCCAACTTTACTATGATATCATGAAACCAAAACTTGGAGTTTCACTCAAAATGCGTTTTCATCCATTCCACCGATTGAACAAAAAACACTAACGTTGGATATAATTTTTCCTTGAAATAATTAGGAAGATGGCAAGGAATTCACTTAGTTAAGTAGTTATTCAATTATTATCCTAATCTACCTCGTAGATGATTAAAATTAATTGGTTTTAATAAGTTTATTAAATTAAATTAATTGGAGGCGTATGTTGTTAGTTTGGGAAGAATGATACTTTAACAAATATTGTTTTGCAATCTAATATTCTTTGGCATTTACATGCTTTCAAAAAATACAATGTTACAAGTGCTTATAACTACGTGATGTCGTCAGTTTAGTTGAGCACTCTAATGCAATTTGAAATAAGGAAGTTTCCCTTAAGGTCAATTTATTAGCCTAGAGATTGATGCGTAACCATTTGCCCACAACAGACAACTTAACTCGGAGAAACATCAATCTGCCTAATGTTTTTGTGCGGGTGGTTGTGGCAAGATGGAGGATATTGATCATCTATTCCTTTCATGCGACTTTTTTACGCACCTCTGGCATGATATTTCTAACTGGTTTGATTTCATCACGGTGCCTCCTGAACATGTGTCATATCATTTTCTTCAGTTTGAAAATTTAGAGTTTTCCTAAAAATATACGTTTAGTTTTCAATCTAATTTTGATGGCATGTGTGTGGGTGGTTTGGAGCAAAAGAAATGCTCTAGTGTTTCGTAAAAAAAAAGGTCTCTTTGGGTCATTTAATATAGTTTGATATTATTTTTTTACTAGTTTTTCAGCACTCCTTGTGCTGGAATTTTTAGGTTTTTGAGTCAATATATTCTATTTTAGTTTATTCAAGTAAATGTCTCCATAAACATACCTTGATAGTTGATAAAACATTACATTATATATGTAGAATCTGAAATTTGAATCTCGTTCCTCGCTTATTTATTGTAAGGTGAATTTCTATTCATCTACCTACATGATAAAAAAATACAAGTAAATAAAAATTACATTTACAAATTACAAAAATGTGTTACTTCCTTTCTTTTTGCAGGATTTATTAATTTATTTATTTTTATACACCTTTTTTAAGTTTTTTCTAGATTAACCAATGAAAATGAGCAATTTATTGATGGGATCAAAATAGTCTCTGGTACGATCTAAAAAGGTGAATGTTCATTGATTGATGTAATTTACCCAACATTCTTCCATAGAAATCCCAGTTGTGGCCTCTTTTTTATTTCTAGTTTACACTCTACAGTTACACTTGACACGGGTTTGCCACTGTTGCTCCATTCTTATTGCGCGGGCGCTTCCACCAGTTTAAATGCCTACCTCCACCTCCTTACCCGCCACGTTGCCACTAAGCAAAACTAATTCATTTTTTAAATTAAAAAAATCAAGAATTACCGAGAAAAATAAATTTAAACCCACCACTACACATTCTCTCACTAGTTTTTTTCTTCTCTTTTTCATCTTTCTCCTTCAATTCAACCACTTTCTCTCTGCAACTCTACTTGTCTTCGAGAAGACGAAACTCTCTCCTCGTGAATCAAAAGCGTCAAAGCATCCAAAAAAAGAAAAGGAAAAAAAAATAAAGAAAATGTTCTTCACTTTTGTTTCCATGTGAAAATCCTGACACATTCTATTCCACTTCCTTAACCTTTCTTCCTTTTTCACTCCACATTTTACCATTTTTCTTCTAACTAACTCCTAACTAACTCGGCGAGTTGACTCAATGGCTTCGTCTTCACGAGCACGGAGCAACTCGCCGTTCTCTCACCGGAAGCCTTCCACTCCTTACTCCTCCGCTTCTCCCTTCACCGCCGGAAAGTTAATGCCGCGTTCCTGCTCTTCTTCAGCGTCCTCGTTTTTTAACTCCGGTGGTGGCGCTGACCGATCCATGATGACTCCGAGTCGTAGTCAAAGCGAGTCAAATTATTTCGATGTGCACAGTTATGGTTCTCCGGTAGAGGAGGTGGATTCTTCCACTCCGAGGGATAGTATTTCGGTTACGATTCGGTTTAGACCGTTGAGGTAATTGCTTAGATCTGCGTTTCGTATGAATTTGAGAGCAATTGAATCGTTTGTTTTTGTTTAATTTTCGTCGCATTGTATTTTCTGATATCAAATTTGATTGCGTAGTTTGATTTTCGTATTTTTGGTTGCAGTGAAAGAGAGTATCAAAGAGGAGACGAAATTGCGTGGTATGCTGATGGTGATAAAATTGTGAGGAATGAGTTTAATCCAGCAACTGCTTATGCATTTGGTAATTTCATTTTAGTTTTTTTTTTCCTTTTTCGTTTTTGTACGTGATTACGCCAGAGATAAATGGAGATGAATTAATTAGGTTTTAGTTACGGAATTGGCGATAATCATGCTATTCATGTAGAAATTGTGGATATTGATGTTGAAGTTTTCATTTCGTTTTTTTTTGGACGTGATTATGTTAGGGGATTAATGGAGAAAAATTAATCAAGTTTTAATTACGGAATTGGCTATAATTTTGCTTTGGTGTAGAAATTGTGGATATTAATGTTAGAATTTCGATTTGATTTGTGGCAGATAAAGTATTTGGCCCGCATACAAATTCTGATGAGGTGTATGAAATAGCAGCAAAACCTGTAGTGAAGGCAGCCATGGAAGGGGTTAATGGTTGGACATTTTACAATATGGATTCAAAACTGTGTAGAAATGAGAATGTGGTGTTTTTAGCTGTGCCAAATTTCGTAGTCTGAAGTACTGACTTGATTCCAGTAGAAATTTGAAAAAAATGGATTAATTGAACGTAATCACATACGGCACATGTCAGACACCGAACAGACCTTCCATCAATAAAAGTTTTACATTTAAATATACTAGTTTATAAATGGATTGCAATGGTTAATAGTATCTTCCTATTAATTGATGGTTGATGTTAAAGTGGTTGGTGGAGTTAGCTGAGATTGGAAGATAACTTGTGAATTGTGATAAACATTGCAGGAACAGTGTTTGCCTATGGTGTAACGAGTAGTGGAAAGACACATACGATGCATGTGAGTGTCACTCAAAATTAATGTATTCATTTTTATCTTATTTCAGTTTGAATTGTTTTTGGCTGAAACTATTTCACCTCTCCATGACATTGCTACTTAATACACCGTAACAAAAATATTTGGTGCTGTAGTAATTCTGTTTTTGCTTCAATTTATCTTTTGGTTTGAAAATTAGGAAAGTATTAATTATGTTTTTTCAATTTGATTCACGTTGTTTGTTATCTCAAACAAATAGAATTATAGAAACCATTAATGGAATGATATATTGAGTATTTTAATAAAGGATAGGTTAGTCAAATGTATCTTTCCTAGACTCCTACTTGTAGTTAACACCATTTTAGAATTTTCTTTATCCAAATGAGCGCATAAAGTTAAAATAGAGGGAGTAGGTGGGTATGTAGTGTAGGTTATTTGTCAATTCTCATTTTGAAGTCTTTTTGTCGAGTTAATTGTATCTTTTTTCTAATTTCAATTTTCTAATAGGACAGCACATATGCCGCAGCTTGCAAACATTTACTCTTTTATATCATTCTTGGGAAGAATGTAGGTAATAAGATTTTGTCAGCTATTTTTCGCTGATTCTGTTGTTAAGGTTAATTTCTGAAATCTCTAGGGGGTCTTTGAGCCTCGGACCTGCTTACGGTTGACATAGTTTATCATCACAAAAGCAGTCAGTTTGCGGGATTACAATTTGGTGAATTAACCATTGGCATCTGTATTCGTTATCAGTTACACATGAAACAATTTTTTGGATTAAGATCATTCATATATGTAACTGAAAATTTGCTGGGGACTTGAGAGACATACTGGAAGAAATAGAATTACAAATATATTTTTAACAAGTTGAAAGGATTTTAGGACATTATGGACTTATGGTAGTAAAATACTTTAAGTGAAAATATAAAATACCAGATAGGTATGGAAAAGAATATTCTATTTGAACAGTTGAACTGACTCGTTTGATTTGAGACTACATTGTTAATAATTACATCAAACTGACTCATTTGGTTTGAGACTACATCGTTAATAATTACATCAAACATATGCAGCCATTTATTTTAAGGTTGATGATCAGACTTATTATACGGTTCCAGTATCGATGTAGTTTAATTCATATGTCAAATATGGGGACGCAGTACCTTGATTTGACAATTAAATGCTTGCTTAACTTGCAGTTTGTACCACTGTTTACAATGCCCTATTTATTTTGTTTCAAATCACTTTCTGCCCACAAACTACTTCACGTTCACGGTGCAGCTTTTTTGAATTGACGCGATCTCTTCACTTGTGGTTTTTCTGATTTGCTTTTCAATAATGATTTCTGCAGGGAGATCAAAACTCTCCTGGTATCATACCACTGGCTATAAAAGATGTTTTCAGCAGTATCCAAGATGTGAGTTTTCTTGCAAACACAGTAAATGTTAGCTAAGTTATTGTTGTGTTATATATGTTGGTTGTTTTGCAACAAGTGTAGCATGTCCATTCTTTTTCCTCATAACACTTTTCTTTGAAAATGATGTTTTTGTATTTGTTTTATTTTATTTTCAATACTCACTGTTTTTTCTGCTCTACTTGTTACCGATTTCCTACGTCCTTCATTTGCATACCATTATTATATTATGTTTTTAATATACACTAGTTAGTTATTCAAAACTTACAAGGATACTTGAGCTCTATGCATTGATTGGTAAGAAACCTTAGTCAGTGCTTCGATTTATAGTTACTAGGAGTAGGAAACTACTTCATCTTGGCATGATTGTGGAATGGAAGTATCCCAGCTGTTCTTGATTAAATTTATAGTATTGAAATTTAACTTGTTTGGAGTGACTGATTCTGTTTACTGCAGACTCCAGGAAGAGAGTTCTTACTTCGAGTGTCATATCTAGAAATATACAATGAGGTAAATCCAAAATATTTGTGTTCCACCATCTGTGTTCTGCTCATGTTTTACAGTTCTAGTACTTCATACAACCTCAGTTCTCTCAGCTTCACCTGAACTAAAGTTTCCTGACATCTGCTACTTTGCGACACCGATATTCCCGTTCCAATTCCATGTTATATTTACTAATTTATTTTCCTTGTTAATAGAGATATTTTCATTGTTTATGTTTGGTATCAGGTGATAAATGACTTGCTTGACCCAACTGGCCAAAATTTGCGTGTTAGAGAAGATGCGCAGGTTTCTTACTTAATCTAGCGTTAATTGGAACTGAAATTTTGTTTATAGTTCTGTGTTCATTATTTTCACATTATTCAAATCACAAAAGGAAACTTCTTATTATGTTCTCAATGCCTAAAATACACAAACACTGACATTTCTCATTGTATTTGGAATGTCGCATCATGGCATGGCATGTATGATGCATCTATGAACTTTAAACTGAAAACCTGTTTTTATGTGTGAATATGGATGGTAACCGGTTTCTGGTATGTTCTGAATAGAAAATTGGTTAAAATTGCTGATGTGGCCAGTTAGAGAGAAATTGCAGTTATATTAATGATAGGTCTTGCTTGGTGAGTCGAGGGAGGAGCTAAATAGGAGGCTAGAGACCTGGAGGCAAGCCTTAGAAGCGTATGGTTTCCGCCTGAGTAGAAGCAAGACGGAGTATATGGAATGTAACTTCAGCAAAAGGAGAAGTGGGTCTACCTTGGAGGTGAAAGTTGGAGATTATATCATACCCCAAGTTACACGGTTTAAATATCTTGGGTCCATAGTACAAAATGACGGAGAAATAGAAGCAGATGCAAATCATCGTATTCAAGCTGGGTGGTTGAAATGGAGAAGAGCCTCAGGTGTTTTGTGTGATAAGAAAGTACCACTTAAGCTGAAAGGAAAGTTTTATTGGACAGCAGTCAGACCGGCAATGTTGTAT
>Ga0315915_1008144_pt1 | contig 12315 bp, 3 predicted proteins | sample MpolbnodulesMG_FD_207738 | JGI IMG/M metagenome (GOLD analysis project Ga0315915, IMG submission 207738) | Medicago polymorpha root nodule microbial communities from Los Angeles, California, United States - branched nodules | ecosystem: Host-associated > Plants > Roots > Nodule | place: USA... | reverse complement strand
GAGCATAGAAGTCTCTTTCAGGTGTGATTGAGCATAGAAGTCTCTTGGAGGTGTCCTTGAGCAAAGATAAGTCTCTTTCTTGTGTGATTGAGCAACTTGTAATTTGAGATTACATTTTAGTGGAACTTTCCTTGGAAGTGCAAGGAGGACAAGACTACTTCCGGTTTGTGGAAGGAACCTGTATAATTGCTTGTGTTCTCTCTTCTTCTGTTCTTTACTTTATCCGCTGCAAAGACTCTGAACTCACTCAGACTCTGAATTACTTCAGACTTTGAACCTAAGAACAGTTCTCTAGAACGTAAAAGAAGAAGTTTAGAAAAACACAATTCAACCCCCCCTTCTTGTGGTTTTTCTCACCTTCAGACCATACTCATGACAGGTGGCGGTGGACTCTAGACCCTATTAATGGATATTCCGTTAAGGGGACATATAATTATCTAACGTGAGCAGGTGTTTCCTCGGAGCGGCGTATGTTTGACGATTTGTGGCATAAGCAAGTTCCGCTTAAGGTTTCTGTGTTTGTATGGAGGCTTCTTCGCAACCGACTTCCAACTAAAGACAATCTCCTCCGTAGGAGAATCATTCAGCATGACGATACTTCTTGTGTAGGTAGGTGCGGTTCTCCTGAGACTGCGGACCATCTCCTTTTCCGTTGTGATCACTTTGGCTTGTTGTGGCATCGTCTTTACCAATGGGTAGGTATTTCTTTTGTCATTCCAGCTTCCGTCAGAGCTCATCTTCATCATTTTGGCAATTTGGCTGGGTTCCCGTGATCTACTCATTCTTTTCTAACAGTAATCTGGATAGCTAGTGTCTGGGTTATTTGGAAGGAAAGAAACAACAAGATTTTTAAACAGAAGAATGCCAACTTGAATCATTTAGCTGACAACGTCAAATTTATGTCTTTTTCTTAGTTAAAGGCAAATCTGCCCAATTTCGCCTTCAGTTACACTGACTGGTGGCAGCACCCTTTACTTTGTATGTGTTATTGTGTAGTTTTTTTTTTCTCTCTCTCATTCTTGTGTTGTTTTTTGTGTTTTGGCATGAGACACTAAACTTTGTATTTTGGAGGGTGGTTCTCTTTTGCACATCTTATGCGAGATGAACCATTTTTTTTGATCTAATATATTCCATTTTGGTTTGTTCAAAAAAAAAAAATTCATTTAGTACGTGTACGATTTCATAAACTAGTTTATCTTTAGATGACACAAAAATGACGGTGAAAAAATAGAAAATAAAAAAAAAGTCAAAATCTATTTTAATTTGTAAGAAAAACTGAAATTTTTGAGAAAAATAAAAGGAAATTTCAGTCTTCGAAAAGAAATTCAGACAAGTTAGTTTATATCTAAACTACTGCCATAGATGTGACAATTAATTAATTTTTAAGCAAGTGACAATTAACTTATTGACAATAGTTAAAACTGAACAACAAATTAAGTCTTAACAACAACTAAAAAACAAAGACAATTTGGTCAATATATTAGAAATAATACCTAAACATTTCTTTTTCTATGAATCATTTATTTTTGTTATTGTCCTTCTTTATCATTTAAACAAAGTTATTAAATTGGAAGCATTATTCAATTATAACTCAACAAATTCCCGTAAAAAATAAAAATAAAAATAAAAATAAAAATAAAATAAACTCATCAATATTTGACAATTCTTAAAAAGATTCATTTCATATCTAAAAGGTGGTATAAAAAGTGTACAGAAACATATGTTACATCGTTCATAGGAGAAATGATATTTGTACAACCATTTGGTACAACTTTTGTATAACTTTATTTCTCATACTCACATTATGTTTTTATTTTCTCTTTCTTTTTCTCTTTCTATTGTTTTTGATCAATGTGAAGAGAGAACAACAAAGTTGTCTCGAAGATTGTACCAAAATGGTATCACTACTCTACAATATTATATATCTACAAAAAAATGTGGTTGTTTGAAGGTTGTTCCGGACTGGCCGAAGCCCAATCCTCTGACCCAAAGTTCTTTAATGAAGTAAATGCCCAATAAAGCGTTCAAATACACACATAAGGGTTTCTAATATTAAATACACACATATTGTCGCCCGACCATTGCGCTATAAGGGTACAATATTTAAAACAATACACACATGTGCCAATTGAAAATCGATAAACATAGCAACCCACTACAAAATGAGGCACACGATCATTATAAGATATTTCACAAAGCACCTTGAAACGTCACTAACTTGAGCATCTAATGTCTTTACAAGTATAACTCCCCACACCGGTGAACGATAATCAGCAATTGCAAAAGCACCGAAGCACCCGCTTCGAAAGTCTCTTTTGATTGCATCTTGATCAAGTGCTAAAGAAGAAAACAAACAAAAATGAGTTATGTATTGAAGACAAAATTATCTAGGGACATTATATGTTTTAGAAATCAAATTGTGTTTTCAATTGTAAGTGCATTAGTGTCATGTTAACAAATATCCTAAATGTATTTCTTAAAGAAACCACGAAAACAAACTTCGTCTTGAAAATACAGGTTAAACAAATGTTAAAAACATAATTACACAATTTTCTATGTAAAATTTACTATTTTTGATTGCTTAAGCAAAAACAAAATTTATTACTCCTCCATCTCATTTTAATTTTCATTTTTACATTATTTTTTTTATCAAAATAATTGTCACTTTAAAATATCAATACAATATATTTATTTATTGAATTTCGTTTAATTACTCTCACTAACTACACTTAATAGTTTTTTTTTGTTGAGAAAAACTACACTTAATAGATGTGTTTTAGTAAATTATACTAACTTTATCATTTAAATCAACTCAACTAATATTCATATGAATCGCACAACTCTAAAACGGCTATTAAAATGATACGTATGGAGTATTGTTTTTAGGGTTATGTTAACAAGTGCCCTAAGGGCAATGTTCAAGGAACCCACTATAATAAATTTTAGGGTATTGTTAACTTGTGCCCTAGAAATATTCTCTAAAATTTTGTGCATTTAATTCATAAAAAAGTTAAAGATTAAATGTAATGCAGACATTTTAATAAACTATTTTTATATTTGATTCATTAACTTGTGCCCTTAAGGCACAAGTTAGCATTTCCCTAAATTTTATCATGAAAACATAAGTCAAACAAATGTAAAGGTAATAATTAAATAACTTTTTATGCAAAAGTTACCACTTATAGTTGCTTAAACAATGCCTCAAGGGTAGAGCTGTCAAAACGGGCTGGTCCGTATGGGCCGGCCTGTTTAACCTGATTAATTATAAGGCTTGAGCCTTAAATATTGAGCCCAAATTTTTATAGGGCTTTTTAGTTCGGCTCTAAAATTCCCGGTACCCGTTAGGGCTAGCCTGAACGGGCCGCGGGTAACCCGTTAGCCCGCATAACAAAAAAATTCTATATATTATATATATCTTTTAAATAATTCTTTACTTAGTTGATTATCAAAGTAAAAAAATAAAACTGAAAATTCAATGAATTAACACGCAAATATAAAAGTAATATAAAATTATATTTACTCGTTTTGTTACTTAGAATATTTTTTTTGAAGAAGAAAAAATGGATTATTTTAACAACTGAAGTGTAATATCCCTAGCACAGGTGTACTATAGAGACCACTTCACAAAACCAAGAGTCAAAATAATAAATACAGATACAAAGGTCAATCGATGGCCAAACAAATCATAGGGTCCGACCACCGTCTCTGAGAACCGTACACAAACATGACATTTTTAGCTTTAAGCCACCAATACTTAGAATATTAAAAATCGAATATATAAATATCTATAATCATAACGTAAGTAATTTATTTAAAATTACTTTCATCGCGGTTTTAGTTTACGACGTTTGTACGAAAATGTTTAAAATTTTGTTTTGTGCTAGGCATTATTTTTTTATTTTTTTTAAAAATTTTTGTAAGAAAATGTTTAAAATTTTGTTTTGTGCTAGGCGTTATTTAAACATACTAAAAATATTATTTATGAGAAATTTTATAGGAGTATTTTATAGTACTTTTTTATTTTTTGAGTAAATTACACTCCCCTCCCTTGAAAGTTGTTTGAATTACACTCACCTCCCCTCTTATGTTAAAAAATAAACTCTCCTCCCTTGAAAAATAAAATTTATAACTCCCTTGAAAAATAAAATTTATACTCCCCTCCCCTATAAGATGCTTGAATTACAACCCCCTCCCTTAATAATTAAATATGCACTACACTTTAATCTATTTTAACATAAATAAATATTTTTATGATATATACTTATTTTGGACCACCATTTAAGAAAAGTAAATTCATTTCTTTATAATTTAAATGTCAATGATAATTAAATTTAAATATTTTGCTATTAAATTTATAATTAAGAGTATAAAATTAACTTTTAAATAACAATACTTTATTTTCTTTAGTAATTTTTCGCATATTTTACTTTTATTTTGGGTTGTTCCCTGTTTTATAATAGGGTTAAAAACTATATGTTAATGAAATAGTGAATAAAAAATAGTGAAAAATATGTATCAAATTTTGATTATATTAAAATAGATCCGCAATGCTATTTTTTTCGAAGTGTATTAGATTATTATTTTTTTCTAGACTATTAAAAATTTAAAAAAAGTATTGAGGGAGTAAAGTGTAGATTTTAACATAAGAGCGAGGAAATACACGATCAACCAACATTTCTCAAATTGGAAAAAAAAACAGAAGAACTGGCCTCTTATTTTGATTTATCAAACCGAGAGATCTATGAATAAGGAGGAGATGAGAATGTAATTCAAGCTTCTCTTAGAAGAGGGGAGTGAAATGTTTTCTAATATGTTTTGAATAAGAGGGGAGAAAAGTATATATTTTAACATAAGAGGTGAGGAAAGTGTAATTCAAACATCTTTGAAGTGAAGGGGGTGTAATTTACTTTTATTTTTTAAAAAAAGTAATTTTAACACGGGCCTGCCCATTTAGCCCGCGACCCGTATAGGGCCGAACTTTGATAGTATTTTCAAGTCCGTATTACAACCAGACTTTTTTGCCCCACCTGATAAAGCCCGAAGCTCGTTAGGGCCGACCCTAAACAGACGGGGTAATCCAGGTAGCACTTGGGTGACATTGTGGTTGGTGACATTGTGACATTGGCCAACCACAATGTCACAAGTGTCTTTATTCTTTCTCTTTCATAATATTTTTTTGTTTCTTTGTACATGTGCGACATTGTGGTTGATCAATGTCACCAATGTCACCTACCACAATGTCACTCAAGTATTTTTCGGGGTAATCCCTTTTGACAGCTCTACTCAACGGCACTTGTTAGCATTTTTCTTGATTTTAATAATATCTGCAATCACAAATATAAAAGGAGTTAAGAGCTTAAAATAACATATTCCTGCCATTCGTCAACCGTTTAATTACCTTATTTAGAATATGTCGTGGGAAACCACACATTATATAGTGTTTTTGAAGATATATTTGAGAACATTATTGCTCTTTTGGGCCTGGTGTGGTGACCCTCTAGAAACACGCATACTTTATATTTTCTTGTCTCTTCTCTCATCATCAGTTTCCCTTTTTCTTTCAAAATAATTCATAACCAATCCACTATAGCCAACCACCTGGCTTCTCAACCTTCTGAAATATCCAATTCCCTCACACAAAACACACACACACTCACACTCTAACTGTTTACTTAATTTTCCCTTCAAACTATGCTTCCTTATAAATATACCACCTTTCTCTTGGTTTTCTTAAATCTCAACACCAAAATTTCAATCTTTTTACTTCATAACAAATTCTTACCCTCAATTCCAGCTTTCATTATCAAAACCTTTTTCTACTATCTCCAGCACATGGATATGTTTACAAATAACACCTCCTATTCACACCCCTTTTCTCCGAATTGCTCCGAGAGTTCATTTTTGAATTCAGAGGGCTCACAAGGGATGTCAATTTCCAACGAGGAGCTGAGGTTAGCTGCGACTACTCCAAAGAAGCGTGCAGGGAGGAAGAAGTTCAAGGAGACTCGCCACCCGGTATATAGGGGTGTGAGGAAGAGGAACTTAGATAAATGGGTGTGTGAAATGAGGGAGCCTAACAAGAAGACTAAGATTTGGCTAGGGACTTTCCCAACTGCGGAGATGGCAGCCCGTGCTCACGATGTTGCTGCAATGGCATTGAGGGGCCGCTACGCCTGTCTCAACTTTGCAGACTCCGCGTGGCGGCTCCCTATACCTGCCACCACTCAGGCAAAAGATATACAAAAGGCGGCTGCACAGGCCGCTGAGGCTTTCAGACCAGACAAGATTTCAATGACTAATGACATCGACACGACTATACCCGCTTCTACCACAGAGGAGCAGAGTAGGCTTTGTATGGAAGAGGAAGAAGAGGGATTGATGAACATGCCAGAGTTGTTAAGGAACATGGCTCTAATGTCTCCTACACATAGCTTTGGGTATAATGAATATGAAAATATTCATGTTCAAAACTTTCAAGATTTTCAAGATGAAGAGGTATCACTGTGGAATTTTTAATTCTTAATTTTCTTTTGATGAATAGCTTTTTTATATATGGTGTGTTGGTTTATTATTATTTTTTATCTCTGGATTGTAGAACGGAGCTTTCTGTTCTACAACCATTTTTATTACTAGTACTGATTCTTCATATATACATATGTTGAAATTGAAAAACAAATTCTTTTTGCATTCTTTTCTGTAATGCAGGTATTAATCAAGCATAACGTGCTTCTCATCCCTTCTATTAGTATATATGAAAGAAGAATAGGCGTTTGGTATGTCAAAATCAGTGTCAACTTCACTAGCTAATTAAATTAAGTTGAATGAGGTAATTAAAATCAGTGTCTCTTCTTATTCTTCTTCTAACTTCTTTTAGTACGAATTTTAAAATAGTTTGTAACCGTAATTTGGGTTGTGTCATCAAACTTTTTAATGTCTCTGCATCCGCAACTAGTGCATTAGCCACATTTTTCCGTAATATCAACGATTGTGATTTTTGCCGCCGTGACCGCAAACCCAGTCTGTGTTGGGTTTCTTTGTTTTCGTCTTGGCAGGATAAAAACTAAAATTGGCAAAGTGCTAATATTATTCAGAAGCCACAGGATTCCACAGGATCGGTTACACCGAACTCAGCTATAAAAGTGTGGCTTCTGGCCACACCCCAGGTGCTTTTTCACTCATTTTGTCACACTTTTCTCTCAAGTATAAACACTGACTTGAGTGTCGGAGTGCTAAACTTGAGTGTCGGAGTGCTAAACTGTTTTACAGGTTTTCTCTTCTCCATAGGATAACAACCACCACTTCCACGAGGCTCTCTCTCTGCCGTACCTGATCTTTATATGTACGAGCCTAGTGACCGTGCTATCCTAGTTCTGATTCCAAACAGTACAATATGGTGTTCAAGTACTCAAAGGTGGAGGAATTCAATGCACAATTTGGCATAGGTGAAAATTTCAGGTATCAGATGTGAGACTCTAATTTCTTCCCCTTGTAGAGCCCATAATTGAGGGTGATATAGTGTGGGCAAGACATGACTGATGCAAAAAAGAGAAAATCTGTGAGACAGCTAAGATTGCCACCATCATGATCACTGTAAAAAGAAATTCATACCACATTCTTAAGTTAAAGAAAAATTAAGTTGAAACATATAATATGCATTTTATTAAACTAGTGAAGTTACAACTATATGGAAAAGAAAGACAACAATTATGGTCAAAGTAAAATAAGTTTAAAGATGGGGTTATAAATTAAGAATGCTTAAAATTTAGGCAGTGAAGCATTAAGTTTGATTACAAAATATTAGTAGAATTCATCTATATATAAACATGTCTCACAATTAATATCAGCATGTCTCAAAAGGTAAAGAGGTAGCTAGCAGAAAGAATCAAAACTAGGCCTGTAAAATATGTCATACTCATTCATGAAAATTACCGTTGACACATGTGTTAAGGCTGAAAACACCACAAAAAGAGTGAAATGTCCTGGAGGTAGTTAACTGCCGATGAATCAAAGAATCGGCTGTAGTTAACTGCCGATAGAACCAGCAGCAGTTAATTACCGCCAGATCCATTGGCAGTTAACTACCGATGCGATTGTGAAACAAATTCAAACAGAAGCTCTCTCATTCATTATTACTCTCAAAATCTCACAAAAATTTTCCATTCTCTCTCAAAAACTCTCTAAAAATCTCAATCAAATTTATTCAACAAAATCACAAGTAAGTAATCATAGTACTATTAACTTATATTTTAGTTGTTATAAATGTTTTTCTTTTTTAGTTTTTGAGTAGATTTATTTTATTTTAGTTTTGGAGTATATTTACATGTTATGATTCATTTTTAGAGTAGATGTAAGTTGATTAATTTTGTTAAAATGTTTGCATGGTATTTATGTTATAGTTTTGAATTTTAGGGTTATTTTAAATTTTGGTGTTTTCTATTTTATTTTAATTTTTTTAGTAGATTTACAAGTAAGAGTATATGATTTATTTTAAGAGTAGATATAAGTTGATTAATTTTGTTATATTTTTTGTATTTTTATGTTATAGTTATGATTTTTAGGGTTTATGTATAATTTGCACTCCATGTGTTTAGTGAAATGTTTGAATGAGTTTTTCATTGATTGTTTACCATTTTATGGTGTAGGTTTGAAACATTGACCGATTTGTTTAGTGTTAGCATACACTTCAACGGTGGAAATCCTCAGATGTTCAAGGTTCGGTATATTAATGTCACGTTAAAAGGTCTCAAGGATCAATTGGATGAAATCAACCAAGGACTCAACGTCGGAGACACAAGGAGAGTGAAATACATTAGGTATGAACGTCCAACGTTGGACGACAGGAGAATAACGTTCAGTCGTCTAGAATTAAAGAACAACGACGATGTGAGGAGCATGTTCTCGATTTTTTGGCAGCACAACATGGTTCCGATTATCGATATGTTTGTCACGTTGCAGAGATAACTAAAGATAGTCTCAACAGTTTGATTCCGTCAGAAGATCGTGATTAGGTAGGGAATGCACCTTCCAACTACCACAATTGTCTTACCTTTGAAATTGGATAAGGTCAAACCTGTTAAACAACAATTCTCAAGCATTCACCCGGTAGTTCTTTTGTTCCTTTCAAAAATTAGGTAGTGATTTGCAAGCCCCTCTGAAAACAACGTGTATTATGCATAATAAACTATATAAGTTATGATATCGAATTCCTTCATATAAGATGAGTGTCACAGAATGCACCTCTAAGAGGTTGTTTAGAGTTTGATCGTGCTCTTCTATCAATTGAAATTTGTCAGTTGGCAGGGCAGTAAGATTAAACTCAAAACAACCTCTTCGAATGCATTCATTTATGTGATGACTCGTATTATATGAGGGAATTCAATGTGATAACATATATAATTGATTCAGCATAATACATGTTGTTTTCAAAGGGGCTTGCAAATCACTACCTAATTTTTGAAAGGAACAATAGAACTTCCGGGTGAATGCTTAAGAGCTGTTGTTTAATAGGTTTGGCCTTATCCAATTTCAGATGTAGGACATATTTAGGAAGAATGTATGTAACCTAGATGAAATTAAAACTAAATGCAATTGTGTATTTTTTGAATTGATTATGTGTACTTGTGACTTTATTTTTTACATTTATTTTTTGAATTTATTTAATACGCAAGATTTATTGAATTTATTCAATACACAACTTTATTCGAATTTATTTAATAAATACACAATTTCGCTTTGAATTAAATCAATACGCAATTTCACAACGCAAGTTTATTCATGATTATTCAATAACAAAATGTTCCAAAATATTCCAAGATTATTCAAGATTATTACAAGCCATTACATTATTTAATCATCTCCCTCGTCGCTTATTTCAATTGGGTTGTCCTCGAGAGTCCCTGGGGAACCTGCTTTTGGTTGAGAACCAAACTAGCATGTCCTCCCACTCCTCCTCAGACTGGACTGATTATACACTGACACCTTCAAATCTTTTTTTTACGGAACCATCACATTCGATTTCGTGTCATGTGTCAGGCGATTTTGCTTTCTTCTTCTCATCACCCTCGTTTAACTGAACCCGATTCTGATTCTGAGACATATCTACATAGAGAAATCGGTGATCAAACCTTAAACTAATCCTATCTCAAATTCATAACAACAATATTTCATAAAAAAATCTAATAATTCTACAACAATATCATCAAAACCTAATTATGTGACAATTTTGACCAAAACTTCTAACAATTCTACGGTAGTATTTTCTAACAATTCTACAACAATTCATCAAAACCTAAACTAACATCTAATCATAAAATCAGCAAAACCTAATTATGTGACAATTTAATCAAAAAAACTAACAAATCAATCACAAAACAACAATGTAATGGGATGATAACAACTTACTTGATTTTGTGAGCGTAATTGACGTTGAATCCGCAACAATTGGAAAATTTGGCACCTCTTGAACTTCAATCCGCAACAATGAAGTTTTGGAAACTCCTAGGTTCTGTTCTTATAACAGAGCCTCGACAATTAACCGCGATGGAATCCTCGGCACTTAACTGCCGCCGGTTTGATCGGTGGTTAGCTGCCGCCGGTTCTTTAATTCTTCGGCAGTTAATTGCCGTCGGGCTTTTTAGTCATTTACATATGTTTTTCAGTCATTGATGATGTGTCAACATCAATTTTCCTCATTCATTCATAAATGCACAGTATTTTTTATTTTTTTTTAAGGAGAATGCACTGTATCTTTTTTAGTTACTCACAAATGCACTGTGTCTAATGAGCCAAAAGAATGCGAAATATTAGTGTAGATGACAGAAGGACTAAACTATAGGCCCATAATAAATAGAGAAATGATTGTGTAATTTTAAAACGTGTGTAAAGTGTATAAGAATAAAAAAGAATGAGACAAAAGTAAGAGTAAACGTATACCATATTAAAAAAAAAAGTAAATATAAATCATGTCAAGGTATGTGGAAAGAGAAGGAATTTTTTTTTGTTGGGATAATGACATAATGTGTCCTTGTGGGTCTCAGAACTTAGGCGCGTGGAGGAAAAAGAGTGGAAGGAAATGGAACTGCTATTTCTTTTGTTTGGATAATCAATGAAATAAAGAGGAAAAACAAAAAGGTAGTCCTATAGGTTTTTTGTCCAATGATATGTGATGAAAGGTGGAGAGAAAAGCACACGCTCAAAACCTATGGGTGAATGACAGTGGTTTTCTCATATAATAATAACACCAAGCTCTTGAACAAAACACACTAAAGTATAAATTTAATTTAGTTAAATTGTAAATTTCTTATAATAAAATTATAACCTATAGGTAACTAATTCCTCTAAGATGGATGTTCAATTAGGATTTTGGATCCTTAAACCCTAATCCCCTGATATAAAGTCTAACTCATGATTTATTTTAGGTACATCGTTTCCAACCCTATAATTGTCACACTAAGAATGCTTATTTGATCATGTTTCAGACTGGCCCAAAGTATAATTTGGTTCCGTTCATATCTGATTCGAGTTCACTTAGCAGGCGATACCCCGCGATGGACACTCTCTAAATACACAAGATCACAACGGGCTGAGAGTTGCCCACTGACTCGGGAGTTCCTCACGTCTGCGTAGGCCGAGAGTTACACACCACCAAGATCGGGAAATGCTCACGTTCGTACTTGCAGGAACAATTGGCAAGATAAGCCTTGACAACCAATTCCTACTTGACTATTATTTATTGATGACATGTTGTCATTACGTAATTTTTAAGACTTATTTTGATAGTTTGATAGAGTTCTGAGGCAATATGAGGTAACTAGGGGTGTGAAAAGAAGAAATTATGGAAGTGCTGAAAATAGGCAATCGTGTCACGGTTTTCAGAGCCGTGACACGATTTTTGGTCCAGAATGAAGGTTTGGTTCTGCCACTGAAATCGTGACACGATATCTGGTGGCGTGACACGATTTTGCTGGTGGCGTGACACGATTTTTATAGGCGTTACACGATTTTGGGAGCAGAAAATATTTCCTATTTAAGCTGAAGTCAGTTCCAGAAACAAGGGTTACGAATTGGAGAGAGCAAAGTGTGATTTTGAGACCTAAAGACGGCTACGAGGGCGATTTCTTCAACCTTCTATCAGTTCATGTATGTTTTGATTCCATTATTGATTATGCTATTTGTAAACTCGATTATGACTAGCTAAATCTCTTAAAGATTAGGTTTGAGATGATTCTTTGTAACCCTAATTGAACCATGTTGCTGTGAAACTCTATTTATTGTGAATGACAATCTAGTTTTTATTCAATTCAATTGTTCTTAATG
>Ga0315915_1008143_pt1 | contig 12316 bp, 6 predicted proteins | sample MpolbnodulesMG_FD_207738 | JGI IMG/M metagenome (GOLD analysis project Ga0315915, IMG submission 207738) | Medicago polymorpha root nodule microbial communities from Los Angeles, California, United States - branched nodules | ecosystem: Host-associated > Plants > Roots > Nodule | place: USA... | reverse complement strand
AAACTCACTACCCAAGGTGTTTACAATGTTTATCCCAACCCTAGAGACCCTCCCTACAAAGGTACTCAACTCTCAAGTTCCCCCCTTTGTGAACCCTAGGCCTCTAGCTTCAACTCTCCTTCAAAAATGTTGCAGAACCACTTAAATACTAGTCACAGCAGTCCAAAATCGCGTCACGATTTTGACCAACCGTGCCGCGATTTCATCTGAGTAACCGTTGTGACTAGTCCCTTTCAGGGAAACTTGGTAAGGAAGCAGTCGAATCGTGTCACGATTTCCCAAATCGTGTCACGATTTTCCATCTCAAAGTACCTTGCTCCCTGCCAATCAAATCGTGTCACGGTGCCTGAAATCGTGACGCGATTTTAGGTTTCCTGCAAATCCAATTTGAAGCCAATATACAACACAAGCCATAACTCAAAACAATCAAAACACATCACTTATCATTCCTCCTCCTCCTTCTCCTCCTCCTTCTCCTCCTCCTCCCGTTTTATATTCAGGCCAACTTCAAATCTCTTTCTCTCCCTCCCTCCCTCTTTCCTCATGTACTTTTATCTTGCATAGACTTCTTGTTGATTTTTTTTGTTTTTATCACTTTTCAATACTCTGATCATAGAGTTTTTTATGGTTTTGTTTTCTTAGTTTCATTGAATCTTACTTATGCAGATAAATTTCATTGAATTAATTTGTTACATATAGATATAGATTCTAAATATATTGTTTGCTCTATTTTGCATTGTTCTTATCATCATTATTATATTTTTTTTATTGTTTACAAGTTTTACTTTTGTTGTGTGTATTTTCTCCTTTTATCTTTTGTGAGACATTTACTTTTATTTTGTTTTATTCATATCCTAGTTGGTAGCCAAATCTTTGAAATTTGGTATATGACAGAAGATCTGTGAAGAGTGTTACTCATCAATGTTCAGTAGGTAATTAATTTATTAATTTATCTTCATTATTTCTTTAGAATTCGATATTTTTCTAAGTGAGTAAACAAACGTAGTAATTATGTTTATCTTTCTTCATTGTTTTGCTTATTTGTTGGCGGAAATATTCAGCATGAATCAGGCATGTGAAGGTGTAGCGAAGAGGATATGAAAAATAACGGAAAACACCTTGTATTGTCACATGTCTATTCAATGCCACAACTGAAGCAGGAACGTGTCATTGATTTGACCAACTCACAACCATTGAGAATGTTGAGGAAGTGTTGAATTTGGTGAGGCTCTGTAATGTACCGAATCTCTATCGTTACCAAAATATCAAAGCATTTCAAGAATTACCAATTTGTGTTTCTTTATGAAGTATGTAATGTCGAGTTCGATCCAAATGGCCATGTTTGTGAAATAATTTCTACCACTATGCTTATCAAAATGCTTTTAAAATGTAGTAATTAAATTTGCGAATTTAATGCAAAGATATAGTGCATTGCAAAGCCTCTTCAAATGCAACTTGTCCACCACATTCTCATTGTTCATGAGTTGGGCCAAGAGAATGATGCACCTTTGCTTCATTTGTGGCATTAAATAGACATGTGACAATACAAGAAGGTGTATTCTGTAATTTTCCATATCCTCCTCGTTGCTCTTGCACACAACTGATCCATGTTCATCATCTTGAACATCTTTTTGCAAGCAGATAAGAAGAAAAAGGATGATATTGTTACATTCCCATCATTGTTTTTGACATAGTTTAGTCATCCTTGCTAATTTACTGTGATTTCTATGTGTAATAACTTTTTCATATATGTATACATATGTAAATTCGTGTGATTACTTATTAAGATGTTGTTGCAATTAATATAAATTAATTTCAAGACATCCATTTCGTATCTAGCCCTACTATTTTTCCAGTTTGGTTGTAATAAAAACGAATGTAGATTTATTAATTTCATTATCTTGATGATCCATCACACCAAATTCTAATGGATCACGAATCCATGCTTGTAAATTTCTTATACTTTCTCATATTGAATGCAACTCTAATATAACGTGACATGCTCAAATGACAAGACATTTCTTAACTTGTATTATTGCCAAAATTCAAAATACATATTTACACTTATCTTCTTTATTATTCAAAGTTCAATTGTAATTTTTTTTCCTTCGACTGAACCAAGAAAATATTCTACAAGATTTGGATTCCTGTTTATCTAATATATTCAATAACGGTGGATTGTCATTTGGTATGGTTGATAAGTCTGCTCATGGAGATATTTCAAGCATTCCTTGTAATACTCATAACTCAAATTTGGTCAGCCACTTTCAATTTCAAAATAAAGTTTTTACAAGATCAACGACCCCTCCAATTTTATTGAGCCTCTTGTTATTTCCCCATTTTTGCATCAAGCCGCTCTCTGCATAAAATGGTTAACAGAGTCAACAAAACAAATTCACCTCCCACACACATATAAACTTTTCCCTAAACCGTATTACTAAAGATCCAAAGTAAATAAGCAAAATATGACCAAAAAAAACTTAATGACAACTCCGCATTCTCTTGGAATTAGTCAAACATTGTCCTCACCCCCATCTTTTATAAGGTACCAAAATGCCTTAATATAAGCAAAATTGAAAACACACAGACTCGGGATTTTGTTCCCGTCAATTTTCTTCATTATTGCTTCAATTTCCAATAAAGAGAATGAGACCACCAAACCAACCTTATTTGCGTCGGTAAGCCTTTGTAAAGGCACCTCATCCAACTTGGGTCGCTTCCAAACTTTCGTCGAGACATGCACTTTAAAATAATTCACCACTGCCTCTCTCACCTCATTTGGCTTTTGGATCCACTCATCACCCAACTTTGAGATCTTTAATATAGTTCCTCCTAGCTCTCCCTTTAATGCTATTGTGAATTCTTTTTCGTATTTGTGTCCCCTTGTCTTACCCTTCTCTTAGCCATTTAGACCTTGGTCGTTGTACTAAACTCGGATCTTTACTACTTAAATATGAAAACGGGAGAACAAGAAAGAGGCTAAGGTTCTGATAAGATCAATTGCATAACATAAAGGTTAAAAAGAGAATGCATATTGAACCAAAAAAAGATTCAACTACTTACTTATAATTATAAATAAAAGGTCCAACATACTATTATTTAACATCTACTCTCAAACTCACCATGTCAGAAAACATGGAGAGTTTGCCAATCAACAACAAAATGTAGTACTCAATAATAAATAATATAAACCCAAAATATATAAATTCTAAAAAAATATATCTCTCAAGCTAAAAGAATTTAAACTTTAAATTTGTTACAAATTAACTCTAAAAATAAGAAATCAAACAAAACTAACTAATTAACTAATATTATAACCAACAAAAAAGCAACAAACCAGATGAAACATCATACAGAGGAGCATCGACCTATAAATTTGTCAAGTTTTTCATTTAGTTCTTATAGAAAAAGTTGAATGTTTAAGTTGTAATAAAAAAATTTAACATGAAGTTTTAGTCCATGTTAGATTCAAATTTGTTTAACTATCCTTATACTTTTAAATTTTTTAATAACTTTTTACAAAAAAATTTAGAACCTTATAAAAAGTCATTTCACAAACAAAACAAAAAAAGATTTTTTTAACATGAAAAGAATTAAATATAAATTTTTTAATTCCAAAGTTCAAGATAAAAGTAATATAGTATGGACTAGAAATCACATTTTAAGTTAATTTTTTACTAAGGTATTTTTTCATAATGTTATAAACACATCTGGGGAAAAAAATCATTCCAAAATTTAAAGATTTAAAGAGGTTAAAAACGTATCAAATTACATGCCACTTTATTTTATGAGAACTGAAAACAAAATTTGATATACTTATAAAGACTAAAAATTTATTCAACCCTTTTTAAAATGCTGGGTAAACTCAACTATGGATAAACCCTAAATTAAATTTATTATTACAAAAAACTAATTTCCTTTATGAGTAAAAAATTAATCCGGTCTCTCACAGTTTTCTCGCAACTCAATTTAGCCATCAACATCAAATAACATAGCAAATTAGTCTATAACTTTTTTATACAAGGACAAATTATTCTCTATTATAAAACTAGTTTAGATACCCGATGTTGCCCGGGTTAATTATTATTAACAAAGTTTTATGTACATGCACATATATGGATTTGAAGAATTCATCTCACTTTAAACACGGGAAGTAGCATGTTATAATCATATAAAAATAATTAATAAGAGATTTCCTTTAAAAAAGTAAATGCTAAAACGATGTTAAAATAACCGACCTTCGTTGTATCGGTCAAGTGGTCATTGTTAGCAGACAATTTAGAATGTTCAGTTTGCAATGGGCCCCTAAAATAATGAAAAACGATCATAACTAATTTTTGTTCAAAATCGCCCAACATTAAAATAAAAAAACAAAAAACATGATTGATGATAAAAATTATAATTAATTGTTGTACAAAAAAAAATTCACCAGTTTAATCTGACTTATTCCAATTTGTAAATCCAAATAGTGTTGCTTATTAATGAATCATCAAAACACAATCTTGATACGGTGAAACTTTTCTGCTCCATATTGTTGAAGAAATATTTTTTCACCCAAACCGTGAACAAAAATTTAAGTTTTCTGAAAGAGTTGATTTGTCGAAGATATAACTCATCAATTTCACCATGATTGACACGGAGTAAAATTTAGTAATGAATTCACAATAACATTATCAATCAATAAATGAAATTTAAAATAAAATAAAATAAAAGTGTAAATTTAATATTTTACTCTTGCAACATAAGACTCTTGAATTGTTAAAAATAAAAACATAAGACTCTTGAAGGTCAACAACACTTTTCTTCAAAAAAATTGCAATTTCACCGTCAAATATAACAAAAATAGTTGAATCGGTGTGATCAATCACCTTAATTTGAAGGTTATGCCTATTTAAATCACACCAACATCAACATGAGTGTAAGCCTTGGTAACTCTATAATTAAAATTAGCATAAAATGAAAGAAGTCCGATTTTCAAAAAAATAAATAAATAAAACGAAGTCGTAAGTACCTAAAGACAAATGACGCATAATCCTCATATTTCCACCAGTGATATCGATCATCTTTCTCTCTAACCCCAGCAAAACAATTCTTTGATGAACATCCACGACAGGACCATTGTGATTCAGAGTATTTGCCTTTCACAATACCATCCATATCGATTAAATCAATTTGGTCTCAGTCTTTGAAGTTAGGCATTCTCCACATTCTAAGGATCTTAATCTTGAATATGCATGCTTTGTATTTATTATAGATGGTTATGCTATCAATGAAGTTGGATTTTGTAGCCATAATTTCTGAAAAATAAAAATAAAAAAAGAATGATGAAATTTATGATTGGGTTATTTAGAAATCAAAATTGAATGAAGGTATTGTAAGTGTGTGTGTGTGTAAATATCATTAAAAAAATTTAAGATGTTGTTTGAAAAGTTGTCTTCAAAAATCAAAAAATAAAAATAACAAACAAATGAAAACATGTTATATTAAAAAGTAGCATTAGAAAGTGGTTGATATATATATATAAATAAAGTATATGTAACATAACTAACTGAAGCTCATTTTTTTCCTCAAAAAGAAAAACTAATTGAATAATACGGTGCTAAAAGATTACATAGTAACTAATTGAAGTTTCTTTTCCTAAAAAACAAACCAATTGGAGCATTTTTATCATAAAATAAGATCATCTATATAAATTTTGTTGAGATATTTATGAAACATATACAGATTTATTTATTTTATTTGAAAAAACTTTTAATGTATCAGTAGCACACATGCATAAAAAAATTACAAAATTAATTAAAAATGTATCAGCAGCACACATGTATAAAAAAAAGTTTACAAAATTAATTTAAATAATCAACTTATGTTAAAAATGTGGTATAATATTTTCAAATCAATTTTAGTATCTATTAATTTAAAATTTTAACTAAATTATTATAGTTTTTGGTAGAAAGAACTTTTAAGTGGATATGATGAAAATTCAAAGAAATATTTGAAAATTCGAAAAAAAAACCAGTTTTAAACAAAAAAATCACATTTTTTGAAACAAATAATGATAAATGTGAAGTAGACATTAATTAAATAGACCAAAAATTATTTAATTATTTAAACAATGAAGTGTAGTATTTAATTCTCCAAAAAAAAGTGAAATATTTAAAGGATATGATAGAAAGTATTATATATTTTTTAAATTAAAAGGACGATTGGAAGTACTATATGTAGTTTTGTTGAGATATTTCTGCTACATAAAATAGTAGGAAGTCAATAAAAAATTAAATAAAATATTTAGTGGATAAGATCAAAAGTTTGTTGAGATATTTATGTCAAATAAAATATATGTTTTAAAAAAAAAGAAAAAATAATAAATATATTGAGAATAAACGTTGACATGACACGTGGCATAAAAAACCTTACTTTATATATACTACTAGTGTATTTACCCGGCGTTGCTCGGGTTAGAGATATAATTAAGGATGAACAAAATTTGGTATGCATGGTATCCGCAAATAAAATTGACCACGACCCAGTATAGGTACACACACAAATAGAATAAAAAAACATATTTTAAGTACATGTAAATCAATAGATGCATAAGAATATGAAATTATCTGACACATATAAAATAAAATAAATATTTTTTCTAAATACTCAAACACGTAGGAATATGTACCCGTTATTAAATTAGCAAAATTATACAATTGTCGTATTACTTAAATAAAAATCTTCTCGTCGTGAAATTAAATACAATGAATTTCTTAATTAATGATTTTTGTTTGATTAGTAATTTGTTGTCAAAGTAAAAGCGTGTGGTATAATATTTTTGTCTTATCAAAATAGAATGAATAAGTCTAAAAGGTGTCTGTTCAGTGGTAAAAACTTGACTTTGTAACTTCAAGAGACATTGTCCAAATCTCACATGAAACAATTGTAAAATGATCATCAGTGCCGCAATTATTATTAATAAAATTTAAGAAATAAATTCTACATAATTTCAATTCTTTTATAATAATGCACTTTTTTGTATAAAAAATAATTTTACACGTTGATATTTGCAAATTATGTAAATACTTTAATATCCATTACTACTCGTCTAGCGGATATCCATACGAATGTAAGAATGACATAAATATCATTTTTATCAATTAGAGAGAGTTAACTACTATGTATACTTGAGAACATCCATTATCATCACTAATCATGGTAAAGTAACACTTCATTAAAAAAAAATAATCTCAAAGTATAAAGAGAGAAAAAAGGTATCGATTCAATTTTTTCTAATTAAAGTAGATATGGATTATTTGTTGAGATGTTTATAAGTAGGGATTACGTTAAATTTAAATTATAAAGTAATAAAAGAAAACAAATAAAATATTTGGACTATTCTTCAAAAAAAAAAATAGTTGGACTATAAAATTAAAGTAGATATGGATTATTTGTTGAGATGTTTATACCACATAGAAAAATGAGGTTTCTAAAAATAAAACATAAATGTTAATATAGGAGTGAACATGTGCAAAAACAATTGTCATTTTTCATTGAAACACGTACAAAATAAAAATTCATAGGGAGATAGCTCTATTACATCAAATAGATCCATTGTGAGATAAAAATACATGAACATCATAAAATTATTTTTAGTAAATGTAAATTAAATATATATGACTTATTTTTTATAGATTAGTAAAATGATTTTGACATTCTATAATTTAGAGATTATTTTTAAGAGACTTTATTAAAAAGTATAATCAATTTTGTGTTTTTTATCAGAATAACAATCACTTATTTTAAAAAAAGACAATTTAATTTAATTTGATACAACTATATAAAATAGTTTTTTTTTACAAAATTACCTTCATCTTTTGATACTTATTTTCTCCTCCCTTCCATAAAAAACATAATCTTAATATCTTTTAATTTGAAATTGTGGTTTGGTCCCCCTTTTCAGTTTTGTACTTCTTTTCTTTTAATGAAATGACTTGATGCTCTTTGGATCTTTTCCAGAAAAAGAAGTTTTTAGATATTTTTTTTTTAGATCATGGTTTAAAAAACAATAACAAAGAGAAATAATGCTTTTTAAAGTAATCTATTTTAAAAGTTACTAGACTTTTGGCCCGTGCATCGCACGGGTCTGACGTATTGTTTAGTATTCGCATAAATTATTTATAAATCAACACATATTAAATAAATTATCTATCTTATAAAATGTTACCCAATGGCTAAAGTGTTGAGACGTTAAATGAGTGTAAGAAAGAGATCCATTAACAGAATTATTGTATTGTATCATATGAGGTAGGAAAATAGGATAATTTGTTAAGCATGGATTGGATCAATAAGAGCGATCTGTTTTTTCAAAAAAATAGGAGCGATCTATTAACAAAATAGGAGCGGTCTCTAATTTCAAAAAAATAGGAGCGAAAATAGGATTGGATTGGATTTATGAGTGATCTGTTGTTTTTGATTTCAGAAGTATTTGAAAATAACATTTTTATTAAATTAAATAGGGTTAATTAAATAGGGGTAATACAGTAAAAGTAATCATTGAAGTTAGGTTAAATATAGGGCAACATTTTGCGTTTGGGTTAACTTTAAGGAATAAGAGATAAGAGATTTCAGAAGTATTTGAAAATAACATTTTGATTAAATTAAATAGGGGTAATACAGTAAAATTAATCATTGAAGTTAGGTTAAATCTATGACAACATTTTGCGTTTGGATTAAGTTTAAGGAATAAGAGATAACAGATTTCAGAAGTATTTGAAAATAACATTTTGATTAAATTAAATATGATTAATTAAATAGGGGTAATACAGTAAAATTAATCAGTAAAGTTAGGTTAAATCTAGGGCAACATTTTGCGCTCGGGTTAACTTTAAGAAATAAAAGATAAGAGATTCCAGAAGTATTTGAAAATAACATTTTGATTAAATTAAATAGGGTTAATTAAACAGGGGTAATACAGTAAAATTAATCATTGAAGTTAGGTTAAATCTAGGGCAACATTTTGCGTTCGGGTTAACTTTAAGGAATAAGAGATAAGAAATTTCAGAAGCATTTAAAATAACATTTTGATTAAATTAAATAAGGTTAATTAAATAGGGGTAATACAATAAAATTAATCATTAAAGTTAGATTAAATCTAGGGCAATATTTTGCTTTCGGATTAACTTTAAGGAATAAGAGATTTAAAATGATTTTATAAATTATCAAATTAAAAATGTGAACCAATTTAATGAAAAGAAAAACTTGTGTTCTCGACATAGCGGACACATCATATATTGAGTCTGAGAAATATTTTAAATAATATTTTCTAAAGTATATAATATTATATGGATTGGGATAGCACACCCACGAAGTGAAAAAAATTGCATTCCTCTTCTGTGGAGCAGCAATTGTAGCTATCACTGCTTATTCCATTGAACATCTTTCTTTTGGAATCATGGGAGAACGACTTACCCTTCGTGTCAGAGACATTATGCTTACTGGTAATTGTGATTAATTTGTTATCATACTTGTGTTTTTGTTATTTTACGACATTTTCCTTTAAACCTTCTATGTATTTTGGTCAGCAAAACGTCTACTATGTTTTATATACAAATTCTACAGCGGACCACTTTGATAGGTGGTCCATTATAGGCTGAAACTTGAAAATTGTTCGATATTCTAATGAGGAAAAACTTTGCTTTTCATAAGTAGAATCTTACCTCCTCCTTGTCTTCAAGACTAAGATGGCGTGTGTGTGTGCCAGTTCGACAAAAGTAGGGAAAAACAAATATATGTGCCCTTAAAATTCACCTCATTTGTTTTTTCGTGTCATTTTTCGAACCGAGACACATTATGTCACTGTTTGTCATAAGGATGTGGAAGACCTCAACTTCGATTTTAAAGGAGCGTCGACGATAAAGTTTCAATGATTTTAGTATTAGTCCATCATGGACCACCTCACCACTATCAAAGTGGTCTACTTTAGAATTTGCCTCTTTTCGCCAATTTATTTAACATTTTTAAGTATTGAAATAAGAGAAATGCTAATTGTTACCGAAAAGGAAGTTAAAGGTTGCAAAGCTGAATATTGAATATATATAGCATAAAACTCAGAAATGTATAGCCACTAATATGGTAACATGAATATCTCTACGTTACAACTAATTAGTTAACATAAAGATCAAAATCTTCTATGGTAGCATGCAGTCTTCATCTATCTTCTTGGTCGTTTCAACATTTTTATCCAAAACAAGCAGACAAATCATTTCCAAATTTCGTTCACTCTCCTCCACCTGAATATATAGCTGAAAACATCATTAAGCAATAAACAACTATTTTATATTAGAGACAAATTCAAAGTACTACTGATCATGGTACAAATTAAAGCAAGATTATAAATTAAAAACACTACCACTTCTAGCAAATATATTTAGAAACATGAAACTCACCTTATTATAAAAAATCATGTAACTTTTAGGCTGATCATGAACTAACACCATTCTTCTTGGATTTCTATTAGTTTATCTTTTGAGTATATCAAACACTTGAAACCATCAATGTACTGCATATATTATAACAAAAAATAACCATGTTACTTTAGAACTCTACAAAATATAAATGTAAACTTAGATTACATACAACTGACCATATATATATATATACTTACGTGTCAAACATAGTCTTCATTTTTGGGTAATTCGTATAGTCATTGAGTAATGGATCCAAATAATATATGATTTCTAATATGCCATCAATGACAAATAACACCCAATGTCCACTACACAAATGTCCAAGTTAGTCGGGGAGAGAGCAGTGAGGGAGAGAGCCGTGAGAGAGAACCTAGAGAGATAGAGGTTGTTGTTAGAGGATTGAGAGTCAAACTAAGTCAAGCTACAAGATATAAATATGAATTAACACAGTGACACAATACTTATTAAATTATGTAAAAAGCACTAAATAGCTTAAAGTTGCAACATTATTATTCATGCTGGAATTAACAGCAATTCCTCTAAATTAAGCTCACAGTTAACCTTCTTAACCAAAAGCTCCTTGATTGGTTATTCTAAGTGAGTAAATTATTTTTACCCACTCGCTTTCCTTGGATAATCAATTTGTGTTCAACAGACTATCATGTAACTTCTACGGTAGTTAGAAATCATGCACAAGTTTCAAATTAAAGCTGGTAACAGCCAATAATGTTTCACACTTTCACATGAGAATGCCTATTGCAAAGCATCATGTATGATGATGAATCACTAAATTCTAAATCCTTCTTAATGTTTTTTCTGTCTCATTCTACTTTCTTAATAATATTAATTTCATTGATATACTCTTCTTACAATAACTTATATAGGTTTTATCTACACAAGCCCAAACAACAAAAAGTGAGATTTTATCATCTTTTACATGATGTGTTAAACCCAACTTTCACACTAATGTATTTATGTTAATGTCTTGTGTGTCAACTAAACAACCATAACACTCTCATCTCTACAACATTGAGCATTATGCAATATTCTTTCACAGATAACACTTGATACACTCTTCTATTTGACAACCCTCTTGAATCATATATCTTCCACTATTACTCTACTATTTCATACAAACCATAAGTCATAATACTCAAAAAATGATACTACTACTAATACGGACTTAAAAGAGTATTTGTTGATTTAGAGAACTTTTTACACTATTCTAAGCATTGTAGTGCAATTGCAACTCAGGTGCTTCTCAAGTCTCAACAATTGCTAATGAGGTTAACTGGTTAAGCAAAACAAGATACAATAGTATTATATATAGTATAGGATACAATACGTTTATGATATATTAATGTATATGCATAAATATACTATTGTAAATTAAAAAAACATTAACAATTCAATCAAGGATTGAAATATATGTTAGAAGGGACTAAATTTAAAGTGTTAGAATATAATATACATCATATTGAAAATAGAAAACATAAAACCTATCATACACGAGTTGCAACCATAACTCTGTCCAGCAAAATCATGTTAATTGTGTTATGACCCTAGTACCTCAATTACAGTTCCAAGATAATCAAGAACAGATGGAATCTTGGCTTCTGCAGAATCAGTATAAAGCTGGAATTGAATGAATCAAAGGTTCAGTGTTTAATCACATAACAGATTCATAATATTTTAATTTGCCTACATACAGAAGGGTAATGAGCAGGCATTACAGTGCTCATTACAGTTAACTATAAACCTTTTTCTAATTCTAGGAAATAGTAATAATTTCTCAAACAAATTGTGCAACTTAAATCTATGTGCACAACTGCTTCCACCAATACCTTGTTAATCATATTCTGTTT
>Ga0315915_1008139_pt1 | contig 12322 bp, 3 predicted proteins | sample MpolbnodulesMG_FD_207738 | JGI IMG/M metagenome (GOLD analysis project Ga0315915, IMG submission 207738) | Medicago polymorpha root nodule microbial communities from Los Angeles, California, United States - branched nodules | ecosystem: Host-associated > Plants > Roots > Nodule | place: USA... | reverse complement strand
CCGGTCATCCTTCCCTGTCCTTTCATATCAATAACATTTTTTCAATAAATATTATGAGTAGGGTTTTGATTTATACTATATCACTTTTTCATCATTTTTATCTTCATTAATATCATAATTGAAAAGGCTGAAATATTACTTTAAAAAAATTATATTATCAATTAGTTCAATAATTTATAAAACATTTCATTGCCAAGGTGATTTTACGATTTTATTTTTGAAATGAAATTAAAAACGCCAATAATCGGTTTGTACATGTGAGGGAAAGAAATACCTAATTACGGTAGAATACTTCTTTAGTGTTTTTAAGTTATTTTAATGAAAGTAATCATAACGTACGGTTTAACAATTTCTACAACTGAGCTAGGATTTGTAGATGATATTATTTTATCTATTCTTTCTTTTTTTAACAGACGGTACAGATTTAAGGGCAACACTTTAATAACTTTGTCTCTATCTCTCTTCTAACAAAAAATATCTCTCTTCTAACAAAAAATTATCTCTCATCAAAATAATTTATTTTAATCATTCGTCTATCATTAATCGCTAATGAAATGTATGTACATAGCCATGTATAAATAGACTTTGCCAAGACAAACCTTCTTAGGTCAAAAAAAAAAAGTTAGCCGGCTTCTTTTAGTTTCACCAAAAGAGATCAATGCGGACAGCGACATCAAAGTATGGAAGCCCACCATTGCCAATTATGAACAGCAGCAAGCCATTGGGTTTGGATAAATTTCGAGGTAAACAATTATTTGATTCCAAAATTATATTCCCTCCTGTATATCTTAATTAGAATAGAATTTTTGAAGATTTTTTTATATCATTCATAAAAAATACACTTTTTAAGATATATTTATTTATTAATTATTTTTTTAAACTCGCTTAACATGTTTGTCTAAGTTTCGAAGAGAACTCGTTAATAAGTTTAAAGTGAAAATTAGATATTTAACATTGAAACATTAAAAAAACAACTTTTTCTACTACATAAGACTTACCAATTCTTTAAAAAAAAGAAAAAGAGAGAGACTTATCAATTGTTTATGTATCTTTTAAAAAAAAAGATTTATCAATTGTTTCATTTTTTAAATCATTAATAACTAATATGTATTTTAATTTCTTTAGAGAGTTTGTTAGCTTGACTTTAATAATACGGGTCATGTTAACAAATGTCAGAGGAGAACTTGTCAGTTGTCAACTCTAATGATACAAGTCATGCTAACAAATGTCAAAGAGCATTTGTTAAAAAAGTATAAAACAAATTGCATTTAAAAACATAAATTTTAGGGGTTGCAGTTGAGTGTCATTAACTTTTGGTGTTATTGGTGTATTCGTTCATATTTATCTCTTAACCACTTATCCTCTTGCATCTAAATAATTTATTTTAACTGTTTATCTATCATTTTCTCTCATTTAAAATGAACTAAAGACATCGATGACACCAAATATCAATGACATCCAAGCATTTTTTAAATTCTAGACTTTTAAAAAGTAGATTGCACACTTTTCAATATAATATTTTTATATTTGTTTTCTTAACTAATGGCTTATCTTTTTTCTAATAATAATAATAATAATAATTCATATTCTAATTTTTCAACTACTTTCATTGTCCCTTAATGAGTACAAAAATCAGGGGTATGAAAAAATATTGTTGGAGTAATAAATATGTCTGAAAAGTATGTAATTATTTACTAAATTGTCTTTTATGTATAAATACATTTAATGTTGATTTTTTGTATTACAAGATAATTAGTACCGTATTAATAAGGAATACCAAGGAGTATTTGAAATTTGTAGATTGTCTATAATTAAGGATAAATATATTTTTTTTGGTAGATAGGCGAAAAGGCAAAGCCATTATAAACTCACACATAAATGGAGGTACCGGGGTTCGAACCTCGGTCATGACATCTAGCCTAACAATTTCGACATTTTGCCAGTTGAGCTAAGACTTCTGAATAATATTTTTTCTAAATGATCTTATAATTATAATTATGAACGGAAGTTGTATTTATTAATCAAATTGGTAAAAAGAAAATGTTAAATCAACATTCAACAAAGTCTAAATAAGGGAGACTAGGGAGTATCTTTAGTGCAAAATTCAAATAAATCGGTTCCTACTCGTCATTCGTCAAAAGAGAGTTGCATTGTGTGTGGACCATAGACCGTAGATTTCTAGAAATAGAAGTCTGACTTAGTAAACTGCTTTGGAGTGTCGGATTGTAATTTGGTTCTACAAAATGCGTAAAAAGAGAGGTTTGATTTCCATAAAAATAAAATAAAAAAAATGTTTGGTACTACTACAAGTCTGCAGTTGTACTAATACATATATACTTCATCTGATCCTATTACTAATACATATATACTTCATCTGATCCTATTATAAGAAAAAAAAATATTTTAAATTCATTGATAACTAATGTATATGGTCACATCTATAGACAAATACATTAATTATTTAATAAATCTAAAAAATTGTTTTTTCTTATAAATATAATCGGGGAATATAAAAATTGTTTTTTCTTATAAATATAACCGGGGGATACAAGAGAAGAGAAATACTACTAAAGAATAAACTCAAATGTAAAAAGTTTGGATACACTGAGAGTCTCACACAAATACTTCTCTTTTAAAGATAAATTGGTTTAATGATGTGACTAATTTATTTATCATTTAATTTTTCTTTTCATTGTTGTGTGTGCGCCATATACGTAAGATTTTCTCCATATATAAAATGCGATCTAAACGGAATGCCACTTTTAATTTAGTTTAATTTATATCGATTTTCCTACTATACCCTCTATGTAATAATCTTTTTATGACCTTTTGAATTACCTGAAGCATTTATTCTGAAACATGAAAATATATATTAAATATTCACACACAAAAGACAATTTAGTAATATTACTACCTTTGTATAGATGTTGCTTTATGCTAGTGTAAACTCTGCACCTCTTTTTTCTTTCATCAAGGATTCAAGGTTTTATTCCATTAGGTTTTTCTTCGTAAAGTTTTTAAGAGGATAAATAATATTTGAACAATCATTTTTTGACAACTATTGTGACAACATTCTCTCTCATATTCTCATTATGTTTTTATTTTCTCTCGCTATTATTTTAGTTTTTGTGTCAATATCTCATTTTCTTTATAAATTTATGATTGTACTAAAATTTGTCATAAAAATGGTTGTTCAAATAACACAAATTTTTTAAGAGACATAGTGTTTTTAACACCTTATGTGTTGCCTTGGATATTGGCCTAGTACCTAACTTGTATTTTTTTCTCTTTAGAGTTTGGACAAAGGAGATGGTTAGTCATGGGATGTCAATTTAGCTAGGATGTCATAGCTTTCGCTTGATTTTTTACACTCTATTAATTTATTTATAAAAATAAAAAGACAATTTAGAAATATTTCCACTGACCTTTCCTATGAAAAGTCATTAATTAACACCATCATATTTACCTATTATTATGTTATTTGGTTGTTTATAAGAGAATTAATACGTGATTATTGATTAATTCTCATGCCTCATATATAAGAAAAGAAATAAAAATAATTTAATTGACGACAACTTCTAAATAACAGGAAAAGATGTTTCAAATTGTATAATTCGAATATCACGAGACACTTTTGAAAAAACAAGAACTGAATAGGGAAGTGGTAAAAAGTGCCAAGTGAAGCCCAACCCAAACATGTTTGTAGCTAAATTATTTGACTATTACTCTTCTCACCTTAAGTTTCTCACGCACCCTATTTTTTTCCCTCAAAAAATATCTCTGGTTCGGATTATATAATCCAAACTATATTGCCAGAAATTTTCAGATTGTATTGTCTGAAATTGTCTTTGGTTTGTTTATATTATTTTGATGCCGAAATTGTCTCATTACATTATTTTAAAACGAGTCACTTATTTCAGAACAATTTTATTTTGCAAATGCCTTGATTATTTTGGGACGGATAGATTAAACATTTTAGTTATTAAATTGTTTTTTCAAAAGAAAATATTGTAAAATCTATTCACGTGAATATCAATCAGTTCTAAATCTAACCAATTTTTTTTTAAACTTCCACAAGATTGAAAATCAATATTTGAATCTAAACTAAGTTTTGATATCTAAAAGTAGTGTTAGACACGTCTCATATATGTCACTCTTTCTTTTTGGTTACCTCATATATGTCACTGCAAGCGGAAGTAATTCATGAAAAATAATAATAATAAATTAAACTGTAAATACATAATATTGTTTTTTTGTGGTGATCGGAATTTGAACATCAAACCTTACATATATTATGCGTTGTTTTTGCCAACTGAGTTAAGCTCACAAGGACAATACATAATAGTTATTTTTAAATACACGCATACAATATTAATAGAAGAAAAAGAGTAAATTAGTCTTGTTAAAAAAAAAAAAACCATTTTACCAAAACAAAAAAAAAGAAGTGGTGCAAAAAGTAAAATGTGTTGAAGAGCGGAGGGAGGCAAAACCCACTAATAGCGATGTGTTGAAGCAAGAGTTATGCTCTTTAGTCAAATGGTTTTGCTCATCTCCAAACCAAAAATGACCAAAATACCCCTACGCATGTTAATGCAGGGGCATTTTGGTCTTTTCACTTAGGAATGAGCAAAACCGGGTAAAGAGCATAATCTTGAAGCAAAAGCATTGTCTTCAACTTCATCTAGGGTTTAGACAGACAGAGGGAGGAGAGAGCAGCAATAGCAATGGCACCAAAAACCAGAAGCGCAAGAGTGAGCCGTAACCCTGAATTGATCAGGGGTATCGGAAAATACTCGAGATCTGCTATGTACCACAAACGTGGTCTATGGGCTATCAAGGCTAAGCACGGCGGAGCTTTCCCTCGACATGATCCCGCCGCTAAGCCTGCAGCTCCGGCCGAGAAGCCACCTAAGTTTTATCCCGCCGACGATATCAAGAAGCCACTCCGCAACAAGCACAAGCCAAAGCCCACTAAGCTCAGGTTCTTCACTATCGTTCATTTCTATAGATACACCCGTTTTTGTTTGAAAATGTGAAAATTAATCAACCTATTAGTTATCTACAATGGTTAATTAGTTTGTATATTTTAGAACTTTGTTAACATGCATCTAATTGAAAACGAAGTGGCAGAAAAAGGACCCTGCATTTTTCAGTGGCTTTGCGATATTTTGTTTTAAGTAGGTGAACTTAATCATGTTGTTAGTAGTAATTAGAGGTCATGGGTTCCATTTGTGTTTGTACAAAATGTAAGATAAGATATGTAAACAATGGATATGCAATGACTCCAACCCTTCCCTGGATGCCGCCATGACGGGACCTTATAACACTAGATGCCCTTTGTTTATGATGATTTTATATATATATATATATACACACACACACACATTGTGTGTGTGTGTGAGTGAATCACTGCACTGTTGTTGGTCTGAATCTTTTAGTTTGCATGTTTTAATCCTGAAACCGACGAGTATCAAAGTGTATGTCGAATAATATCTGGGTTCACAGACTCTTTCTACATAGAGTATACTAGTAGTTTTGACATATCCTTTGAAATATTTTGAGCATGCTAATCATGTATCATGGTAGCTAACTCTAAACTCCAAAGTTGAAGGATATTATTGTAATTTTCATTTAACAGTCTTTCGCTTAAAGTCATTAGTATGCCATATCAATGTTACTTTTGCTTGCATAGATCATTATAGATAATTTTTAAATTCTTTAATGTAGACTTACACAAGTTATAGTAGTCATTCATATTCAGGAAAATAAAACTTGAGGACACTTAGAGAACAATTTGGACCTTGAAGACCAGAACTGTTTTTCACGGCAGGGGAGACAACATGTGTTGTTACATAATCAGAAATATTTAAAATTAAATAGCAGAATAATCACATATTTTGGAAATCCTTCTGATCCAACAAGCTCTCTGTGACATCCTTATGTTTTTCATATTAGCTTGTAATTATCTGAAACTAAAATTTGACCTTTGAGGGGCCTCAATTGTATTGTTAGTAGTGATTTAAAGTTTGGTTTTTGCAATTGGATTTATTTTTCTGTTTTCACTTTTCAGCTAGAAATAGTACTTGTGTTAGGTATCTGGTGGTATTGATAGGGTAACCGCTGATGCAGTCAGTTATTTTAATATATAGTTATTTAGGAGCAGTTAGCATTTTGTATAATATGCAGTATTTGTGTTGATTAGGAGCAGTTAGGCAGTTTATGCAGTAATTTGTATTGATTAGGAGCGGTTACAGGCAGTTTATTCCCTTTGTTTGTATAAATAAGGCCATTTGGCCACAACAGTAGGGAGAATTCAGAATTATTCAATTAGGAACCTTATTGCTTTTGGGCAGAGAGAGAAATGTCTCTTCTCTGAGGAGCTTTTGCTCTGGGATTACAGAGGGATAATCTTCTGTAATATTTTCTTTTCAATCAATAATACTATTCCTTTTGTTTCTCTTTAATTCGGGTTCCTAACAACTTGTGTATGGTTATTTCTGAAATACAGTAACAATTGATTATTGTAAACCTTAAATGATCAGAGAAGAGTAAATTTTAACCTTTTGGCTTCTCAAGTATTTAGCATTTAGTAATCTTTTGCAGATGAATTTGAGTTTTGTTTGTTCTCCGCTATAACCTAAGTTAATCATACATTTAAGAAGTTAGAACAGTTTAATATTCCAATTTGGTCATACATTTAAGTAGTTTGAACACTTTAAGATTCCTTTGTGATCAATGGTTTATTTGGCATCAGATTTTTAGTTTCCCCGTCTACTCAATTTGATCTCATACTTCAGATATGTTATAATATGTTAGAAGAGTAAAAGATTTTAATCATCTAGGTATATAACAAATTTGTACTTTTTTATTTCCTATGTTATGAAAAGTAAAGTTATCTTCTTAGACTGTTATGTGTTAAGATACTTGAGTAGCCAAACCCTTTTTTTATAGTTAGACGGTTTTGCTTTGGTTTGGTTTCCTTATGTTTAGGATTTGACTTGGATCTAGAGAGATTTTATCCCTTTATTCAGTTACTCTTATTTATTAGATTCATTTGTGATTTTATCCCTTAGCGTTCATTTCTGGTTTTGTTTTCAGGGCTTCCATTACTCCTGGTACAGTGTTGATTCTTCTTGCTGGAAGATTTAAGGGAAAGAGAGTTGTGTTTCTCAAGCAGCTTCCTTCCGGACTTCTTCTCGTTACCGGTAATTATTGGTTTAAGAAATAAACATATTTTGTCCAGCATTTTATGTTATTGCCTTAGATTTGTTGTAAATAACTATATATATTTACTTGTTGTATTATGAGTTATTGTAATTTGGTTTACTGTTTTTACATTTAACAAAGAAGTTTTGCTTCTGTTAGTACGAATTGCTTATTTAAAGTTTATTTTAGATTTATATTTCGACAAATATTCTTCAGTGTTTGGATGAACCTACTTAATTCATGTTCATGTAGGTCATGCTCATTTTCATTTTCATTTTCATTTTCATTTTACTTTAAGCTATATTTAATTATGCTTCACAGACATGATTATTGAGTTAAGGTTTTTGCCTGATTGCACCTCTGAGTTATGTTGTTTCTTTTTCACCAGTACACTTCAACAATGTATCTTTTTGTTGAAAAAAATCAATTATTTAATTTGCTCATTGCTTTCCATTGTGTATGTCCACGTGCATGCTAAACCTACCTTTTTGTTTCTGGGGTGTTTCAATATACTTGGCCAAACCTGGTAATACATCTCCATAGGTTGTGCCCTGTTTATTTCAATGGGCTAAACTGAATTATGCTCCATAGATGATTATTGAGTTAACTTGTTTGATTTATTGCATGTCACTTAATAATATCTCTTGCTCATGGTTTCCATTGTCTATGGTCACTTGCATACTAAATAAACCTAGTTGTTATATCTTGGTTGTGTTTTCAAAATACTCTTGCAAATGCCTTTGATGCATTTTATAAAGACACGATTATATTGATACTCACCCTTTAAGATCTACTTTATCCTCCACTCATCTCTAACCAATCTTCATTTGTTCATTCTCATTACCTTAGGTCCATTCAAGATTAACGGAGTCCCCTTGAGACGTGTGAATCAAGCTTATGTTATCGGCACATCTACCAAAGTAGATATTTCTTTGGTTAATGTCGACAAGTTTGATGACAAGTACTTCTCAAAGGAATCCCAGAAAAAGACTAAGAAGGGAGAGAGCGAGTTCTTTGAGGCAGATAAGGAGGTATGTTTGTTGAGTTTTGTTGTTTTGGTAATTATTCTGCGTGTGTTTGCTAATCTTTACAATGCTTTTGCTTTTTAGGACAAAAAGGTGCTCCCTCAGGAGAAGAAAGATGATCAAAAGACTGTCGATGCTGGTTTGTTAAAAGCCATTGACAGTGTTCCAGACTTGAAGACTTACCTAGGTGCCAGGTTTTCCTTGAAGGCAGGTGTGAAGCCACACGAATTGGTCTTCTAGAGGAAATAAGAGTGTTAGAGAATTGTTTTTTGCCCTTGTTTTTTTGGTTGTTTGGCAAATTTGAATCTTAAGTTTTAATCATTTACAATTTTCTCGGTATTAGACATCTGCAAAACTTGTATTCTATGCTGTCTGTTATTTTCCTTAATATATTTTGTCCTCTTGAACCATTTGGTTTAATGATTTTGAGCCTTTATTGCTGGCATATCACACCAAGAATGATTTCAAACAAAAAAGGGTATAGAAGATGTTCCTTCTTTACTTTGCAAAACTGATTCATTTACTGTTAGAAGATATACTTATAACTAACAAAGTTAGTAGTTTGACGAGTTCTGAAAGTTGGTTAGCAGTGTGTGCATCCCTTTATAAGCAAGCACTAGCATATTCCAAACTCTCAACTCCAATTTACACGCACATTTTCACCGTGGAAAATACATGTGATCAAAAGTAGTAAGTAACACTTACATACATGTATTTATTACTTTCCCAAATGATGCTACAGTATGGAACTCTAGGAACATACGTAATGGTGGATTACACATGAATGAATTTTGAGGTGCAAGTTGTTTGCTTTGTTAAAATTTCCACGTAATTTGTACCAGTCTTAAACGTAGTGTATGATTCATAACCACTAGCCTATGTTGAACTCTATCTCTACTTTAAGAATTCTGCTCTTCTCCAAACAAATTTTGCTCATTTCCAACTGAAATGACCAAACTGCCCCTGCGTGAGTTTAATCATGCTGGAATTAACACATGCATAAGTTAACTCACGCAGAGATCAACACTAGCGTGAGTTAACTCACGCAGGGCTATTTTCGAAAGTTTGGTTGAGAATGAGCAAAACATGTGGGAGAAGAGCAGAATTCCTACTTTAAACTGCACATCGTCGTGAGAAATGTATTGTCACTTCAAAGTCCAAATGAGCGTAGTCTATGGTGCATAAGTAATTTCAAGTTTTAAATTATTTATTCACACTCATGGTTGTCTCTTTGGCTTTGGTTATGTGTTTAATCTAAAAAAAAAATGAAAAAAAATTCCCTTCGTTGAACACCAGTGTCCTGACGGCGGAATTTCGACTGAGAATGACTGGAGTAGAGTGAAAACGAGGAAAAAAACATTACTGGGAAATCCATCATATAAGTGTGACGATAAATAAATCTAAAGATCGAAATTATTTGTGCATACATTACTTGGTTCATTTTCTAAAAAAAAAAAAAACCTTGGTTCATTTATTTTCATTTCACTCTATTTTATTGATATAAAGTATTGTTGTGGCCCGCTTCCCTCAAAAAAAAAAAGTTGTGGCCCGCTATAATTGTAAATGGCTCCGATTGTATGTTAAATAGTGAAATGTAATCTGGAATCAAGCACATGAATAAAAGATGGGAGTTTCTTTTCCAACCTCCCAAAATTACTAAAGATGATTAGGTGTGGCATATAGTTTGGGCCCATCAACTTTAGGGTCAGGTATTTAATCATTAACTAGGGAAACTGGTTAGAATAATAAAGTTGGAAATTTTCTTTTTACACCCAATAATTTTTAAAAACTGCCCATGTCTGGATTTACTTATCCAAACGAAGAAAAAACATCTTTTTGTCTGCGTTTATCATTTCAATACGAGAAAATAAAATTCTCGCCTGGATTAATAATTTTGGAGAGGTGCAATTTTTTAGAAACGAATAGGGGGGAAAATATTCCTCTAAAAGTTGTTGGTAAATTGGACCCTCTATTGTTTTCACAACCTTAATCCGTTTGGTTCGAGAGTTTTGGAGGGGAGGGGCAGGGAAGGGGAGAGAAATTTTTAATTTGAAATGTTTGGTTCAATTTTTAGAAGGGGATGAAAGCAAATCTTTTTAAAATTTGATTGCATTGCCATAATTATCCTTAAATTAATTTCAAATCTCAATATTAACTTTATAACAACTTTTATTATTATTTATTATTATTAGGTTATCTTATTCTTATAACAATTATTATTATTATTATTATTATTATTATTTTATATATATTTTTTAACAACTTTTATTATTATATTATATATAACTCTTATTTGTTACATCTAAAACCACTTCTTCTACTACTACTTTGTTGATATCAACGACCTTATTATTATTATCTTATTTTAATTCAACTTATTATTGCTTGTTGATCCTTTTTTTCTTAATGTTAATTCACAGGTTCATGTCTTGCTGTGAAAGTAGTATATGAATTTGTTTTGGTCAAAGAAAAAATTTAGTGGACAATGTATATTTTGTATAAATAACATTACACACGTGAATCGAATCATATATTATATTTATGAAGATGAGTTTGATATTAGAGTTTGAACTGTTTTCCTCATTGTTCTTAACTGTTCCGCCGCTGGGTTAAAGAAGATTGTAGCTCTTGATCAGAATTATTGTTCTAGAAAGTACGACCATTGTCACCACCTTTCTTTTTCTGATTTGGAGGCTTGTCAATGAATTCCTAACATGTTTCACGCATATGTCGTGCGTGTTTGCAGCTATTGAACCAATGTTTATCTGACTTCTTCTTACCTGCAATGAAGTTTCTTGTGGTCAAAAGAGAGTGGTTATTGTGTACAAAAAGTGGTTAATTTTTTGAATATTTATTCATTGTTGAGTAACTTTTACTTTTTGCGACTCTCTATTTCTTTTACTGATGAAATGTTTTTTTAATTTTGTGAAACTAATAATTTTATTTTTTTTGTTAGTAGGCTTGTACTTGTAGTTTGTAGATTTTTTTTATAGGCTTAGGGAGATCTTGGTTGAAAACTTATTAATAAAAATAGGAAAAACAAACTCACAAAACCATTATTGTCTTCAAACATGCTCCCCGTTGAAATTGAGATTATGAAAACAAGTAAGCTTACCTTTTATACATCACAAAGCCTCATTCTCGCAGTTTTTTTCTTCATTGATATTTTTTGTTAAAGCTTTCAAATCATTATAAATGCAGTTTTTTCTTCATTGATTTTTGTTATAGTGAAATTTTGTAAGTCTGAATTGTAGTGGCTCCTGGTGCATATGAATTGGTTGCGATATTCGAACACATTGAGAAACCTTTTACAAATTATTTGAGGCTTGATAATCTCATATTGGTCTCTCAATACACTATCATAATAAAAAAAAAATCATTGACTTTGTCGTAATAGGATTATGAATTCAGATCTGTTGTAGTAGATGATGATGGTGTTGAAGTTTTGGATGATTGAGAAAAATTAACATGGATGAGTTAGGGCACACGACAAACATAGAAAAGAGAGTTGTGATAATAAAAGAAGGAGATTCAAGACAGAGGACCATGTAAGTTTTTTTCTTTTTTGAGAGGAGAGGACCATGTAATTAAGTAATAATTAAATGAATCATAAAGCTGTTAGATTAAAAGGAAATGAATGGTGGTGATTTGGAGTAAGTGAATAAACTTACTCTTGGAGTCAATGGATCCCTCCTCATATAATTAATATATATGTACACACATACACAATAAAAAAAACAAAATAAAGAGGGGAAACCTGTACAAAAAAAAACAAGACATGCTATTCTAATTTTTATTTAATTTCAACGATATTACACTTAATAACATGATATAAGAGATTCTTTCAAAAAACATGACATAAGAAATATATAAAATGCTTATACTTTTTACATTCATTTCAACCTACAATATCATATCATTAAATTAATTAATGTACATTTGTTGTATATTCAAAATTTATAATATAAGTATTTTTAAAAGATATAATATAGGTCATTTGAATTTTAGTCCATGAAGTTACTAATCCTTCCATTTTGTCATTGCAAATATTTATCATTTGAGATTTCGTTCTAATCTCATTTTTTCGCTGA
>Ga0315915_1008138_pt1 | contig 12322 bp, 10 predicted proteins | sample MpolbnodulesMG_FD_207738 | JGI IMG/M metagenome (GOLD analysis project Ga0315915, IMG submission 207738) | Medicago polymorpha root nodule microbial communities from Los Angeles, California, United States - branched nodules | ecosystem: Host-associated > Plants > Roots > Nodule | place: USA... | reverse complement strand
AGATAACTATACAACACAAAATGATGATGCTAACTGTTGTTTTTTACTTTTGTTCTTTTAAAAATTTTACAATTAAAAAAGGAAAACCTACCACACATTAGCCATGTCATAATTGATGCAAAAGGATGTGTCAAAAATTTCATGCTTAACAATTGCAAAAGACTATAAAAAAATGGGCATTTTTTTCTTGATAAATGAACATAGCTATGTACGCGCACAAAAAAAAGAATTTAAAGAACTAATACTAATAGGGAGCTGTGTTAGAAAACAAGTATCCGATCATAGTGTAAACAATTTCAAAAGAAGCGCAAACAAAGAAGAGATTAAGAGTGATTGCTAATTTAAAAAAACTCACAAGAAGGTGTCATTTTACACGTTTACAGATGGAACTATAAAGAACGTGAATGTATATTGTTCATGCTTTGCTAATTTTGTTTGTTTAGTTAATGATTATATGCAACAAAACTGGTAAGAAAATCAAATTATTAAGGGAAATAATAGGTAGCAAATTCGAACTTTAAATTCCTTTTGTTCACATAGGCTGTGAAATGAAAGGACTTCTCTGAAAAATAATAACATGTGCTGAACTTATAAATATGAGTCCGGTTGGTATTTACCTAGTACTTCTGTGAATTAAATAATTAAGACTTTATTTTTATTGTTAATTATTTTTAGAAAGCAATTCATTTGCTAAACATTAATTAGCAATAGAAATAAAAGTAAAGATATGTGAATCGTACAAAGACAAAATTACATAAAATAGAATGAAAGTTATGGCCATAAAATAGCATTGTGGTGGTTACTACACAAATTTCCGTCCTGTAGTTAAGTCCCTAACGAGTTCGGTAGTTATATATCGGATTCTCTAAATGAGGGCAAAATAGGAAATTCAGGGGGCATAAAAGAATTTGAGGGGGCTGATAAAGCAATGTTCATAAGGTTTTGCAATCGTAGGAAGGCCCATCTAAGATTGCGACTCCAGAGAATAAGTGGACGATGAAATTAGACCTCTAGAATTAGTCGGTCTTTGAGTTGGATATCGAGTTTTGAAAAGAAAAAAAGTGTAAATCTTGATGTAAAAAATATGGCGAAAATCCATTTTGAACCATTATAATTTTTTGACATCCAATCTAGTCCGTGGCAAAAAAAAAAAAAAATTAAAAGAGATTCAACAGAGACAATGATACCTGAGGGAGCTTTGAAGAAGGAAAGAACACAGGCATGGAGTGAGGTCAGGACAGACTTAAGAAGAATAAAACGGCCACCAAAAGAGAGATGTCTGCTTTTCCAACGGGACAGGCGAAACTTAATGCAGTTAACAACGAGATCCCAAAAATTCAACCTACAAGGATCACCACCAACAGGGCAGGCCAAATACAAAATAGGCAAGCTTCCAACTAAACAATTCAAAACTTCCACAACTTCAAGTAACCAAGATTAACTTTCAAACTTTACACCAACAAGCTCACTCTTGTGAAAATTAACTTTCAAACTAGACATTGCCGCAGATATGATATAGATTCTTATCCTTTTTAATGACATCGATAATATAACTTTACCATAGTTTTTTTTAAGGTATAATTAGAATTATTAAAAAAAAAAATCAACCTAAAATCTCTTATCTCCTTTATATACTGTATAAAAATGGCGAAACATTATAATATATGAAATGAAATAAAATGATTTTTGAGGGGATATGAGATAAAAAGATATGCACCGTCTATAAAATAGTTGTAAAATTTGATAATCAAACACGACTTGCTAGTGCAATTAAGAATTTCTTAAAAATAGTTTGTTGTCCTGAGTTCTGCTTATATTAGATACGTGACTGCTTTGTGAATTCGTTGTTTGCCAATCTTCCATCAAATATCGTGCTCGATCAATCATATGAGCACATAATTCATTTTCATTTTGCAAAAGTTTAAGATTGTGGTGTTTCCACACACTCCACATAATAGCAACCATTAGATATCTTCGGTTGAAAGTGTTGTAGTAAGAAAAAGATGGCACTCACCGTCGAGTCCCGAGTGTGTATAGCCTGATCGACAACGTCCAAAAGGCCAACTAACCGTCACACTTGAATCGCAAATGGACATTAATAAAAACATGTGCAACATCTTTGTTAGATGCTCCTATACTGAGGGATGGATGGGGTATGAATTAAATTCTTCTTAATCCCTCTCAACAAAAAAAATGAAAAAAAGGAGAACTTGAGTTTGAGTGGTTAATAATCTCAATCAATGACAAATTATTTAGGAGAATCATATTTAATTTTTGGATGGAACAATTATTGATCTAACTTTACATAACTTTTGGCCGAACTCCAAAGTACCAACACCTTTTTATTTCTAGAAAATTGGAAAATAACAAAAAGAAAAAGGAAAAAAAAGAAAGAACGAAACGAGATGGGAGCTATGAAGCTCGTGTATTCCAAACATGAAGACATATATGTGTCTAATACATATTAAATATTGATATTTTGCGGATTCTTGGTGGATACATATCCACAAAGTATCAAAATTATATAACTCTTTTTTATCAATGACATATAATTTGGGACCGGGGGAAGTATTTATGAATTAATGAGAGAAAATATCAATCAAAATAAGACAAAATTTGTTTTAAATTTTTTTATGATCCTTTTATAGATATTTTGGCATATAATGAAAATAAAATTTGATTTTTAGTTTTTTACCCAAACTTGATATATTTTTTTATCACATGTACTATTATTGTTTGTAACTATAATGTTTTTTTTTTTCCAATCACATGCATTCAAGTTTTAGTGTAATATTTCAAAAAAAAAAAGAAAAAGTTTTAGTGTAAAAATCTTGCTAGCTTCATGAAATGGGAGTAGGACAGTGGGAAAGCCTCTCTTCTCTGAAAATAAACCCCTGAAGTGGACTACAGTAATGAAAAGAAGAATCCCCTTCCTGCTACTTCAACAACCTTCACCTTCAAAAACCACATATCTTTCCTCCATTAACTTACTCCTTAAACCCCCAAATCACCACAATGCCACACCACCACCACCATCTCATCGCACATTCAAATCCCAATCCCTCCCACCCCCAGAACTCATCGAACCATTCTGCGACCTCTCCGACGTCGTCGTTTCATCTAAACAACCTTCTCCATGGTTCACACAAATCCTCAACCTCCTCGACAATTCCCCAACCATGGAATCAAATCTCGATTCCTTCTGCCACCAATTCCTCATCACTCTTTCCCCTTCCTTCGTCGCTCATACTCTCCGTTCCCTTACCAACCACCACACCGCTCTTCGTTTCTTCTCTTGGGCTTCTCATCAACGTCACTATTCCCATTCTCTCGATTGCTACGTTTCGATTATCAACCTTCTTCTTATCTCCCCCAACACCACCACCACGGCAGCCGCTTTAAACATTTTCTCCGAATTTCAACGTAACCGTCTCCCGCTTACACCACCAGCTGCTAATTCCCTCATTAAAAGCTTCGGTAACGCCGGTTTGGTTAACGAGCTTTTATTGGTATGGCGTGGGATGAATGAGCAAAACATTCAACCGAGTCTTTTTACTTATAATTCGCTTTTGAATGGACTTGTTGGTTCGTGTTTTATCGAATCAGCAGAGCGAGTTTTTGATGCGATGAAGGAAGGTAGAACTAAGCCTGATGTGGTTACTTACAATACTATGATCAAAGGGTATTGTAAAGCGGGGAAAACAAGAAAGGCGATTGAGATGGTTCGTGAAATGGAGGTTATTAACTTGGAGTCTGATGTTGTTAGTTATATGACAGTAATGCAGGCTTGTTATGCTGAAGGTGATGTTGATTTTTGTTTGAGTCTTTATCATGAAATGGAGGATAAGGGATTGGAAGTTCCTTCACATGGTTATAGTTTGGTGATATGTGGGCTTTGTAAGACGGGGAAGGTTTTAGAAGGGTATGCTTTGTTTGAGAATATGATTAGAAATGGTTGCAAGGGTAATAAGGCTGTTTATACTGCTTTGATTGATTGTTATGGGAAGAGTGGGAATTCGGATGGGGCTTTGAGGTTGTTTGAGAGGATGAAAATGGATGGGATTGAACCTGATGAGGTTACTTATAGTGCTATTGTTAATGGGTTGTGTAAGAGTGGGAGAGTGGAGGAAGCTTTGAGTTATTTTCAGTTTTGTAATGAGAATGGTGTTGTTGTTAATGCTGTGTTTTATTCGAGTTTGATTGATGGGCTTGGGAAGGCGGGGAGAGTCGATGAAGCTGAGAAGGTGTTTGATGAAATGGCTGAGAAGGGATGTCCGCCGGATTCGTATTGCTACAATGCGCTCATTGATGGACTTTGCAAGTGTGGGAGGATAGATGATGCTCTTGCGTTGGTTAAGAGGATGGAGCGCGATGGGTGTGAGCAGACTGTGTATACTTTTACTATACTTATCAGTGAGCTTTTTAGGGTGCATAGGAATGAAGAGGCGGTTAAGATGTGGGATTTGATGATTGACAAAGGGATAACACCGAATGTTGCCTGTTTCAGGGCTCTTTCGATTGGATTGTGTCTTTCGGGGAAGGTTGCGAGGGCTTGTAAAGTGTTGGATGAGCTTGCACCTATGGGGGTTGTTCTTGAAACGGCTTATGAAGATATGATTGGAGCGCTGTGTAAAGCCGGCCGTGTGAAAGAGGCATGTAAATTGGCTGATGGAATTGTTGATAGAGGTAGAGAAATACCTGGGAAGATTAGGACTGTGATGATTCATTCCTTGAGGAAAGCTGGGAATGCTGATTTGGCTATCAAGTTGATGCATAGCAAGATTGGTATTGGGTATGAACGATATCGGAGTGTTAAAATGAGGGTCAAGTTTCAAACCCTTGTTGACAGTTGAATTGATTCAGGTAGGCAATCATGTGGCACTGGAAAACTGCTAAAGGCCAAAGCCAGTTTGTTGGAGACAGTTAGCTAAAAGATGTAGTATTGGCGATGAAGCAATACTAATTTATAATTGCTGGATTCAATTAAACAATTGCAGCAGGTTTCACCAAAATACAGACAAATAAGAGAGCGACACTGCACTAGTCAGAATGATATGATTCCTATGTTGTGCAATTATTGTTATTCCTAACAAGAAAGCCAAACTGCACTAGTCTGAATGATGTGATTCCTATTAATGTATAGCGTGCAGTAGCTTGATCGATTATGTACCATGTCTCAGATGCAGGAGTCATGAAAATGTTGGTATGTCTTTCTTACTAGTTCCCATGTGATGTAACATGTAAGGGGAAAAAAAAATCCCCTATTGAATTTGAATGAAATGGTTGTGTTTTAGCTTGAAGATTCATACATTAACTTTTAAATTCACCTGAAATGACTGTGTTCTTAGCTTGAAAATTCATGTTAACTTTTCATCTGTCTCTTGTGCTAGTTGGTTGCTTTAGTAATTCTTATATCCTGTGATAGCTATGAAGAATTTATGTAGAGGTTGGATGGTCGATGATACATACAATGAAGTTTTTCAACACTGCCATTTCACGCCAACACATATGAAGTGAAGCATGTTGCTTTAACTTCCAATTGAGGTTACAATAGTTGAAGCATGATGAAATTCACATTCATATTAGAACCCTGTAGCATGATTTCTTCCCTTGACCACCTTAGCTTGAAAACATATTTAGTTTCTCTCTCATGCTTCTTCATTTTCAAATACTCCCACACACTCCTCCATCTATCTGATCACGGAAAATACTCTCACAAAGTCTTTCAATTGTTTCGCTCCCGTGTATGACTCCTTCATATGATTTCTGTTGTTATTCAAATAATTCTGTTTTATTCCTTTCCCTGTTATATTTTTTTTATTGAATGCAAGGTTTCATTTGAACATAGTGTGGGTGGTAACACGTTTACTCTTTGTAAATGTGTCCATAAAGCTTTTGAAATTGGGATATGGTGGATAACACTTCCTTTGAAAAGATATTCATGAGGTATTTGATACATGTATGCTAATGTGAATTTTATCATCTTAGTTCTGACTTCCATGCTTACTTCAGGTATGCTAATGACAAGTTGCAGCTGAAAATATCAGTATATTTTCCAAATTTCAGGTGATGTAATCTGTTAGCTGGAAGCGCATGTATAGCAACAACTTCTAGCTAACAGCAGCCCCCCTTCATATGGAGCTATTGCCCTTTGAGTTGCCGGCCAAAATGGGAATTAAGCATTTAGTACTTTGATCTCACAATTTTTCACGTGCAAAACATTGTCATCATAAAATTGTGAGTTTGGATTCAATGATAGTGTTTCAGCAGCAGTTTTAAACAGTGTTGTTAAACAGTAGCTATAGTGGCGCTATACCGCTATAGCGTAGCGGAATTTGGAGAAACCGCTATTGTTCCATAATACATTATTTAGTACAAATATTGTCAAATAGCCGCTATAGTGGCGCTATAGCACTATTGCGTAGCGAAATTTTAGCGATCAGATGTTTTCCACTATCTGCGATTGACAATAGGTTTTAAACTTACTGTCCAATTTTGTACTTCATGTTTCAATTGGCATTTTCATAAAATTTTGATTTTGGAAACAATGATAGCTCACTATCATTGCCGTGCCGCCAGATTCACTTTAGACTTTGGAAACATCTCCCTCCAACCCCAAACCATATGAATTACCTGATTTACCCTTCATTCTAATAAATAAAAATCAATTTCAGAAATTATTTCACACAATTTTTTTATTACATTAAAAAAAACTCCAAATTTAAGTTTGTTGACAAAATTACCCTTCCGGACGGGATTTTTTTGTAAATATCCTTCGAGACAGCCCGTTTAAAATAAAAGCATTGGAGGGTATATTGATCGTAAAAGATAGGCATCCGGTATTATGCTTCCGGAGTAAGTAACACATTGGTCTAGTTTTGGGTGACTCCTCTAACCCGATCCATCTCAAAGTCTGTAATTTCACAAAAACTTCCAGTCTTGCAACTGTGTCAATATAGACATGATCCAATCTGAATTTTACTTGTTTATTTATTTAAATTCTAGATTGCTCTTTCAAAATAAAAGATTGAAGAAGATATCTTCGTCAATCGTCATGACTGGTTCTAGGCCCAATGGTAGGCCCATGAAAAGGCCCAAGAATGTTCAGGAACAAATGGATGTATGATTCTCATTCATTCATTTTCTCCTTCCCTGGCAACACCTTATTCTGATTTATTCTGAAAACTCTACCTTACATTGATTTATTTTCCGAGTGTTGTCCCTGGTTTATGGTTAGCAGGGATAACTGCTGATGCTTATAGGTTAGCAGATACACCAACAACGCTACTCCCTTTTTTCTTCCTCTGTTTTTATTTTGTTTTTGAAATTTAGATTTGTTTTTTTTTTTTTCTCTACTGATTATTTGATGATTGATTCTTGCAGAGGCAGAGAAACTGGTGAGTGATTGCAGTTTGTAAATGGGATAATGGGACTGCAGTATGATGAATTTTGCAAAGAGATAATGAAAAGAAAATGTTGGATATTAGATTGGATGGAGAGGATTGAAGATGCTAATCCCTTTGCTTTTATCGGTTTTTACTTGTTGATATAGTGACAGTGATAGTAAGAGCCTATTATTACAATGATAATTTCAGATATTTTGTTTGGAATATATTTCTTGGGAGCAGGGGTTATCATTTGGTTTTGGTGTTTGACAAGCTTCTAGTTAACTTTGCAAAGCCTCTCTGTACTTTATGCTTCCTGGCTCTGGATGAGGCCTTTGTCACAAAGGTTGAATTAGTTTTTATACAATGACTGAATCATGCGTTCTGCCTTCCTTTGTTTTCATGTTGTTACTTTCATTTTATTTGCTCCATCCATTACATTGATAATCTCTATCACTGTATGAAGTGATGCAAAATATAAATATCAGGTATAAGTGGAAAGTCACTTCTAAATTGATTATCATGATTATAACGAAACCAAAGAAATGATTTCTATTTTTTAAAGTTAAATAAGAGCTTTAACTCTGTTGAGTATACGATGAATTTTTGCCAACTTCTTTTAGAAAATTTTATCCATTTTGCTTTCTTTGAAATGTTTTGCGACGAATTGTCCAATGTGTTTTATTACACTGTTGATTTTCCAGTGGAGGAAATGTCTCTGAAGTCTCAAACCACAACCCTGTTTTGATAGCTTGAAGTACCAGTTTGCAAACTTTACACCATGAATGATGATGGATGCCCTATTCTATTTTTATTTTTTTTTGGCTTTCGCACTGGTTTCCGACCCACCAAAGGTGGGCGACTAATCCGGCTCGTACGTAGAGGCATGCGTACTGGCCAAGCGTTGTTCCCCCTAGGAATTGAACCCGGTATTCCCCAGGTACGTCCTTGGAAGGAGCTCCTTGCCACTGGAGCCCAAGCAACTTGGTTTGCCCTATTCTATTTTAGTTCACAACAATCAACATGAGATGCAAATAAAACAGCTAGTAGCTGCATAACCTTATATAATCTGGTCACTTGTAAGTTGCAACAAATGGCAATGTCTAACATGCACAAGCTATTCAAATGGTCCGCCATGCAAGACTTTCTTTTGCCATTAGACTATAAAGTTCCACAAAATATAAATGGTGCATCCACTTCCTCTTCTTCACCTTCCCCCTTCATGACCATTCTCTCCCTGCACTCTCCCTCTTCACCATTATAATATATTCTCAAACTATTTCCTATAACTTACATCAACCATTTAGAAGAACCAAAATCTGATATCAAGTTTCACTCTTTTATATATATATATATATATTTTTTTTTTATAAAGTGAATGAAAGTGATAATGAACTTGTTGTATTTAGAGTCCGACAACCAAACCTACTTGACACCAAAGGGAGGAAGAATTGTATGACAGAACTCCTAACCTCACAATTTGGGGTTATTGGGATCATAGGACTGTGATTAAAATTAGGGGTCAAGATCACTCCATTTTAGGGTATCTGTTTCATTCTTGAAATTATATCCTTCTTTTAAACATTGTAAGTACAAAATTTTCCTTATTGCAATATTATTTAAATATTTAATTAAAAAAATCAGTTAAATCCCATTATAATATGAACAATTCAACTAAAGTCCTTAAAGCATCCGATAACATTTTTTTTATAAAGTAATGGAGAAATAGAGATAAATTTATTTGATGTTACATTCCATAAATGTATTTTTATGTTAAAATAACATGGAATAAGATAGTTTAAATCTCTCGACCAAAAAAAATAAAATCATTAAAATCTCCCCCTTGAAAAAAAAATTAAATCTTAATTCAAATCTTTTTTCCCTTTGTTATCCAAGTCTTCATCCTCATGATCCGCCTCTTCAATTGCTTTGGTGACTTCCCTAAGAATAAGCCTCAATAGCCTCTCATACATTGTAATAGCAGATTCAAGCATATCAATGGCTCTTCTCTTGTCATGAACTGCCACATCCATCACATTTCCAAGCTCTGTAATTTGCATCAAAGTCTTAATCACCTCTTCATCACATAATCCAGAAGAACTAAAACCACTTATAGCACCACCTTTACTACTACCATTTCCCTTTGTGACATTACTCCCTTTGACCACTATCATATCACTAATGCTTCTTGTTGATCTTCTTCCTAATATTTGATCATTCCCCAAAACCATAATAACTTCACCTTTCTCAACATCCCACATCCAAACACTCCCATCTTCTGAAGCAGACACCACATTCCTCCCTTCATTCACCAAAACCAAAGACATAATTGACCCATCATGACTTTTTGTTTTGTTACCCAAATTAACCAATTCATAAGCTTTTCCTTTTTCTAACATTTTTCTATTCCCAACTTTCATTAACCCTTTATAAACAAACCCGTCTGAACCACCAGCATAGAACCCTGACTCTGTTGAATCCATAACAAACCCAAAAATGGCACATGGAAATGTGACGGTTCGCATTAGAGTCATGCCATTCGATAAACTCCAAAACTTACATGTGCAGTCCATGGAACAAGAAACGAACGTACAAGCATGAATGCCAATTCCAGAGTTGAAACATGTCACTGAGTCAGAATGTGCCTTCCATTTGTGTAATATTGGATCACTACAAGAAGAGGAATCATCAACAAGCTTAAATGATGGGATCACAACAATAGTTCCATCATTGTTACCTGAAATTGACAGATATATCATTAGCTTGATAATTTCCAAGAAATAAAAAATAGACAGATAATACAAACTCTGAGTGTAATACTAAGAAGTTACTTGTTTTGGTTGCTTAATTAACGTCTCAGGGGCGCTGTTTAACATTCTCCTACTAGGAGTATTAACAATTGTCACTCAAATTTTTACCTGAAATCAATAGTGATCCATCATCACTAAGGTGGAGACTAGAAACAGGTTTCGAGTAAGGAGTGAATGATTTGATGATATCTCCGGAAGGGAGCGACAAGGAGTGGATACTCCCCGACACGCCACCTGCAAAGAGAAAATCACCATCTAAGGTGGCGGCTAGTGGAGCCACAGGTTCAGGGAGAGGGATATTTTGGAAGACCGTTGGAGTGTGCCAATTGTAAATGTGGATCAAACCCGTCCCTGTGTTTGAGGACACATGAGAAGCTGCAATGAATCCTTGGCTTGTCACCATGAGACCGCGACATGGTGACCGGCTGCCAGTGAACTGCGCAACCGTGGCACCGGTGGAAGCATCAAATGCTATCATGGGACCTTCCGGTGAGCTGGTTAGGATTATCTCATACATCTTTGTTTATGAGAAAATGCATAGAAACCAAAAAGGATTTTTAGAGTTCAAGATATGAACGTGCTTTTCTAATCTAAATCGAAATGCTTAATTTTTTTTACACGCTAAATGTTTTATTTATAGGCTAATATCATCTATATTAGAAAATAATTTTTTATACATATATGTGATGAAATAACAGTGGCATTATAATTAGTAAAAAGAAAAACAGTGGCATTTATATTAAAATGTTACTATTAAAGTAAGATTATTTATGTAGTCATCTAATCGTATCAATACAATTGTACATTATAAAAAAAAATCAATATAATCGTCGTTCTTGACCAAAATAAAAATAAAAATTAATGCCGTCAACGCTGATTTTTTTTAATTTTAAATACGTTTTGTATGAATATTAATTAAGATTACATAACTATTTACTTATTTTTGGTCAAATGCACATATTATTTAAATTAATGACAAGTGGTGAAAAATGTGAAATGCATTAAATAAATTGAAATACAAACAAAAATAATGTTTGTAATAAATTTTGTAATTTTTATATAGATTTCATGTGAAACTAAATAATATAAGTCAAAACTTGTTAAAATATATTTTATGTGGACTGGTCTTAAGGGCAACGGGAAGAAAAAATCACTGATGCTTCTTTTCATTGGCATCTCATTCTAAATTTCTTCTATAGTAATAATATAAAAAACACCGAAGTGTAACACAAAATTTGTGCACAAGGGGGGGTGTGTATTGTAAACTTCTAGATATCCAAATTTTTTAATAAGTGAGGTAGTTATATCTTAAAACAAATACACATTGTTATTTTTATCAATATATATCACAACATTTTTTTTTTATGCAAAGTTATTTCTTTTGGATTTTTCAACCAATGTTTTTAAAACACTCATTAACATTTTTCTTAGTTTTATAGTTTATTATAGTGTTATGAATGAAGAGGTCACGTTATATAAATATTTAATTATTGTTTAGAAATACAATAAGCCATTGGGGTCGGTTGACTCCACTAAATCCGTGCATGTAGATACCCTTTGACTCTTAATTGTAAAAAAAAAATGCAATAACAAAAAATGTGTTTATTGCAATCCAATGCTTGTGGCTCAACAATGGATGATGATGATGATGCTGCAAAAAAGCAATGCAGTCATTTGTTTTCCCAGGTTATCGGGCTTGTGGTCTGTAAACATACGTATGCTTGTTATGTTGGAAACCGAGAACAATGTGTCTGGCCTCTCTCGATCGAGATAAATCCTCCAATAGGGATGTTTAGACATGGCAATAGGGCGGGATGGGGACGGGTTTTGCCTTCCCCATTCTCATCCCTTACTCTCATATACTTACCTGTTATCCTACCCATACCCAACGGAGATGAGAAATTGAATCTCATCCCCGTCCCCAATGAGTTTGGGTATTCCTGCCCCATCTCGTCCCCACAGTGAATCAATTTTTTATTTTTTAATAAAAAAAAGAGCTTTTTTAAGCTTCAATGGTAATGTTGTAACGCATTATCCAACAATTTGCGCTCATTTTAACATTTCCTTACCGAATAATTTGGTTGCTCCTTTAACTATCAATAAAAGTTCTTATATCATGACAATTAT
>Ga0315915_1008135_pt1 | contig 12328 bp, 6 predicted proteins | sample MpolbnodulesMG_FD_207738 | JGI IMG/M metagenome (GOLD analysis project Ga0315915, IMG submission 207738) | Medicago polymorpha root nodule microbial communities from Los Angeles, California, United States - branched nodules | ecosystem: Host-associated > Plants > Roots > Nodule | place: USA... | reverse complement strand
CTTGTTCTTCAGGCTCAGTGTCAATCCAATGCTTTGGTCTCCTAGCCACACCTTGCTTTGCACAACTTCTTGAGTTATGTCCTATCAGTCCACATCTTCCACATTGAGTGTCATTATAGGTTTTCTTGATGCTACTCCCACCAATAGGTTCCTCATTGCCATCCTTTCTCCTGTTCTTCTTAGGTCTTCCTGGTGTCTTTTTCACCTTTGGTGGCACAGGTTTTTCATAAGGTGTTGGTTCCCAGTAAATTTGAGAAGTCACAGGTTGAATAAAGTTGCTATAAGTTGCCCTATATGATCCTAGGGTCAACCAAGCATGACAATGATCTTCTGGCTTGCTTCCTCTCAATGCAAGTGCTGCACATGCATGCATACATGGCATTCCTGTTCATTCAATCCAAATATACATAAACCATCAGTATATACATAAACCATCAGTATAAGTAACTAACAACAATATTTACCTGTTAACTGCCATAACCTGCAAGTACAAGTTTGCTTAATGATATCAACATCCACCCTAATTCTGAAGTTGTTTTCAACCTGATACCTTTGCCTTGCATCATCACCAGTCCATAGGGGTGTCCAATTGTGGCTTGCAATCTTCTCTTTCTCTAGCCTGCTTTGTTGCCAAGGACACAAAGGTCCAGCTCTCCCATCTAGTTTCATTTTGTTATGAGTCATCTTTCTCATGACATAACACCTAATTTCTTCAGCCATAGTTAGTATTGGATGCCCTCTATAGTTTAGAATCTTTGAATTGAATACCTCACAAGCATTGTTGACAATGTTGTCTGCCTTGCAATTTTCACTGAAATAAGCTTTAGTCCAAGCTTCCTTTGGCCATTTATCAGTCCAAGCTTCCTTCTGATTAATCCTCTTCACCCTCTCCATAATACGATTGAATTGAGTAGGTGTTGTTGCCCTAGCACACTCCCAGACAACCCCTTTCAATTCCTTATCCTTCCACTGCTTTGTGAAGTTCTTCCATAAATGCATCACACAATATCTATGTGGCACCCCTGGCATCACTTCCTGCATTGCTGGAATCAGACCCTGACAATTTAAACAATAAACAGCAAAATGGTCCTTGAATTATATGCATATCCATCATATGAGTCCCTGAATTATCATACTTACTATCAAATCGATCCAAAATGCAGTCATTAACAGGTAATAATAAAATTTGAATGGGAATTCATACCTTTTGCATGTCTGAGATAAAGTTCCATCCATTAGTTTCATAATTTCCAAGATCTGCATGAAGTAGTTCCAAAAACCACTTCCAGTTGTCCTTGTTCTCCACATCAACAATGGCATAAGCAATGATAAAGATATGATTATTACCATCTTGTCCTACAGCAGACAACAATTGCCCTCCATAATACCCCTTCAAGAAGCATCCATCTAAACCTATCAGTGGTCTACAACCTGCCTTAAACCCTAGTTTACATGCCTCTAGACAAACATAGAATCTTTTGAATTGAGGTGGAGAATCTGGCATTGGTATTGTATCCATCTTCACAGTTGACCCTGGGTTACTCCTCATTAGTTCATTTGCATAATCCCATAATAGACCATACTGCTCTCTTTCACTGCCTTCAACCAACTCCCTTGCTTCCTTTTTTGCCCTAAATATCATATTGTCATCCAGTATCACTTTGTACTCAGACTTAAACACATCCACAATCTGCCCATGCTTGATATCAGGATTACATCTTAATATTTTCTCAAGCATCTTGACCACCCATTTCCTATTAGCTTGCTTATTCTTGAAATCTGTAGGGCAATTATGTTCCCTCACAAATGTTTTGATTTGAAAACTTTTCCTCTTTTCATTCCTTGCACAGAATATTAACCATTCACATGTATCATGCTCACATATTGCCCTTGACCTTGTTTTATCATTCTTCAACCATCTAATTTGCTTTCCCTGATGAATGGTGTAATCCCTGACAGCATCCTTAAATTTTTGCAGGGTACTAAACTCCATTCCAAGCTCCAAGGTTACCTCACCAAAACCAGCATTTTCATTGAATTGAGGATAAACAACACGATCATTTTCATCATCACTGCTTATTGGACTCCTTAACTCCTCAGAAACATAGCTATCATTATCATTATCACTGCATGGTTCTTCATTAGGTTCTGAAACTTGAACATTTCTCTTGCTACCATTACCAACCTCACAGAAGGAATCCCTATGTCCAGCCATATAGTCTGCCTCACAGTCACTATCATCACTAGATGAATCTGAAATGAATGGGGGATCATCATTAATTGTGATTCCAGTCCTACTTCCCCTTCTTACTGGTCTTTTTCTTTTTGTTGGTAAAGTCTGCTTCTCTTTCCCCTTCCTACCTCCTTTTTTACCCACATTTGAAGCATCATTCTGAGTTTGTTGGGTGACATTTGCCTGAGTCAGTGTTTCTTCAGGTTGAGTTTCTTGTGTGATGTTTCCCTCTTCATTGTCAACCACATTAACTTCTTCACTTCCTTGCACAACACCAACATTTTCCTCTTCAGTAGCACCAACATGTTCATCTTCAGTACCACCAACATTGTCATCTTCAGTAGCACCAACATTGTCTTCATCATTTCCTTGAGTATCACAAGCCATTTCCTCTTGATTATATACTCTGTTTTGCACTCTAGCAACCAAACAGTTCACCACATTTCTTTCCTCAGCACTTAAAATATCAACCTCCATAATATTGACTGGTTCATCTTCAATTGTTAATCCTCCTTTGGTCATGCTTTTCAAAGACTCTTCCATTGCTCTCTCAAGTTCCTCCCTCTCTTCAGTTGTTAATGGCACAATTTCCACCTCTTCTGTATCCACCACATGTTGTGCATATATTTCCACTTCATTTCCATTTGCCCTTGCAACTTGTACCATATCACAGAAGTCTTTATCAGCTGTTAATGGAGTCAAGCAGATGTTTATATCATCTTCAACACCTTCATACGGCTTCCAATACCACAGTTTAGATACCTTGAAGTAACCTCTGCAACTTTTCGCCATCTTCTCAATGTCCCACAAGCATAACTGATCAACATCCATTTTCTCCCAAACACAATATTCACCATTGACGTATTGCAGCCTCCGATACTCATCTCGCTCTAAACAACCGCCGTGATGCAGGATTAGCGTAATGGAGTCTTCCATCCTGCGAATTTGGCCAACATCAGTCAAAATCAAACACAAAACAACATCAAAAATGCAAATCACACTTCAATACCAACCTCAAAAAACCCTTTTTATAAATTGTTTAAATCAGGACATAAAGACATGAAATTATCAAAGTACTAATATAATGTTCTTCATTTTTAGTATCCAAACATAAAGACATGAAATTATCAAGTTTCTAACAAAAAACCCTAAAATTACACATCTAAAAAACACAATCAAACACACAACACTCACAAACAAACATCAACGAAACATGATATGAAGTTAAAAGTTGAAAAAGTAATGCCTAAAACTAAAGACGATAATCACAAAAAAACGGACACAAAAAAGGGAGAAAAGAACAAGAGTGAATGGAAAACGAAGTTGAATGGCATTACCTTGACAAACCACGAAATCTGACTTCAAAACCGTATCTTTTCCAAGGTTGATCGCCGGTGATGATGATGGTTTTGGAGAAGGGAAGAGGGTGACGGTTTAGGCGGGAAGGTGAAAGGTTAGGGACTTGTTTGATGATTTGAGTGAAAATGTGAGGATGAAAGACAATGGTAATAGAGGGGTATAATTGGAAACACAGGAAAAATTACACTTAAAAGTTGCATTTCGAATTTTTACCATTTCCATCAATTTAGTCCTTGTACACGTGGCTGCCTTGTTAACACGTGTACAAGCCAACACAGCATGCAAGAGGACATGTCATCACCACTAACGGACCTTTTGGACGGAGGGACTATTTTGATGGACGTCTGTAAAATTCAGGGACTAAATAGCCATTTCGTAAAATTCAGGGACGAAGTTGGCCGATGCGTTAAAATTCAAGGACGAAATTGAGGTATTAGTCTTAATTTTATGGAAAAAAAATCATAATATAATAGCTATTGATAATAATTTAAAGAGAGAATTGATTATAGTCTCATGTTATTGCTTGTGTGACAAGCAACCTGAGTCTTCTAACCTTATTTTCTTTCGGTGTGATTTTCTAGGTGCTTTATTGGTTTACTAATGTTATAGTTGCAACCAAATTTGAGCTCCATTAATAGATTCTCACTATTTGTAACTAGAACTAGAGCAATCTTTTCCTTTCTTTTACCACCAACATTCTTTCTTTAGATAATTTGAAGAGATTATTTACTATCTCATCCAATATTGATATTTGTCTTCAAATGATGAAAATGAGTTTGTACTCATTGAAGATGGAAGATGAAGGTATTAATAAGTTCAATGAGGGGTATCTAAACTTACAAATGCAGTGAAAATATCAAAGACGAAGAGCTTGGTCATATACAAGTTAATGTCCAAAATTTATGGAGGATTTACAAATTTTAAAGGATAAAGCCATCAAAGTTAAATGGTGGTTCTTCTATAAATATAGTTAGTCAGAGAAATGAAGATCTATTACACATTAATTAACTAACTATAAACTTGGGTATTTTTCCATGTTTAGGAGGTAGATGTATAATTTGGATGAATACGTCAATTTAGTAAGAGTGTATTGAATGATCATTTTTCATAAATGCAAGACATATTTAAAAATCTTCATGCAAGTTGTTAATTGACCGTTGGTTTGATCAATCTTTTTTTTTTATTCCAAGTACATTGAATCAAACAATAATCTTAATCAACTTGCCTTTTGTTTTTATAGTAAAGGACAGAGTCCCAAATATACCCACCATGAGTATATATAAACAAAGTAAAAAAAAGTTAGAAAGAGGGACAAAATAATAAAGTAGGAAGAGAGAAGACCAAGCATGCAGTAGCAAGAATAATAGTACTGCAGCCTTCCCTCAGTAAGACCAAGCAATTGTGGGATCAGAAATATCGTGTACCTTTCTTTTGTATAAGGAAATAATGCCAAAGGTACAACTAGAACTTTTTTTGGGGGCCAAACATAGTACAAGAAGAACTTGGAAAAGTAATTTTCGTAAGTATACCCTCACAATCATGGCGTACAAATTGAAAATTTTGTTCACTATACATTTGTGATGAAAATTGCCAAAGTAAAAGTATGCACGCTAAACACGCAACTACGAGACTAATATCTCGAGCCGGATAAAAATGCAATGGTTAAAGTTTTTCATAAAGAGATTTAAAATTGCTGCATTTTTAGTGCTCTTGATTCAAATTCATGACTTCTGGTTAAGTTGAAAGAGATTATTTATCATCTCATTCATGATTACTAGTTATTTACGATTCAAGATAAAAACATATTGCATCGTATTAACAACTATTTAAGGTGCATAAATGGACCTATTAACGGTAAAGAGTGTCAAAATTAAAATGAGGAAGTTAGTAAAAAAGGAAAAGTGAGAAGTATGAAAGACAAAAATAAAAACGTGAGGGTGTATTTTTAATTGTCACAAGTATACCTATCAAAATTCTTGAAAAAATCCCTATTATGTGGTTTGGGATTTTGTGGCATGACGAATGGGCCAAATTCAGCTAATTGTGTCTGAAATTTGTTGTTTAGGCCCCCATCTTACTCACATGGTCCCCTAAAAATACTAAAATTGTCCCTTTTTACATCTATGAGAGGATATTTTTTTGATCATCTAGAAAAATAACTTCCTCTCCTTAACTTTCGGAATGTAATTTTTGGTATGTTCTTAGAAAATAACTTTTGCTATACTTTTCTTCTTCCACACTCCACCTTCAAAACCTTGCAAAAGTTCATTTTTTTTCGAAAATTTTGTGCCTCATATCGCTATCCTTTCATTTATAATCACTATCTACACTAACTTGGTATAAAAAAATGTAATGCATCTTTTCAACCATCCACATTTTCATTTTGCGTTTATTTTTTAAAATGTACTACAAGGTATTGGAACCTATCTTTCGATGTGTTTTTTCTTCCTGTTTTGTTTAGTTGTTTGTGTTTTAATTTTATTTTGTGATATATTTGTAGTTATGGTTGAACCTCTCGTTAATTTGAAATCAGATATTGTTGAACCTTAGGTACATGTAGTTGATTGTGAGAATTTTTTCTTCATAGATAAGAAATATAGTTTCCATGATGATTTAATTAATTGGGTTCGTTGTGAAGTAGTAAAAATAAAATTTAATGTGGTTATAGAGAAATCCGATCATGGTTCTGATAGAAGAAAACAATATTTTATATTGGGTTGTGAAAGGGGTGGTGTCTACAAAGAAACCAATAAGAAATTGAAACGAGAAGACACGAGATCGAGGAAACAAGGATGTCCATTTGGGCCGCATGGCTATTTTATGGCATCCAAAGAATCAAATCTTATTGTTGCCTAATTATCGTTTTCATTAACTTTGATTTGTGGGTTTGGATCATGTTTTTTCTTCTCTTTTTATTATCAATAATACTCTTGGAGGTGTTGTAAAGGATTCATGATTTGGTTGGGTGTCAACATAGTTGGGATGTCATTGAAGATGCAATATCATTTTTAATTTTGCATTGAAAAAAACACATCACATCCATAGTCAAATAATTGACAATTCACGTTGGTATGCGGTATGAGTTCGCAGTACTTGAAATAAGAAGAACTCCGTATAGAGTTTCGGTACACATCATTTTGTAGCACTGGTACTACCTAATTAAGTATAGCAAACTATCTTAATATTGCAAAAAGTAGAAGAATTATACTAGTTTAATGCAACAAACTAGTATATACTTTTCAAAATATTTTTTTATATTCACTTTTTTTCTTTTTTATCATTGTTATTATTGCAAAAGACATTCTCTTTTTCCAAGTTTCAAAGAGATTTTCGTGCAAAATTTATTTGCTACACTACATGTTTTTCTTTCTCTTTTATCTCCCACTCAACTCATCTTTCTTCGATCTTCAATCACTTGTCTCGGTTCATCCGGTTCGCCAGTTTCCATGATTTAAAGGGGAATTTGTAATTTGTGCCAACCAATTCGCAAAAGTACAGTACCAATTCGCAAAGTACAGTACCAATTCGCGGTTCTTAACATATTAAGAGAATTATGTGACTATTTGCATCCCTCTCTTAGTTTCTTTCTCTCTCAAAGTCTAGATGAGTGTACCTAGATCATTTTTCAAAGCTATAGTTTTGGTTTTGGAGACTATTTTAATAGAATTCACAGTGATTTTGACCAAATAACCGCAAAACCAAACATGTCTTTAGTAGTAGGTAACGCGTAAAGTGGTGTAAAAGTAAACATGAAAACAGTTATAGTAAGTTGCCATAAAAAAGAAAGAAACACGGTAGATATGTCTTTTCAAGCTGGCAAAGATAATCTACGTACCATAAATAATTATTGTCCACCATCATCTTCATCATTCATATTCACACTCTCAAGTCAAGTCAACTACCTTTCTTAATTTCTTCCTCAAACCAACCAAACCAAACCAAACCAAACCACTCATTCCCTCATGGCTGCTAGAGATATTCTTCATAAGATGAAGGTATATTTGCATATAGATCCTTCATTTCATTATACTTTATTGTTTAGTTGAATAAATGTTCCAATATTTGATGAAAAAAACAAATATATATGCTGAGATGTTACTTTTTTTTTTTTTGCTGCCAATTTTCATTATTTTGATTCAATGAGCTTTTTTAATATGCTTAATTAATGAACCCCTTTAGTTTTTTTTGTGTTTTTCATTTGGCTTGCTTAATTCAGTTTGACTTGTATTTGACTAGAGGTAGAACCTTTCAAATAGCCCTGATCTGTAGGGAAATATATCAATTAAATTGTGTTATCTTTGTTTCTGGGTCAGGAAATTATACTATGCTTAATTATGTTAAATTGTTTTTAACAACTATCTGTGTGAATTGTTCAAAGTGAAGGCTTATCCTAGAACTGACCAGCTGTCACTTTCTTTATCACGGCTTACGGTTTACTCCCTCCGGTCATATTTATAAACAAAAAATAAGTTTTTAGGTTCATTGAATAACTAATGTATCCGGTCTATATATAGGCCAAATACATTAGTTATTCAATGGACCTAAAAAGTTAGTTTTTGCTTATAAATGTGACAAAAGGGAGTACTTTAGTATATGTTTGGTATCACGGTGAGTTTATCGAAATCACAGTGAGACATAGTGATTTTGCTGTGATTCTGTCAAACTCATCATGATACCAAACATGAACTTATTATCTTTTTGTGGTTTACCGTCTCTTGTTAACTTGTAGCATCACCAATTTGGATGGTTTACTCATAATGATACAAAACAATGATGCTAGAGCTCTCTCTTTCATGACCTAGGGTGTGTATAGTTAAACTATACACCATCAAGAATTTTGCTAAATTGTAAAAGATAATAGTGCTCACCTACTTTCTTCTAGGAAAAATGGACTATTGGAAAAGCTATTTGCTAATTTTGCTAAAGTTATTGTTAATTTGGTGAAGAGGGGTGAGAAAGTTGCTGGTCATTTGATCAGAACATTTTAGTTTGTTTGTGGCCACTGACCAACAATATCAGAATTAATTGATTCAATGCACCTCTTTCTTCATAGACACGAGGCTGTGGGAAGGTCAATCATTGGTTTGAAACACACTTTCTTGACTATGTGGACGATAGTGAAAGAGTAACGACAATGTCAAATTTATAATGATATGATAATGATAGGTTATACCTCGATATGTTCTTTGGATGCATAAGATTTCCTATTGTGGATACTGGAAACAGTTAGTGATTTAAGAAATATCGATTTGATGGACTGTTTTTCTTTATTTTAACTTTCTTGAAGAATTCACTAAGTATTAGAAGTTAATTCAATTTGGTTATATAAAGTGCATATTTCTGTGGAGAATATGGTTATGATTATGACCTAGTTTGCAAATCTTTCTGTCAAGACATTTCTCTATACTTTCTGTCAATATTCATTCGCTTAGTTTTCTAGTAATTTTTGCGACAGAGATTTGACATTAGCATGTTGGTTGCAGGAGAAAGTTGGGTTTGGTTTATCAGACCCTGATTCAGGGAAAGGAAAGAGCAAGATGTCGAAACACATAACTCACGGCTTTCACTTGGTAAAGGGAAGATCATATCATGAAATGGAGGATTATCTTGTTGCTAGATTTAAGCAAATTGATAACCATGAATTAGGCTTGTTTGCAATATTTGATGGCCATGCTGGTCACAATGTACCTAACTACTTGCAGTCTCATTTGTTTGATAATATCTTAAAAGAGGTAACTTCCCTTTTCTGGTTACTTGTTAATTTGTCTACTGCTTTCTATGATTCATGAACTGTACTCGAGTTTTCAGACAGATCTGCTTGCAGATCCTAAAAGAATCAACTTGAACAATTCATAATGTTAATTCAAGTCGCATGAATATGATGTCCAACCATCCATTTTTTCCCATGTAGCCTGACTTCTGGACAGAACCTGTAAATGCTGTCAAGGAAGCGTATAGTATAACCGATTCTAGTATTTTAGAGAAGTCAGGTGAATTGGGAAGAGGGGGTTCAACAGCAGTTACCGCGATATTGATTGATGGTCAGAAGTTAGTAGTAGCCAATATCGGGGATTCTCGGGCTGTCTTATCAAAGAAAGGTGTGGCCAAACAACTGTCAGTGGATCATGAACCAACCACAGAACATGAGGATATAAAAAATAGAGGTGGTTTTGTATCAAGATTTCCAGGTAGATTACACTTTATAATGTTTATAATTTTGCTTCATCTTATTAGAATTTGGCATTCGGTCGTCCAGTTAAGACAGTTTTCGCTCAGCAAGCTTATGAATTTCATTGCATTTCTGATATAAATGAATTCTTAGAAAAAGTTGGATTAGTACGGTATAGACTTTAATCCAGTAGACCAGTACTAAGAATACATCTTTTTTTTTCTTCATCTAATCAGGGGACGTTCCACGAGTTGATGGACGGTTGGCAGTGTCAAGGGCATTTGGTGACAAAAGCTTGAAGAAACACTTGAGTTCAGAGCCATATGTGACAGTAGAGAAGATAAGTGAAGATGCAGAGTTTGTTATATTAGCCAGTGATGGATTGTGGAAGGTCAGTTTTTGATAAATGAAGCATAATGCAAATACCTTATGGATATATATATTTTTAATACTAAGGAAGTAAAGATTAGTGTTGGACCATGTATGCATGCATATTTAACTAGGGTTTAAATCTGTTTATTCATATATCATTCCAGGTAATGTCAAATCAAGAAGCAGTTGATTGTATCAAAGATATAAAGGATGCTCGGTCGTCAGCGAAGCGCCTCACTGAAGAAGCAGTTAACAGGAAAAGCAGCGACGATATCTCGGTCATCGTTGTGAAACTTCAGTGACCACAATTCACAAGATTCATTACTTTGATCAATAAACATCCAAGTGTAACATATACCTTGTGTAATAATTTATTAAGCTTAATAGCCATAAGATGGTATTATTTTGCTGAGTCCTTCATACAAACCAAGTGAAACAATGCTTTATTTGAAGACAATGTGAGAAAGATGTAAACTACATTTTAACTTTGTGTGTATATTAGGAACTTTGGTCAAAATATCAATGATCTTTGGAAGACCATTTGCATATACTTTGCTATTAAGTTTGGTCAATATAAGTGATCTATGTGGAGAACTATACCAAAGTTTCTTACACATAGAAGGGGTAAGTTTTATCTACTCTTGTGCAATAGATACAAATTGTTGTACCTAATACAGATGCAGAGTTATCTAACACATGCGAAGTTCTTCAAGGGGAAGTAAATTTCTTACATTTCTTGAACTTCTGTCTTAAATTTTTTTTATCTCTATTTTTTTTTTATAAAAGTTTTGGTCTCCTATTCTAAAAACCGGATTTTTGTCCCCCAATTTAACTTTATATGAATTTTGGTCCTCGTCTTATTTTTAGGTCATTTATGATGATGTTATCTATTTATTCATGATGTGGCAATGCTTAGTAAATCATACTACTTGTCAGCAAAAATGTCTAATTAGCAATGCATATGAATATGACACATCATAAAAAAATGACTAAAAAATGAGAGGAGGGAGCAAAATTCCGAAAAAAGTCAAATTGGTAGACCGAAAATATGGTTTTTAAAATAGGGAGACCAAAGTTTATTTATTTTTTAAATAGAGGGATGAAAAATACATTTAAGGCTTTATTTAATTAGCTGTTCAATGAAATAAAATTTATTTACCTTCAACTTTTTAATTAATAATCAATTTCATCTTTCTACCAAAAAAAAATCAATTTTATCCAATCAACATTAAGTGTAATAGATATTTGCAAATATTTATTTTTAAAAAAAAATCAATGGACTAAGTTTATTTGAGTTTTGAAAAGTAAAATGTGTGAATTTAAAATTTCATATTTTAATTTATATTTTAAAAAACAATAAAAAAAAAAAATCATATTTTAGTGTATAAAATAATTTCTATTAATTTATATATAAAAAATAAACAGTAATAATAATCATTTTCAAATTAAAATATTTTATAATTTATGTTTTATTTGTTTAAGTAGTTATGCCTTGAACAAAAAAAAAAGTAGTTGTGTCATGTATGATTTTTTTTTGGACAGAAACAAACTTAACTCATTTCGTTAATAATAACAATCTCAATACAAGATGACATATGATCATGAACATGGAGACTAGCATAAGATAATGACGTCCTTGCTAGCAGATGGACAACACTATTTGCTTGTCTCCTAATAAAACTTATCTTAAAGTTTTGGTAGTTTTAAGTGAAATTTGCAAATATTAAGAATAGCGCCAAACATGAAATTGGTGTTGAGTCCCCTAGCTATGTCGTCAACCACTTACTTGCTATCAAGTTGTGTCATGTATGATACAACGTACCGGTTGTATATTTTATATTTTACTATTTTTAAATGGACTGGTTGTGTATTATTTTAATTTTAATTTTGCAATTTGGAATTGAGATTTACTTTTCCCACCTTGCTGCCTTCTCGCGTGTCCTGCAAAATTCCAATAATACTGTCGCGCCATTTTTCGGAGATCAAGGCTATTTGATTAGCGTTTGACTCACTATTTTATCTCACGACTGAACATTTAATTTTAAGAGAAAAGGGGAAAACAGTTCGTAACACCCCTTTGAAAAGATTTAGGGTTCGGGGGTTAGTTACATAAAGGGAAGGTGTTAGCACCCTTTATGTCCGTAGTACTCTACGGGAACCTCTTGGTTTTATTTAACGTTTTGTGCTACAACTTG
>Ga0315915_1008134_pt1 | contig 12328 bp, 9 predicted proteins | sample MpolbnodulesMG_FD_207738 | JGI IMG/M metagenome (GOLD analysis project Ga0315915, IMG submission 207738) | Medicago polymorpha root nodule microbial communities from Los Angeles, California, United States - branched nodules | ecosystem: Host-associated > Plants > Roots > Nodule | place: USA... | reverse complement strand
TACACAATGCAGTCCAGCCTACATGTTAAATAATATTTTTTTGACACGCTGGATGCACCATGACTTCATTTCTCATTAATGGCAAATATTTGAGAGTTAAATAATTAAGCTTATTGTCCATGTAGAGAAACCAAGTTTCAACTATAGAATGAATAGTTTTTTCATAAAGGTACGAAGTTACAGCTACAGATATAACTTTACAAGACCATTAACAATGGATAAAGATGATATTACATTCAAAGAAATTAATCAGCATTTAGGTTTTCTGTGAGGCCCACTTTTTCACAAAACAACAACTAAACTTCAAAGAAACACGAGAAAATCTTCGGAACAATATTAGTTGAAAGAAGTTACCTCGATTTTCTCCTCTTTTGAACAATATTTGCCTCAACATAAGCTCGATCACGGAAATCTTTAGCTAAATCTTCATCTCCACCTTTCATTAAGCCTGCTAAAACTGCCGCAGCATGTTCTCTTACCTAGACCAAAGATTAAGTCTTCCAGAATGAGGTAATTTAAATGCAGTAATTAGAACCACATCAGATTAAATGTAAATAGAAACCATCAAAAATAGAAGAAATCACGAGAAAAGAAACAAAGAGAAAGCCAGAACATGGTATCCCTAAAAATGCTGCGTTCATATAAATTTGTTCACATGATGAACTACCACTAAAAACTTTTTTTTTTTTAAGTGAACGCACTTTCTCCACAGGTAAGTCAAACTCGGACAAAGGAGAAAAACATTAATCTAACTACTAGCATTTGCCATTCACAAAAAACAAAAACCATTTGGTGTATGATCTTGCTTCATTCACAACCCAGTTCTTAAAAGTGGAAAGAGGTTCCAGGCTAATAGACAAGTAGGACCTATCAGGTGAAAACTTCTCAACAAGCTTAGGATTTTCTATATAGTACAGACGTCCCATCCTAAATCACCCAAATTCCAAAATAAAGGGATGAAAACAACATAGTGTGCACTTCTATTTAAAGAGCGAGAGCTTGCCTCAACTTGGTTGTCTACTAGTAACTTCTCAACCGTTTTCCAAATTTCTTGTTTCTTTGAACTTGAGAGAATGAAAGTGTGCCTGTTAAAGATGGGAACAAAACTTTATTTTCATCTGTTTGATAACAGGCAGTAGTAAGATAGTTATGAGAAATTTTGCGAAAATTATTACAATGAAAACCCTCTGAAATACTGTTTGCTTATATATCAAAAGAGGGGTTTAAATCAGTTGTCTTAAAAATCGAATATTACCACATGAAGATGGATGCGTATAAGGACTCCAACTATTTAAACTTTAAAGTATGGTATGCTGAAGCAAACCAGTCACAAGATCAAATACCTGTACATGAAAGTACGCAGATATGTCAATGTAGCAGATCTCGTTCGCCAGTTGGAATCATTGGCAGAAGAAAGAATCACATCTATGGCCTTCTGGAGGTGAGGTTCCCAAACAATCATCCATTTTAGTAATTCAAATGCTACCTTGGCTAATGTTGACAAATCCTTATTTGATGTGTCCTTCAAAAGAAAACAACATTACTCAGAAGTGTGATAACCGATATACTTGAAATTGAATGATGATAGAAAAAGGAAATGAATATAAATTTTTTTCTAGGCAATCGTCCGCTTTTTTATTTCCCATATGTTCCCTCCACTGGAAGTAATACTATTTGAGGCGTGTCAGGCACAAAATGTTGGTACCTCTCTCAGACAGGATTCGAACCTTGGTTCACTATGTTGTGGGAGTCTAGCCCCTTCTGCTAGACCAACCCTTGTTGGTAAATGTTGTCTAATTTTTTAATACAACTTCTCAAAGGTATAGGAATGTTAAAAGCAATGTTGTGCATACCCTTCATTAAAAGTCTTGCAACAGTAAGCTACACAATTTGACACATGATTTTCTATTTCACTAATCATTAATTCCATGTAACCACAAAAGCATCTCAATTGAAGTGTCCTGATATGAATATAGCATAAGCATGAGAAATGGAAGCTTGTGTATAGAAAGAAAAAGTGCCTATCTCTGTAGTTAATAGCAGCCACTATAACAGCGCTGTGTAGGGTAGCAGCCTTTAGGCGCTACAAGAATCCTTCTTGCATTAAATTTTTGAGCATCAGTGGCAAAGTTTGACTGACTTTTTTGTAAATGTTAGGTGGTGTAGTGGTTACTCCGTTGGTTTTTAGCTTCGACGCAGAGTTGGAATCTTGCCTACGGAAATTCGCACATGTGCCCGGTACTATGGTGTAAATTCTTGTATTGTTTCCCCAAACTTCGACATAGCAGCCATATCGCTACCCACTATACCACTTCAGCGTTTCGAGGATCAGCCGCTATCCGCCATAGACTACATAGCCACCTACTAATATTTTATGCAAGGACATGCACAGGTATTCTTCAACTCTAAGAACCTCTATTAAGAAATACCAAGATTTCAAGGGATTATACTTCAGATTTGGTCACATTCTTTGCCGGCAACCATGTTACTGGTTTTTAGATTTTGGTGGAACCAGAATCTTGGAAGAAAGTTATGAGCAGAAAGTTTCAAGATAAGTTATCCTATTAATCAACTCCTGGAAGAAAATCAGGATTTTGAGTTTGGTGTTTTTACGAAACTCTGGTTAATACCAATAACATAATCTGGTGTCTATACTTGAAGGCTCGAGAGAATAAGAGAATCAAAATCCTCAAAAAAAAAAAAATCATACAATTTGTCAAAATAAAACACACAATCAAGTTTACATAATACGGAAAGAAATTGGATCAGAGTTATGAATAATGTCAAATTAAAAGTAAAAAATTGCATATCATCATAAATCCATTCAAATGTTTAAACCCAAACCTGCAAGGAAATCACAGGATAAAGAAGCCCCACAATCACATCGCGTAGATAAGAGGATCTCCCGGACTTCAACGACGAGATGATAAAGTAAAGTAGCTGCATTTGTTTGGAACAGTAAACAATTAGTAAAACAAATAGTAAATGATATAATAATAAGTAAAAGCAAAGTCCATAAAAATATATCTCATATCAGTACCGTTTCCATCCATTTCATATCATCTTGTGAATCCCCGTCTAAATGCCCATTTTGAGAATTTGTATCTATTGTATTCACAGCTTTATCTGATTGGGAAGCAATATGAATGTTCACAACTGCTTCAGCTGCTCTCTCTGTAAGACAATGAACCCAACTTTCATCTTTCATCAAATTATCAGCATTGTTGGTTCTCTCATCACCCACATTATCACGATGACTTGAATGATATAGCCGAATGTTAGAGCATAATACAGAAAGGGTAACACCTAGAGCCTCCCTCACCTGTGGCATAGGCAAATTAAAATAGGTCAAAACCACAAACAATTAAGAAAATGTCTACCCACTTATATATTCATGTTGCAGAACAGGGAGGGGGTCATCTGTTCCAGTGCCAAACCGTTTATTCCAACCACTCTCTCCAAATGGACGCATATAAAGACAGAGATCTTTTATGTTCAAATACTACCTGACCATGCATTAGTTAATAAATTTATGCATGTCTTCAATGTAAGTTTTTTTTTGCAGAGAATTCCTTTTTCTCCTTGCAACTTCCCCGACTATTTTTTAAAATCAAAATCATATACACAAAATTTTGTTATGATAATTAACACTAACCCTACATACGTAATTCCATAAAGAGATAAACCAGAGCACAGTAGTAGTATATACAGCAGTTATATTCTCCGGGACAGTCAACCAAGTCAAGTGATAGAATACGCCTTAAAGATGTAAACTCAGCTATTTCTTTGTCCCATGTCCTATTACAAATGCTGGGAAAAGATCCATTTTAAAAATGTAAACGGTCAACTAATGCCACAATAAATGAAGTAAACCAAATTAATATCTCTTAATCTGAATTTGTGCTGCTATTTTTCCTGTCTCAGGCTGCGATGGATTTGGTGTATATTGGTATGTTGTGTCCTGTTCTTCCTCATGGAAGATATGGTCCTCATTCTTAGTATGTTTGGTGCATTGTTAGTATGTTTGATGCTGGTGCTAGTGTTTGCCATTGATAGGGGACTGATATTGTGGTGTGGTGGACTGGTTCTGGTTTAATTCTTTGGCTGCACTTTGCTGTATTAGTAGGCTTGGGTTGAGCTAGGTTCTTTCATTTGTGTTGTTAGGATATGTAGTGGTTTTGGTTTCTTATCTAAACCTGCTAGTGCAGAGTGTGTATCTTTTGGCCCTTTTCAGTAAAAAATAAATAAATCTTGAATCTGGACACATCATGACAAATTATCCTAGTACGAATGTGCTCTCAACAGCTGAGGAAACATATTTATCAATTGACAACCATGTATGGAAGCCAAGGATTCAATTGACAGTGTAAGCCTTCTGATTAGATGTTGCAAATTTAGTTAGTCTTGAGGCTAGTCTTTGAATCTTTGCATTTGACACAGACGATGTTAGTAACATCAGTAAAAAAGATTGAATTTCAAAAAACAGTAAATGTTATAAAATGTGACAGTGTGTATTCTAGATCAGTCTATTTAAAATCATTAGGAATTTGAACTATAATCAAATTGGCTGGAACCAAGGGAGGGTGGAAAGTAATAGATCAACATGAGAATTTAAACATGATTGATTAAATATAAAGGATCAGACGAAATGCATACTTGGGCTGATGAGTGGCACATATTACCAAGAACTTCCTTCAGCAGTGTATTGTGGAGCTGGATTTCAGCTACTGGCATTTTCTGTGGAGATATTTCTATAAGTGAAGCAGCTAGAAAAGCATATCGCTTGGCTGTTACAGTGGTAGCTACTGTTGGAGGTAAAGGTGTCATCAAGGAATCCAGAATTTTTTGCCTCAAAAGAGGAACTCTTGTTCCATACTTTCCTTTACCAGTAACTGCGTATCTTATGCAAGAGGACCACTCAGGAACTGATTCAACAGATGGTGCTAAAATTATATTCTTCAACTGGGGCATCAGCCAGCTTTCCCATGCTCCTGACAGACCGTCAATATCAGAATGCAGCACACCTGCCAATGCTTCAGCGGCTACACATTGTTTAGACCTCTCCTTAGCAATTGTAAACTCGTCTACTGCATCTTTAAGAGCCAACACTACGGGCATGCCACATTCTTGTACTAGCCGCTTGAAAATACGAGCAAAACTTGAGTAGAATGTATCACTTCCTAAAAAGGAGATCCAACTTGGCGTACGTGGCCATGAAGCCGAAAATTCAAAATAAAAACGGGTTATGGATTTGTCTGCTAAGCTTTGAATACTGGAATCTCCTTGGTTTCCTCTAGAAGCAGATTCGTTGTCAGTTATTATGTGAACATGAGAAAGACTAGTAAGTGTGTCATTGAAGAAACCATCTTCCTGAAAAGTTTGGGTTAAAGTTCCTTCTAGGGATGACTTGACATGGCCTTTCAAATCCTCAAGTACGTCAGATTTCTCACCAGGAGACAGCTTATAAGGTGATTCCTTTAACAATGTATTCAGAGCCGAAATAGCAAGTATCCTTGTCTGAGGAAGTTGACTTTTCAAATTCTTCAAGAAGTGTCCTAAATAAAAAACAGTATGAATAGCATAAACACAGGTGCATAAAAAAAGTGCAGAAATGCCGACTTTGAATGTGCAAAAGGAAAGCCAAAAAAATATAACAGAAAACGAAAGATCCAGAAGCAAACAAGAAGATGTACAAACCAGCAGCTTCACTCAGGATTTTAGAAGATGAATTTGGATGACTCCGAGACGCCAAAGCCAGCAGGAGCAGAACTCTGTTCGCCATCAAATTATACCTGAAAAAACCGAAACTATCAGGTAACATTTTAAATGTGCAAGAATTTCAACAGAAAGCTTAAATAAGTTGACAAATTGTGAAGCGCCGTGTAAAAAGTAAAACAAATGAAAAGGAAGCAGATGAGAGACAGAACACAAATATACAGAAGAACAACTCATTAATCATGAGTCACTATTTTCAAACCAAATGAATGGACACTTACCGCCAATGCAAGCCGATAGAATCAAAACTCATAGAACCAATCTGAGAAACCAAATCGGAAAACTCCAGTCCACCGTTATGATTATCATTGTCTGATATCCTGAAAAAGCTTCTAGATACTCCAGAAAATTGGATGTTGTACTTCACAAAAAGCTGTTGGAAGTGAGGAAAAGTTAAACAATGATAAGCACATAATAAAATTGCAGTAATCCGATGCAGGGAAGCTTACCTCATTAATTGCTTTCTGAGATTTCAGGGATTCGTGATGAGAACTTCAAAGAAGAAGCAAGGAAAGTATTATTCACTAATGTTACACAAGTTATAGCGATTTTTATCTAAAAGGGGAAACAGAGAAAATAGAATTACCTTGATAGAATTGACAAGATAAATGAAGAGAATGACTTTTGATCCTAGAATCAAAGAAACTATGTAAGAAGAATGAAAATATTAGCTGTCAATAAAAGAACTTTAAAAACCTAATCCTTGACAATCACCGTAGTCAAATGCTTGAGAACTGTTTGTGAGGCAAGGACTGAACAAGAACCCAAGACTGTATACTCCTTGGCATTGGGGTCCTGCAAGTTATTAGTAAGACTGATGACACATTTTGAAATCATAGAAGGCCATCTCTTGATCAGCTTCACTAGAGCTTTCCCTGCAAGCCTGGATCATAAAAGAATCTTAATCAGGCATAAAACAGCACAGTAGTTGAATTCAGTAAAACATGTTAAATTATTGGATGAGATGTTAGCTCACATCCAAAAGGAAAGAGAATCAAGATAAATATTAGTAGAACAACTAAAAGAAATTAAACTTAACTTCTATAACACATGAAACCTCAAAGTAAACATGGTCTGAATATTTACATTGATGCATGATGATAAGACTAATCACTGTATAGATGATTCTGACTGGGGGTTTCCAACTTTCAAAATAAATTGGTTTCATTTTACTGAAAAAATTTTTGGTTGACTTAACAGGCAATGTAAGCAGTTCAACCTAAATAAGAAAATATGAAGCATCTATTCTTGGATTGTAACACGAAGAAGGAACTATACCACGAGTTTATTCTTAAGCACATCAGCAATTACAAACAATATTTTTAAGCCCTTTTCTCTTTTCCTTATAAACTATTGCAAATTTATTGTACACATTATAGAAATCAAATCCATGCCATCTTAGACCATTGGAGGTGCAACACTAAATTCTATATAAATGCAAAGCCTATGAACTGATTTCATTGTGCTATTTTTTTCTCCGGCAAAAGAATTCTGGATTATTTGTTTGTTCGTTGAATATCGTTAATTACATGGCTAACATATAAAAATCAAATAATATAGAAATCAAAATTTCAGTTAGCTATTGATTCCTCAGTCACTTACAGGCGGACAGTTTCATAGCTATGCAAAGCGAGATTCAGTAAATCATCCATCAAAATAGTCACGTGTTCAGGTGGACAATAATTCCCACTTGTACGGTAAAGATGATAGGATGCTTGTGAAGACCTCCAGGTATTGTGCATGAATGCCTTGTCGATAAGAGCCCACCTAGGTCTGAAATGACCACAAACTCAGACTTATCAAAAAGTTCTTAGCAAAAGTTCTTGCGTTTAAGAGCGAAGAGTGGTCAAAGTATTAGTACCTTTTCTTTCCTTTAGAATGAGATGACACAATAAAATTAATTGGCGGTTCTATTATGGCAGCAGATTCCAACTTCCAAGACTGTCTGTGACTTGACCACTCATCATATTCCAAACTTCCTGTGTTTGAAAAGGGTTCGGAATTTAGTTAGGTTGTGCATGTACAAACAGAATTTGGAATAATATGCAAACACTTGATTGAATGGAGAATTCAATACCATAATTTCCCAAAGCGTCAATAATACGAATAACGAGTATCAACAGGATGCTGTCATCAGATTTATTCTCGATGACATATCTGTTAAACAGACAAAGTTTAATATCATTTCCGGATCGAAAACCAAATAGTCATAAATTGAAGGGATGAAGCATAGAGTAGCAGTATATGTGACACTTACTTGCAGGCTGCATGTACAATCTCAGTAGCTTTTTCTCTCAGAGCAGTAGTTCCAACAGTACAGCCTGTTGCCCCAGCAATTAGAAATGTATGGTTTGAATCTTCAACTATTCCATTCTTAGAGGCTGGGACAAAATCAGGCAAGCAAGAAAAAAGTCCTTGCAAAGACGACTCAATACGTAAAAGAGTCACTTTCAAGTGCTCTTTCTCATCTCCTGCATATAAAATTACATTCAATATAACAGTTAGAAAAGCATACATTTGTATTATTATCCTATAGGAATTTCCTTCATAGAAAATTATCATCCAAATATGTCTTATGATAAACAAATTACGATATCAGAAAAAGAGGAAAACTCCAAGAAAACAGAATAATACGTATCAGCATAATGAACATAGATAATTTCAAGAACTGTTCATAATTAATACAAGTCTTCATCGTCAAAGAGGAACTTAAATAAGAAATCTTGCTAATCAACACAGGATAACTAATTAACTTCTCGAGACAAATGCTTATTTGTTATACCTTGATCAGCATGAATTTTAGTTTGGCATATTTTCAACAGATCATCCAAAGCAGACTTAAAGTGAATATCTAAAAGCTCGTTTGCAAAATGAATTTCTTCATCACAGGGAATATGCCACTTTGGAATCAACCTTTCATCAGCAGAAAAATCTTTCGTACTAATCCACTCTTCTAGAGCAACAACATCAGGGTGACTAAGAACACACCTTGAAACCCAAAAAACAGTGTTTATGTTACTGAAGATATGCAGCCACAGAATCGCGGAAAAAATACTACGCAAACATAGTGAAATGAATGAACCCTTCTAATACATACTTATATTGGTCTATTGGATAATAATGAATCTGACTTCCAAGAAGAGACCTAAGAAGATGGTCAGCAGCACCATTAACCTGTCAATGAAAATAGCAATCAAATATAGATATGGAATCAATGGAATACTACTCAGCACCAAATTCATGTGTATTAGTAAAAGAATGCAATCAGCTTATTTGAAGAAACAGATCAAGTGTGCCCGTAAGAGTAAGACCTTCCAAGACGGTGAGTCAAAAGCCAAGAAGATAACTTCTTTTAATTGATCCTTGTAGCGGAGGAGTGCTGGACCTCCATACGTGATACCAACTGATAATATCTTTAGTTGATAGTCAATTGCAGCCTCAAGAGCTGGTGAAATTGTGGACCTAACCTGAAGTAGAGAAGTCTCAGCTTTCTAGAGAATCCAGAGGCAACATTGAAGTCAAAGACAATCACAAATAACCAAAATCAGGTACCTTGGTTGTAGCAGAAGTATCAAAAGTCCCACCTCCTCCAAATCCAGTGCCTGGTGTTCCTTTCAAAGAGGATGTCACAGACACTAATATTGGCTCAACAAGTTGACTAACTGCTTCTTCCGGGTTTGAGTGAACACACGCACAACAGAGCAATCCAACCTCTGCAATAGCACCAGGAAGAATGTTTGTCGTCACAAACTTGGAAATTTTCTTCAATGCCTGTTTGATATGTCAGTGAAGTGCAAGACAATATATTAGCTCAGAAAAAGTTGTCTATATCAAGTATTTTTAAGTTATAAAGTTATACCTGATTGTATAGTGATTTTGAAAGCCTCCCAAGAAGAATTTCAAGAACACAGAAGTAGTATGGACCCTCGTCAACTAGAAAAGTTCCTGACGAAGCTGACGAGTGCAGACCTTCATTTCTAATATACCAAAAACCAGTTATCCAATTATGAAAGCATAATAAAATACACAAAATCCACTTAAACAACATCTTTGCCAAATAAAATTACGTGCAAGAGAGGGGGGATTTTGACACCATTACTTACAAAACACTGCTGGGTTCTAAGTGTAGAAGTAGGGAAAACAGACGGCATAAGAACTCATCCAGCCATTCAGAAAAGCGGATCATTGGCATAAATGATAAATCGTCAATTTTATCATCCAATAAAGCCAACTGCATTTACACGGTAGTGGTTGAGCATTTGTTATAGTAGTACCAGCAAGAAGCTGTTTATTCAATATATCTAGAAGCCGTTTATTCAATATATCAAGAAGTTGAAACTCACGTTTGAAAATATGGAACCAATTAATTGCATGGTAGCTAAAGTTTTCGGAGGGTCATTAGCATCCATGCCAAGTAATGCATTAGATAATGAAACCCCCACAAGATCAATGAATGCTTCATCACCACCGCCAAGATCAACTTGTTTCATGGAGGAAGCCGATACAGATGTATAAAATAGTGAGCGCCCAACAAATGCTACAGACATAACTGCAATTTTCAACTGGTGGGTGGCAGTCATCTGGCTAGGCAAAATGAATATGGTCAGAACTCAGAAAGACAAACTAACACAATACAGTATACTTTCAAAGAGTATCTATCCCTCAGTAGACATATTACCAAGAAGAAAATATTATTCTTTGTAATGCCACTGACCACATATGATTTCTGAAATTCTACCATGAAAAATATTCAAACAACACAACTAACCGTCTCAAGGGCCATTTGAAACCTAGATGCCACAAATGGAAGGACCAGTGAGGGTTCCACATAAGACAATATAGATGTTGCTGCAGCAACTGTCTCAGAGAGATGCTCATTCTTGCTGTATTGACCACGATCAATTAATTTTAGCATTGTATTCACAAAGAAGACCCTCTCTGATTCTCCAAGATGCTGTTCAGTGGGTCTGCAATTATTTATGCCCCTGTAGAACAGAGTTTTTCAGTTCCATAAAACAGAAGCAGGAAGGAAAAAAAAACAGAATAGATGACAAATGATAATTGATCCGTACAACTGTTCATTTTGTAGACGCTTCTGAAATTGAATCACCAAATGAAACAAAAACCGCTCCAGTGAGTAAGTCCATCGACCACCATTTGAGGGATGATAGTATCTAAGGGAAGGAAAAGAAAACAACAAAAAGGGAATAATTGAATTGAAGAAAAGGTAAACTTAATTAAGCTAAATATTGCAAGCAATGTGTAAGTAAACTAACTGTTCCAAAATGTTGACCAATTTCTCAAAGTGCTGTTTTGCGGAACTGCCAGGTCTTAGCAAATATACCTGTAATTGCAATTACAAAAGATCATTATTAAAAATAAGAAACCAGCAACATGGCTCAAATGTTAGAATCCCACAAAAATAAGGAACGACATATTTTCTTACAATTGACTTGGAAATAGCCTTTGCAGGGGTGGAAGTTCTATTGGCAAACAAGAACCTTGTGTTTCTTGGGACATCCAGTGAAAAGGGATATGATCCACTTCCATTTGCAACAGGAACCTGGGATTCATTAGTGCAAGCATGAAATGAGGCAAAATCCAAATGACTAACCAAAGGAGTAAGCTATGGAAATAAAGATCAATTAGCTTTACAAATATTGAATAAGTAATGAAATTTATACAAAACATAGCAGGACAACATGTGGGTGTACCTACAGATCAACTAATCCAAACAGTTTCACCAGAGGATGCATTTTTTACTGTAAACAAGAATTTAAAAATGCACTAGCTAGTTTTGATAGCATGCTCATGACTTCGCAGGAAATAACTGATACAGCTGTGGCATTAAGATTGCCATTTGTTGGAGGTATGTTTGGAAATGGATTGGAATTCCTACTTACATAATAATGCATCTAAACTTGGCTATTAAGAAGGGCCGTGCTGGTCTTGTGGTAGAATAATGTGCCTGTTTGTTATATATTTAAAAAAAATGGATTTTTCTTTGTATTGCTAAAAATTATTTTTTTAGAAATATATTCAAAAATAGTAGAAGTTATTTCAAACTCGTTTTCATAAGTTAATGAAGAGATTATGATATACACTAACTTAAATATTCAATTAGAAAATTTATATAGTAAAGATCACATATTTTTTCAAAAAGACATCTTTCAAAAATTATTTTTATGAAAAGCTATTTGAAATAGCTTCTTATTTCAGAGATTTTTAAAATTTTAGCATCCTAAAAACATTCTAACAAAATGATGAAATATTTAGAATGACGTTTTAAGATAAGTTATTCAAACGAATTTTTCATTTGTAGCTTTCTTTAAAAAATTCTGTTGAAAAAATTATAGAAAAAAGATGGTACACTAAAGAAATCTATTTTAGTTTCGCAGCTTAAAGCATGAGCATTGGCAACATCTAGCTTCCTTGAAAATTTCCTATTGAGAAGACAGTGCTTATTTGTTTGTGTTAAAGAGTCCACATCGGACAAATGATAGCCTAACCTAAACATGTGTTTATATAAGTGGGGGGGGGGGGGGGATCCTCA
>Ga0315915_1008129_pt1 | contig 12331 bp, 9 predicted proteins | sample MpolbnodulesMG_FD_207738 | JGI IMG/M metagenome (GOLD analysis project Ga0315915, IMG submission 207738) | Medicago polymorpha root nodule microbial communities from Los Angeles, California, United States - branched nodules | ecosystem: Host-associated > Plants > Roots > Nodule | place: USA... | reverse complement strand
AATATTTGGGGGTCTCTTAAGACCCAGGGTCTCACTTAAGACCCCTATTTTTAAATGGACCCCAGACAACTTTTAAATAAAATAATCACTATTGGAGTTGTCATTGAAGTGGTTGAATACCTATTAGGTACTATTATTAAAAATTAATAAAAAAGGGATGTGTCAATATGGGACCCATTTAAGACCTCAAAGTTGAGGGTCTCTACTGTGAATGCTCTAAAGGCTCCAAAACATAACACTAGACATTTCTTTGTGTGTGAACGCTGAACAGTGTCCACATTCCAATGCATTTTATTAGGCATTAATCAACAACTTCAAGATTTTGGATTATGGTATATATAATGTTAACTCTTGTCTGAATACTCCATTTAAAACCTCTTTGAACACTAGATTTGCCCATTTGTTTTACCTTTTTTCAAAATAGATTTTTATAGTGTAATATTTTTTTGCTATAATATTTTTAACAAAGATTTTCTAAGGAAAGTTTCGAACGAAGAATCTATTTGAATAGTTTATCTTAAAATGTAATTCTAAGTATTTCATCATTTTGTTATAATTATTTTTGGATACTAAGATTTAGAAAAAATCTCTAATTTTTTTTATTTCAAATAGCTTTTCATAAAAATCATTTTTGAAAGATGTCACTTTGAAAAAATGTGATTTTAACTATGTAAAATCTCTAACAATAAATATTTAAGCAAGTGAATGACAAAATCTCATTTTTAACTTATGTTAAATGAGTTTGAAATAACTTCTACTATTTTTGAGTAAATTTCTAAATAATCCATTTAAAAATACAAAGAAAAACCTATGTTTTTTTTTAAATATAAAACAAACGGACCCTTAGCATTTAAAATACTCCACCAAAGTCAAACATATCTAGGATTGTGACTGATGTTTGAATCACATTTTAAAATATATTTTTCTTTGAGTAATCTAGTGATTAAGTTCCCCGAATTTGTAAATAACTTCTACCACTTATCGTTCTGATAATGTTACGGTGTAATATCGTTTTATTTGATACATGTTCTACAAAATTGGTTATTAAATTGAAATTTTATATCATATAGATAATCTCTATAAATTTTACATAAATCTAAAATAATTTAATATTTTATTTTTAGGGAACTAAAATCATTTAATGACAATGAAGTGCATAAGATTAACATCATTATCATGTTATATAATAAAAGTGCTTAAGATGATCACAAAAAAAAAAAAGTGCTCAAGACCGTTGGATTTTATGAATTTTTACAGGCTGAAATATATTAATGATGACTTTACTCAAATAAGAGACTTTAGCAATCGTAAGATGAAAACATTTACTTCTAGCACTCATTAACATGCAAATTTTAAACAAATTCTTCACTGACAATCACTCCATTAAAATTCTCTGAAGAAATTAATCAATATATCCAAACCAGAAACCAACTTTAACCGGACAGCTGACAACCTAATGATAATGAAGTGTTCAAGATCACCAAGATAGAAACAAGATTGTAAGATCAACTTAGCTTTGATAGATTCGACGAAATACATATCTTGAATGCTGCTTGTACTTCCACATGATTCAACCATGTTTAAGCGATGGTTCTACAACTAATTTGTCATTGTCTTGCTAGTTATTTTCTTTCTTCTGTTTATGCTATGTTATCTAAAAAACTTGCAACAATCTAATGAAATCCAAATCATTTTAGGTAGATAAAAACCAAGCTTCTGAAAGTAAAATTACAAGTATCACAAACTTTGCACTATAAGTTTCAGACTCGACCAATCTTGCTACTCTTCCATGGCATCTCCTTCAATTACTTCGACGCTCTCCTTCAACGGTGTAATTTTTGTTAAGAGAACCTCTGTAACAGATATAAATATCAATATTAGATTTCGTACATCAATTTTTTTAAAAGGAATGCACTCCATACTGTTTAATCAACGAGAAAAAGAGACACAGAATAAGTAAAGACACAAAAGAGGCAGACTATATCAATGTCTAATTATCTTCTCAAACTCACAGTAGAATTCTGCCTTGTTTAAAAATTGTCATGTATGCATATCATCTAGGATAAACTAGACGCACCAACATAGGGTTAAGTGCAATTAGACTCTTTGAGCTTCAGATTAACCCCCAAGAAATATAAGATTGAACAAGTCGTACCCACAATTACTATTATTGTGCTTAAATAGTTAATGGAACTGTGTAGGTGACATCACAAAATCAGCCATACACCCCCAACATGTTAGATAGCCCTGTGTATTGTGCTACGCTTTTTTATAGTGAATGAAACCAGATGAAATAACTGTATATACTAAAGATGCTCACAAAAATCCCTTTCAATACTGAGATTACATCACTACCAGACATAGACTCCTTTTTATTTTGGGTGAATTTTTTAAATTGGTAGTCCAAGAAACAATACATACTGTATACATTAATCTAAGTTAAAACAGCAGAGTCAACAACGCGTAGCGGCCCCTTACCAAGCATACAGTAGCAGAGAGGTTTGATTTGGTGGCTATTGAAGCAAGATAGATACACACCTCATAATGAAATTGAAAATTCCACAAATTTTAGGAAGGTTTAGGGGCTTTGATTGGGTATTTTAGGAACTAAGAAATTAAAAAACACCAAAACGACATTAGTACTTTTCCTGTTTCATTCTTGCTGTCATTTTTACACTCCTCGCTGTTAGTCAAAGCTAGTTGTTAAGTTTTTACGTATAAATTATATAAACTGTATAAAAATTTCATTGTAGCAGCCATCATGCATTATGCTATCAAGCTATAGCATTCCACTGTCTGATGTTTATAACATTGCATTAAATCGGCAAACTATAATTTCAATCATAAAATTTCTTTAATGGGTGACATAATATATCATGCTAGTATGATTCCAAAATATGGACGCACAATGATAAGAAAAACAATATAGTTTTATGACAGTCTCAAGTGTAGTGTAATCAAATAAGTAAAGTTCGCAACAAACCTGTCTTTTTGGAGAAGGTAAAGCCTTTTGGATTGACAAAAGTACGAGGATTTGGTTGGAGGTGATTCCTTAGATATTCCTTATGTCCCTGTGCGGCATTAACAAAGAATTAGTATATATATTACATTTATATCTATCCCCTTAAACAACTTGTAGGATTGGGCATCAAAGCACTAACCTTGGTTATCACACAAACATCAACATTACTTCCACTTCCCAAGTCATTAAATATACCAGCACATATCGACTCAACGACTAGCTTAACTCCTTCATCCCTCTGCACAAGATCAAAATGATTATAGAAAATTAAATCTCTATTGAAATGCAAAATATAGACATGATTGAAGGTACAAACACCATCAGCATCAATTACAACAATTAGAGCGTGTTCCTTCCTGACTTCCCAAGTCATTAAATATACCTACTGACAGATTAAGGATGTTAGTTAAGTCCATTTAATCTTCTTGAACTCAAAAAAAATGTGAAATACATTTCTTAAACTATTCTTAATGATACATACTGTAGAGGATTCTCACATTTCACTTGGCTTGAATTACGTGAAGGGTAATTTTGGAACAATGACATTAAATAGGTCTAGGTCTAATTTAAATTTGCTTATAATTAAGAACAGAAAACTAAAGTCTTTTTTTAAAAAATTTGGGTACATCTCTATATCTAGACACTGAATTGACATTAGTTTCATTTCATCCTTTTAAAAAGGAATGTCAATGTAAATACAATAAACATTTGGCAGAATCTTATCAAATGTAGTACTCTAAGAAGTTGTAAGGATGTCTTTTCTCATAGTGTACAACAATAATAAAACTTTCCAGGAGACAACAGACGTGCCAATCTCTCCACTAATTTTACCCACCAATTTATTAGCTTATTCTCATCAATTATTTGTTTTCATCTGACTATTGGAAGTAAGGGTGTCTGCAGATTGGATAGAATCGGTTTTGACAGGGAAATTCGTCTAAATCTGATCGCTTCAATTTTGTTATTTGATCATACCATTAGTTTGATTTTAAAATTAAATATGATCCGATCCCATTTATTTCAGTACAGATTGGTTTTTGATTTTGATTATTGTGTATAGTATTTATTTTAGAATAGTTTATAAAATGGTTACATCAAGCATATAGTATAGACAATACATTATGGACATGTGCATTAGCCAACAATATCAAACTTCAAATATAGTTTAATAATCACTCATCTAGTATGATACTTGTGTGTAAATACTAAATGAACTTGCATCAATAATATAATTTATAGGTTTGGATTGGACGGGTTTGGATCATAGTAACTGAGAATTGATCCAATCCATTCAAAAAAGCACATTTTTCAATTTTTGGTTTGTTCGGTTATTGCAGTCTATACTAGATTGGATATGAAAATCCTGAATTGGAAGTACACTAAACATTATGAATTGGATGGTAGTTTTTTGTTTTCTTTTATGTACAGCATATCATGGATGCATCTAGTTATTTTAATAAAAGCTAAATAGAAGCAAGCAAACACGATTTCTTGGCCTTAATAAGCTTACTTACACTCAAACTTTCTTTGTATTTAGACTCAAATACAGACATTGCAGCAAGTGAACCTGATCCCATTGTAGCAAATGGAAGGGTGTCAGTTGACCCATGGGGATAGATCTGCAAAGCATGAACTCAAATAGTCACGAGAAATCCAACTGTATTCATCCCGAAAAAAAAAAAACTTTAAATATCAAAGAGAAGTATAAACAAAGAACTAACAGTGTGTAAATGTGGTCCAGTGATGTCAACCCCACCAAGAACTAATGCAGCTGAGACATGACCTTGGTAACTGCACAAAATTTAAAGAGTTAGAATCAGTGGTTGTAACAAGGAGTAACCTAACTTGAAACAGACGGAGGTTCTGAAACTCAACTTGAAAAGGTGTCTCTTAAGAAGAGTCAGTGCTGTAACAACTCTCGATTCTCGGCCAGTATGGTACCGATGTAATTGCAGCTGTGAACTAACCATGTCTACAATAAATAACAAACATATATCATTTCAATGGTTTGACTATATCAACAAGATCAAAACCTAAATACCAGCCATATGTAACACTTTATAAAGAATGAAATAAAAATGTGCAAAACGAAATATGCATTACGGACGATACCTGTTACGGCCTCTGTATCAGCAGCAGTGCCTGCTCCACAGCAATATATGTTGGGTGCCATATAATGAATTTTCTCACAATTTTTATCTGCGACAATGGGTCCTTCAGTTGCCCTGGTATCGGCTCCAAGAATGATACCATCCTGAGACAATTTATTTTCGGGAAACGTCAACATTCAATCAAACTATAGAAATTGAACATAAAAACACAGTTACAAAAAACCATGTTGAATGTGTGACTGTTCCACGGAAAGTGTACGTCAAACATTAGCTTTAACATTATAAGTTAAAACACAACCAAATAGAATGTTCCTCCGCTAGATGATGCAAGGCAGGCGAGGCTCAACAACTTACATGAGATCCCCCACTAACCAAATTATTATAACAAGTTTAAGAGCTAACCAATTATTCATTACCTTTTTTATAAACTATGCATGAGTTTTACTTTTTTATTCATCCTTCATATATTTTAGAGTGAAATTTAACAAATTACTATATGGCCAGATACTTAAACCATTAACAAGTAAATTTGTCAGAGACAAAGAGTAGTCGTACTTAACAGTTCACAGCTAGTAATTGAATCGAAAAAGTCGTTGACGAAAGATTTTCATCATACTCCCCTTCCCCAATACCCTTCTTTATTATAATAACAGAATAATGCATAACTTTAGAACCAACCATTGCATTATCATCATAATGAATAAACATACGACACAGCCTAGGCAAATCCTCCTTACCACTAACACCCATATTAACTTTACTTCCAACATTTGTTTGACTTTCCTTAACATAAACAGAATCTTGAAAGTACGATAACATATTTCTAGTCACTCTACATTACAATCTGAGGCTTAACTTCACATTTAGTGTCTATTCGGATTGACTTATATGAGTTTATCTATCGCATAAGCACTTGCGAGACTATTTGAGAGAGTTTATGAAAACAACTTATAACAAGTCTATAAGTTTTGTTCAGCTTATTTTCACAAGCTCAACATGATACCTAATCAAGACAGCTTATAATTTATATGAAAACAGTTTATTTTAGTTTGGCTCCGTTTAGTTACACAATTTAATTTCCAGCTTATAGCATAATCATGATAGCCCTTAGGTATAATAAAATTCTATAATAAAAACAAAATAAAGTTAAATTGTTTTCGTATAACCTATAAGTTGTTTTCATAAGGTCTCTTCAAGAGCTTGCGAAACTAAGATTAAAACAACTTATAAACATGTTATAAGCTGTTTTTTTAAGTTCTTTCAAACACTCTCACATCAAAGAGACCTATCTTTTATCATCAAAATAATTTACACATAAGCACTTATACGATAAGTCAATCCAAGTAGGCCCTAAATGTGAAGTTAAGCTTATGCAATGGACGGACTAATGTGGAGACCAATCTCGGCTTCCACTAACTGGGGCCCATTAAAAGCCAGAGCAAATTCCGTATGGATTACCCCACATTAATTGTAACCGGAAGATTCAAACATGAGACCTCGAGAAAAAGCACACAAATTACAAGGGCTCAAGCATTGGATCCATAGTTGAAGGTGGACCCTACTTCTAGGTTTTTTATTTACATAAACTTATGATATGAAGAAGCAAGCAAAGGAAAATGGGTGGAATGTAAAGTAAAGCATTATTACCTGAAAAACTAAACCAACAATAGTGGTACCAGTTTTTAAATAAGAAGGGGATTTAAGACCCTTCTTTTCAAGCATATCGTTTCTTCTGCATAGATCGAAACTGAATCCACCCTTTGGAGGAACATCCAATGATTTCGTCATTCTTCAATTTCAAATCCAACCTGAAAACTAAAAATATTATAATCGGAAAATCGACGGAAACTGAGTAGAGAGTGAGTAATGCGATGCGGAGGAAAGTAGTAGAATGGAGGAAAAGAAAGAGAGGGTTTTAACTTGCGAATGTATCGTGGAGAAGAAGAAAAGCACCGATTAAGCGCTTCTTGTTCTACAATTTTTAAGTACCAGTGTTTTCACTACGATTATTATGCAAAAGACAAAAATACCCTTACATTTTTACATGTCATATGTTTGATAAGACCTGTTTGTTTGTCAGCTTATAGCTTATAATTTATTTCCGTAAGAAAAAAAAAACTTATAACTTATGTAAAAAAAACTTGTTTGATAACGGTTACTTTCCCAAAAAAAAAATAGTTTATTATTATTTATATCAATTTCACTCATGTAATCTTAATTGAAAAAAATAAATAAATATTTGGTAATACTATACAATTTGTCCATTAACTTGATTCATGTAACACTTTTGTCTTTACTTTTTTTTCTTCAGATTTAATCTTTAATGTTATAAAATGCCAATATTGTATCCATTTTATGGGATTTTTTTTTGATGAAATCTGGGTTTCTATGTTTGTAAGATGAAGATCTGGGTTTGTTTATGATGTGTTCGGTGAAGATCAAGGAATCAAAACGATTGTTCATGGTGCTCCGATGTGGCGGAGGTTGAGTCTTTACGGTCGAGGAGAAAGGTGTCTGCAGGGACGTTAACACTCTAACGCTCAAGTCAATAACTGAAAGAGGTGATTACGGGCAGAAAGTGGTAAAAGTGAAGTGTACCTTGAGGGTGACGCTGAATCACCTTTATATTGATGCAAAGAACGCTAATGAACCCCGCGATGTGCGGCACCATCTTAGGGAGCCGTTGGTGATGATGTGGACAGCGGAGATCGATGGAATCAGGGCGTACTCATGTGCGGTGATCTGCACATTCACGCGCTCCTTCACTGTGTTTAGGCTTGTTTGTCTTGGACTTTGGCTTAATGGGTCTTGCTTTATTGGGCATCTGCCGATCCGAAACCGTTTATAAGTTTTTCATGAGTTTTTCTTTTTTTTTTTAATGAAGAGGATAATGATATTGACATTTTAAAACATAAGGGATTAAATCGAAAAAAAAAAGATAAAGAAATATATTTGGATTGGATGTATAAGAAATATCTCTTAATGGTTCTATCATTCAAGCCCAAGAATAACCCTTTACCAATGAAATCCTTCAAATTTCATGTTTTTGAGTTTCTGTCTATAGTGAATCGGTTCACTATACTAAGTGATTTGATTCATACATTTAGAGTGTGTTTGGTTCCGCGGTAATAAGAGTATCTCTTTATTATGTTATGAGCATCCACTCATAACATAATAAATAAATTGTAATCAATTACCACTGTTGTTCGCAAAAGCTACTAATACCAGCTTCAATAGGAATTGCTTTTAGATGCCAGACTCAATTTTAAAAATGGCTACCCAAACACCAATTTTTTAGCAAACTCACTTTTAAGATATCTAAATTCACGTTTATAGCTCCCCGCCACGCAACCAAACGAGTACTTAAAAGGATGACTCAGTGACTATAAAATACAAACTTCGTGCTAATTTATAAACCTATTTGCAAATTTGTGTATGCATGTCTGTATCTGTGTAGTATGACACCCGTATTAATAATATATATCCGGGCTTTATAGGTGACATGTGTGAATCCTCCTACAAGGAGCAAAGAAAGCTCAAACAAACCAAAAAAACAAATTAGTTTTTACAAAACTCACCAAGACTCTAGATTGAGAGTTTGAAGCAAGCAGAAATAAATACACAAACGTATGCATGTAGCAATACCCAATAAGCAACAAGAAACGAAACTAGTAGCACGACTTAAAAAGGAAGAATGAGTGTATATCCACTACAAGGCTTCCACATTCCAGTGTCATACAAGTTATGATAATGAGAATAATTTCTCACACAAAACCCTTCACTTAACAATCAAATTTTATTTATTTGAATTCATTAAAGAGGTGAATGCTTCGAATGAGCCAACAAATAATTTACAGCTACCTTTTACAAAGCTTAAATATTTATTGAAGACTTATTTTAAAGAGTTAATTAAGGAAATGGTCCTTAAAAATATTCAAAATTTTGTTTTTAGTTCCTACAAAATAAAATCACACTTTTTAGTCCTATAAAATTTTTCATCAGCATTTTTAGTCCCTATAAAAATTTTCCATTAGTCCCTGTCAAAAAATTTCATCAACATTTTTGGTCCCTAAAATGCTTAAAGAAAATATCACGGGGACTAAAAATTGTGATTTTATTTTATAGGAACTAAAAACAAAACTGTGAATATTTATAGGGACTAAAAACTTAATTAACCCTATTTTAAAAGGCGTGGATAATTAACATAGATGAACGCATTGGACACTTGAGACTCCTTTTATCCGAAGTGTTTGTTCTACATAAATAATTACATTGCAAAAAAAATTAACTAGAAGGGCCAAGAGTTGATTGTAAGGCATATAATTCATATTTCTATAAGTAGCAGGGTCGGCCAAGAGTAAGGCCAACAAGGCAATCACCTTAGCCTAAAAAAATATTAAAAAGGTTACTTGATAAAAATGCATCATATTCTACTAAAATTAATAAAATATTGGTTATAATTTACCTGATAAAAAAACCTCATTTTGTATTAATTTTACTAAAGTACTATTACGAGTTTCAAAAGAGTTTGATCTTAATATTCGCTTTAGGCGTCAATATGTGTTGGTCCGGCCAAGTACAACAACTCCAATAGGCTAGAAAGATAAAGTTTGATTGGGAACCATATTTAAAGCAAGAGGGATTGTATGCAACTTTACTATAGTGATTCCAAATCTGCATAGGTCTAACTAAATGAAATAACCACCTTAGTACAATGCATTAATTCCTGTTCATTCAATGAGTATGTATTTTGATGAAATGGATAATATGGCAAAACCTATGAAGCACGGACACGGACACGGACATTGGACACGATACGGACACTGACACTGACACGTCGACATAGCTAATAATTTAAAAAAATGACATAATTCAGTGTAATTAAAAGTGTCGGTGTCGGATACGACACGTATCCGATACCGGGACACGTCTAATCTGAGGTGTGTCTGTGCTTCATAGGGCAAAACAGAGAATTCCTGTTGGATGTGAATACAAAACAATTAATGATGTGTGTATATTATGCAAATACAGTGCATATATTTCTTTTTTGAAGTGGTAGGTACAAGCTTTCCCAAATACAAATCCAAATACAGTTACTACATTTATGCAGCACCATCCAAAAAACGAAATCAAGAAGAGTTGGATTAGATAGATGACAGCAAAAGGCTCAACCTTGAACTTGTTGCATCATCTACCATATATGTACTAATTAATTTCATGTTATTTTTCATATTTTAACATAATTTAATCTAATCTAATTTAATTAAGAGATCAAATTCATGTTATTTTTACTTATTAAGCATATAAACATGAAGTGAGTAAATTTTACTTCTTGAAGATGTCTAGCTCTACAACCGTTTCAACCACACATCAAAAAAGATTATTAACTAGAGCACAATGGCTTGAGAGAGATCTTTATATGGAAGCATGGTTTTCAAAGATGCTGCTAAAACTATAAAACAAGGTAGAAAACAGAAACAAAATTTAAGTAACATGTTCAATGCAAATTTTACAATAAACTTCAATAATGTTAGATAATGATAATCAACCTAAAGATTTGAGCACTTACTAAACGCAAGACATCTACATAAAGAGAAAAAAAAAACTAGTCAGTCTTGGCTTTAAGAAATTTCAACAGGCTCTTCAGCTCCTTCAGATTATCCTCAAGAACATCTATTTCTTTGATCTCTTGGTTATCCTCACCAAGATAACTCTCCGCCTTAGTAATTGCATTGTCGATATCATTACTTTTTTTACGGGTGAGCATAAGATGAACACCCTTATTTCGAATATTCTTTATATCACAAACACAAGAATCCAATGCACTTATTACCTTGGCCTTCCTTGAAATAATTTTATCTTCCACATTGCATCTCTCCGCTTCTTCAGTCATTTCTTTAATTTCGAACGTTGACAACCTCTCTTTGTCATTGGTTATAGTGATCTCGTTCTTATTTATTCTAGATATTTCCTTAGCAGAAATAGCTAGGACACCATTTTCATCGATGGAAAAAGATATATCTAAGGGTTGGCGCCGACGAGCACCTGTAAGGCAGGAAAAGCTGAAAGAACCAAGCCGATTATTGTCACTAGCTCTTGGTCTGTCACCCTCATAAACACTAATCGAGGCATCACAATGGTTATCTTTAGCTTTAGCGGTATCATATCACTTTGTCTTCTTGACAGGTATGAAAATGTTCCTAGGAATCACCACACTCATGACACGACCATCCTCTGCTAAGATACCAAGTGAAAATGGGGTAACATCTCGCAGCATCAAGTCCGGGACATTCTTAAAGCCTTCACTCAAAATAGCAGCCTGGACAGCAGCACCATGAGCAACAGCCTCATCCGGGTTGATACTCTTGCACAAATCTTTCCCCTCGAAAAAATTTCGCAACAGTTCTTGCACTTTAGGAATCTTAGACGAGCCGCCCACAATGACAATATCATCGATATCACTCTTGCATATCTTTGAATCACTGAGACAACTTTCAACCGTTTTGATACACTCATCGACAAGGTCCATATTAATTTCCTCAAACTCGGTACGAGTGATTGGTGAAATAAAGTCTATATCCTTGAATAAGAACTCTACCTCAACAATGGCGACAGATTCCTCGGAGAGTGTCCTCTTTGCCCTTTCACATGCATCTCTCAACCTCCTTAATGATATTGCGTTCGTGCTAATGTCTACTTTATTGTCCTTTTTGAACTCCTCTACAAAGTAGTTCACCATTCTTGTATCAAAGTCTTCTCCCCCAAGGTGGGTGTTTCCGGAAGTGGCTTTTACTTCAAAGTCGTCACCATTAATTGTGATGATAGACACATCCAAAGTACCACCACCAAGATCAAAGACAAGAATTTGTTTACCATCACAGTCACTTCTCTTGTCAAGACCATATGCAATAGCTGCAGCAGTAGGTCCATTGACTATCCGAATGACATTAAGGCCAGCAATCGCACCAGCATCTATGGTGGCTTTTCTCTAAGAATCATTGAAGTATGCCGGCACAGTAACAACTACATTCTTCACGGGCGACTCTAGATAAATAAAGAGTTGTTTGGCAATTCAAATATATGGATAATTATGTTTAATGGATGATTAATGAATATAACAGGTCTCAGAACTTATAACCATCCGTAGAACTCAATTAATAATAATTTTGAACGTCATTAAACACGATTTTCAAATGTA
>Ga0315915_1008128_pt1 | contig 12331 bp, 3 predicted proteins | sample MpolbnodulesMG_FD_207738 | JGI IMG/M metagenome (GOLD analysis project Ga0315915, IMG submission 207738) | Medicago polymorpha root nodule microbial communities from Los Angeles, California, United States - branched nodules | ecosystem: Host-associated > Plants > Roots > Nodule | place: USA... | reverse complement strand
TTCAGAGACGACGAAATCTCAAAAACAAACGAAAGAAAACAGAAAATATGTGAAATCACTTATTCAATTAGGATATAAGGAAAAACAACTCGGAGGGGTGATTTTTGAATCAAAATTAACCATAAATCACCTCTCTGACAAGAAGAAGAAGAAGAAGAATAAAAAGAAAGGGGTGACGGCTAGGGTTTGAGAAGGACAGAAGAGAGTAGCTCCTTGTATTTAGAAAAAATAGATTTTTGAAAAAGCTACTTGGAATAGATTTTCATTTTGAGGTTAAAAATGATTTTTTTAACAAAATGGATTTTTTGAAAATCTAAAACAAACATTACAAAAATAAAAAAAGTGATTTTTTAGTTTAAGAAATAGATTTTTTTTCAAAAAAAGTCCAAACAAACGGGCCCTACATCAGACCTTTGAAGAAGTTTTTTCTTAAATAGACAAGCCTAAGATTTTATTAGAAGTTTATTTAATTAAAAAGGCCAAACTAAAGGTCATACAAAAAAAAAGTTTTTAGGCCTACTCGGACAACATATTTAAGTAAATATAAATAATTTTTTTTTTAAGAAGTTAAATTAGCCCACCTAAATTGACAGTAAGGAGAATCGAACCTGAGACCTTGATGAGAGGAGCACACTCCCATTATTATAATTTTATTAAATAATTTAAGTGTATAAAGTAGCCAAATAAGGGGAAGATCATAGTGACTACTTTGTCAGATTTAACCGTTTTGAGACGAAAGCTACCTGTAGTTGCCAGATGTTTGAGTTTTCTGGTATTGTTTGTAGACACATTTTGACTGTTGTTAGGGTGACTAACCTTCTTACTTTACCATCACATTATATTTTAAAAAGATGGAGCCGAAATGCTAACAGTGGTGTCATATTGGATGAACGAATCTTCGCCATGAGGCCCTTAAGTATGTTGATGAGGGAGTGAAGTCCCCGAAAGTTTTTGATCTGGCTATGAGTGCACTTCGGGAGCTGCAAGTAAATTGTCACTTGCATCAGAAAATGGTGAAAGACTGGTCATTTCGAATGGAACTTGTATAGAAGACCTTCATCAGAGCAATGAAGCAACTACAAGCTGTAGTGATTCTCATTTTAGTTCACAACTATGAAGTCGGGGCGCATTATCAGATTTTCATGAAGGTAAGATTTTAAAGCTGTATTTCAAATGTGTTAGTAAAATGCTTTAATATTTAGTGGTAGTTAGTAATAGCCAAGTCTTTAGCCATTTTCAAGTTATGATAAAGGAAACCGAGCCAGTTAGTTACCTTTGGGAAAGAGAATGGACCATAGAATACTAACAATAAGTTCCTTCCATTCCATGCCCTCTTTATGAATCAAGGGAAAAACATTATCATTCCCTTCTCAAAAAATCATATTTATTTTTTATGGTGCATTTTGAGGTAATAAAAAAAATGCAATGTAGTACTTGTACGTGATTATACGGGTTTTGAGTCGCAAAAAACATGCTAAAAAAAGGGTTGAGTATGTCAGACAACTATGGGACCATCCCGGTCAGTTGAACTAGGCCGAGAACGATCATCTGCAGCTGAAGATGATGCACAGCACACATCATCCTGGCCGTTAATCATGCTCTGTTCACACGGTCATAGTAGCACAATCTTATAGAACAGATCCTGTTCAAGTAAGGTCGTGCTTTTAAGTCTTTCAATCTTTCAAGATTCTGTAGCAAAACAAAAGCAGCTCTGGTGGGGCTACCATTTCAAGAATCTAGGGCCCATTTTCAGCTTTTCATGATTGGTAAGATTTTACAGCTGAAATTTTACATATGTTTGCAAAGTGCTTTTATATTTAGTTGTGGTCAGCAGCAGCTAATACTTTAGTGCATGTTTGAATCGACAATGAACTAGGCAAAATCACGGCAAGCCATTGTGATTTTGGCAAAAGCTACAGTTTGTAGCATCAACAACATCACGGTTCACCATTATTTTGTCAAATTCATCGTGATTCAAGTTATTATATGAAGGTTTTCATTAAAAGTTACATGCTTTTTAAAGTATTGCTTTTCAACTTAGAAGAGTTCTGCTTAGATAAGAGTTACACTTTCACAATCCATCAATTATCGGGACAATAGTGAATAACATAACTCTAATTAAACAAACATAACTCTAATAATAGTCTCCATGAAAATTTGTTACAATAGATAAAAGATTAACCATACCACAACAGCATGTTAAAGTAGCAACCATTACGGGTTATATTGTTAGATGTTAAGTAATTTGAACTATCAACTAACAATGTGGTATATGAATTGTTGTTTTTAAACATGTATACTTGACTCTGATAACATTCTGAGGTGTAACGCAAATAGTAAAAAGCATTCAGAGTTGCTACAATGAAAGTAAAAACAACCACACATTATTAACCAATATGTTGCACTATTGTCAACAATTTTGCTCTTGCAAGCAAGGCTTGGAGCTGGCTTTTAGTTTGAATATCTTTTCTTAAAACAAAGGTTGGGTGTAATGCCATCATAACAGACTTGTTTGATGGTGACTGACTGGTGTGAGAGTTTGACAACAAAATACAAATCTGCATTTATGAGTATTTTCAAAGCAGCATTCATACTTTGTGTATGCTCATTGTTAGAAAAAGTATTTGCCATGTGCAACAATATGAATTATACAATGAAGTGTATTATGTTCTTTAAAAAAGTTAAATTGATCATCTTCTTGTGCAATGAGTACTATCTCGTTTCATATTTCATTGGTATTTTTTAATGAAATATGTTAAACCTGATAACTGTTTATAGTGCATGCATAACCTGTTGACCAGCGTCAGTACACTAAAATAAAGTCTCATTGTCTTCAACAAAATTCTTTTATACTTTATAGCCATGGTAGATTTTGATCCAGAAAGGTTTGGAAAGACTTTAGTTAAAACAAAAGACAGAATAGATCGTTTAGCTCAATACAGCTCAACTGGTGGAAGGTGGGTTCTTATTCAACGCTGTTTCATGTATTTGCCTTCATTTTTAATCAAGTGATATGGTTAATATTTTTCAAAAGATACTTATCCTTGTCCTTTCCGGTTTCCAGAGTGCACCGGGGGCTTTGCTTTATCCTATTTATGGTGAAGGAGAACTAACACAAGCCTTTTGTCGTCGTGCTGCTGTCGAAGGTTGCATTTATTTAAGTATGATAGGATTTATGAGGCCGTTTGTTAAAATTTCTAAATACCTTAATTTCATTCTCTTTAAATATTGCAAATTGTTGTTTTGTTAAACTTATATGCTTATTTACATCTTAAAATTTTGTGAATCAGGTTCGCCGAATGCCTGTTATTTCTCTGCTTATGGATAAGGTACAGAAATCATTCTTAGGTATGTTTATACTAATATAATATTTTTGAGAAGAGATGAGGTTAAATATCCCCCAAGTGCAAAGCAATTTCATCTGTCATTTGTAAACAAATGTTGCAGGTGACTGAGTTGTGTAAAGGTGTCAGGTCAGCTTATCCTGGATTCATTCTTCGTAATACCATCAACACAATCTTTGTCTAAAGGAGTAACTTGGAGTTTTATAGTTATTAATACAGTAAGTATTTTATCTTTGAGATCAAATTCTCCCACTCTTATCTCTCAACTTTTTTATCATGTTCCAACCACTGAGAGGAGAAAGAAGCCTCTGTATTTTAGTCTCTTTCTTTTGGAAGAAATTCAATGAATGTCTAATGTTCTAGCTTTGAGATATTGAATAAAACTATATGATTTAAAATATATGAAATCGAAGAGAAAAAACATTTCAAATAAATATGTGGATGAGTGAATAGGGGAAAGGTGTGACGACAGGTTCCTCATTCTCAAGGGGTGAAAGGAAGTAGTCAAGTTAATTGGTGTCTGATAAAGTCCCACATCGCCAAATTCATAAACTAAACTATGCAGCTCGCATATAAAAAGATAGGACCTCTCCTTGTAAAAATCACGGAGCCGTGTGATGATCACATAGCGAACTATTCTTTCGCCTTTTACTAAAGAATACCGTGTGAGCGTCACAATTAGCGGCATACGCTAGTTTTTGGAAGAGTCCTCTTCATTGAGGGCTCTGCAAATTTAGTTCAATATTTTTGTATTCTTTTTTTAATGTGGTTACTATGTTATTGGTATTCTACTTGTTTAAGGGAGTTCTTTGCCACTTGTATAATTCATAGTTGTAATACTTCCCTAACTGTTTCTAGAGGAGTGACTCTTGACAAAAGATCAGAGTAGCATTTAATTTTAATCATCATCCCCTCAGAGTGACACCTATTCATTGCCAATAGGGGTGGAAATAGGTAAGAGCATCCGATAGGGGTCTATGTTCTAGGCTACATCAGACCTTTGACCAAGTTTTTTCTTAAATAGATAAGCCTAAGATTCTATTAGAAGTTTATTTAATTAAAAAGGCCAAACTAAAGGTCATACAAAAAAAAAGCTTTTAGGCCTACTAGGACAACATATTTCAGTAAATATAAATAACATTTTTTATTATTATTATTATATTGAATTCTGTACTTCGGGTTAAATTATAATTTTATTAAATAAATTAAATGTATAGAGTGGCCAAATAAGGGAAAGATCGACCATAGTGCCTACTTTGTCTGATTTAACCGTTTTGAGACGAAAGCTGCTCGCAGTTGCCAGATGTTTGATTTTCTGGTATAGTTTGTAGACACATTTTGACTGTTGTTAGGGTGACTAACCTTCTTACTTCACCATCACATTATATTTTAAAAAGATGGAGCCGAAATGCTAGAAGTGGTGTCATATTGGATGAACGAACTACTGATTTGTCAAATGATGCTCCGGATTCTCTAAGTATTCGATCGCCATGAGGCCCTTAAGTATGTTGATGAGGGAGTGAAGTCCCCAAAAGTTTTTGATCTGGCTATGAGTGCACTTCGGGAGGCTGCAAGTAAATTGTCACTTGCATCAGAAAATGGTGAAAGACTGGTCATTTCGAATGGAACTTGTAAAGAAGACCTTCATCAAGAGCAATGAAGCAACTACAAGCTGTAGTGATACTCATTTTAGTTCACAACTATGAAGTCGGGGCGCGTTAGCAGATTTTCATGAAGGTAAGATTTTAAAGCTGGAATTTTAAATGTGTTTGCAAGTGCTTTTCTATTTAGTGGTAGTTAGTAGTAGCCTAACTGTTGATAGTGCATGCATTGTTTCATCTTTCATTCGTATTTGGTATTTTTGAGTAAAGTATGTTATGCTTAACTCTTCATGTGTATGCATTGTTTCATCTTTCATCGGTATTTTTGAATAACGTATTTATGTCTAACTGTTATAGTGCATGCATAGCATGTTGACTTGTGTCAGTACAGTAAGGTAAAGCCTCTTTGTCTTCAACAGGATTATTTTGTATGCTATAGCCATGGTAGATTTTGATCAAGAAAATGGCGAGGTTTGTAAAGACTTGCTTAACACAAAAGACGGAACAGATCATTTAGGTCAATGCAGCGCATCTGTTGGAAGGTGAGCTCTTATTCACGTGTTATATTTGCCTCGACCTTTTATTCAAGGGATCTCGATTGATGTTTTTCAAAACAATGTTCTGTCCTTTTTTTTATTTTTACTGACCATCTAAATGACATCATTAACTATCTCCTTCCTTAAACTTTTGTGAATCAGGTTCTCAGAATGCCTGTTATTTATCTGCTTATCCTGAACTCGTCCTTCACGATTCCACCATCGCCGACGCCTTCTGTGTCCTAAAGATATTTCCAGTGAAAGGATTCAGATGTTGAGTCAGAGATATTAAGGGAATATGCATCACAAGGAGTTTCATACAGCCAGATGTATCAAATTGTTCTGTGGTTTATCCTCTTAGATGTAAGATAGATTAAATCTCCGTATTTTCTTAAGCAAAAAAAGGTCAATGGTGTTAACCTTTTGGAACATATAAGACCAACTTAAGGGGAAAAAAGACAGGATTAATCCGAAGTCTTTTACTGCACACTAATTACCGTAGCTCCTTATTGTAATTTCATGCCTTGTTAATACTGTAAGTATTTTATTAAGGATATATAGGGATCAAATTCTCCCACTCTTATCTCTCAACTTTTTTATCACCTGTGTTCCAACCACCAAAGGGAGAAAGATGCCTCTGTATCTTAGTCTCTTTCTTTTAGAAGAAAAGTTTCAATGAATGTTTAATGTTCTAGCTTTGAGATGTTGAAGAAAACTAAAATGATTTTAAACACATAAAATTGAAGACAAGATTTAACCTTTCAAATAAATGTGTGAAGGAGTGAACAAGGGAAACATGTTTTGAGAACAGGTGAGTGTCTAATAAAGTCCCACATCGCCCAATTCATAAACTAAACTATGCAGCTTGCATATAAAATTATAGGACCTCTCCTTATAAAAATCACGGAGCCGTGTGATGATCACATAGCGAACTATTCTTTCGCCTTTTACTAAAGAATACCGTGTGAGCGTCACAATTAGCGGCATACGCTAGTTTTTGGAAGAGTCTTCTTTTGGAGGGCTCTGCAAATTTAGTTCAATATTTTAGAAGCATATACTAGTGTTGAATGAGCCCTCTTTATGGAGGGCTCTACAATTCTAGTTCTATATTGTCATATTCCATTGTAAATGAATTTTTTATTTTTATTTCTTTGTTTATGGTGTAAATATTTTTAATTTTATTTAAAATTAGATAGGTATTAACTACACAAGTCGTTCTGGGAATATTTGATTGACTCTTGACAAAACAGAGCAGCATTTCATCCAATAGGGATCCACGGCATAGCCTACATAGACTTTATTTATTTTGAATAGAGAAGCCATGGATTTTATTAGGGAGTCAAACTACGGATCATTAAAGAAAAAAAACTTTTAGGCCTACATGAACGACCTAGTTAAGTAAATATGTGATAATATTTTTTATCATTATTATCGGATTAAATTATAACTTTTTTGAAGTTTTAAGTAATTCAAGCTTATTAGTTTGTATTATTCTTTTTAATATTTAAATATATTATAAAATAGAATTGAAATACGATAATAATTGTAATCAAATTCAAGTCAGGTGTAATTTAAGTTTATTAAACTTACGGTATGTGTCTCTTAAGGCTTTGTTTGGTAACTTGGAGGGGAGAGGAAGGGAGAGCTTTGGGGGTGAAAAATATAAAGGGAAATAAAGAATCTTTCATTTTTAAAAGAATATTTTTTAGAGAATGATAACTTAAGGGTTCCTAAACTTACTTTTCGTACTTCTCAACATAGTTCTATCTTCTCATTCACTGTGATCATTCACCGAATAAAAAATGACTTCCACCAAATTGGTACCGGTAAAGTGCATGTAACGTTGATATCAACTATCAAAGAGGATGACAATATTAAGAGTCTTACATTTGAGTATATAAGAAAGTTTAATATAATACTTAAACCATGAGATTTTCAGCCACCTAATAAACTACCCGTCTATTGAATTGGATTCTCTCAAGGACTTAAGTCATAACAAAAGACCTACAAAAACCAATTAAAACAGTTTATATTACAAATTAAACTCTTACAAATACCTATATTGGTCTATTTTTTATATAGTTCAAGTGAAATCTTAAAAAAAAACATGTAATATCATACATAAGTGTTTATGGTAGCCTACTAGCCTTTATGAAGAGGTGGGGGAGTTTTTCCTTTTTACAACTTTCATATAATATAGTTACTTTCTATAAATTGGTAAATCTCCCGTGTATTTTAGCAAAATGGTATGAAGCCATTTGTATCGTTTGTGGCAAAGAGACAATGTACATCAGTCAAATATCATCAAATTTGTGAGATTTTGTGCAAACTGTACAAATTTAAGTTTAACATTTTGATGGACATCTCAAAATCTAAATAATTAATCCAAACTATGCATTGGACACAATCTTTCTCTCACGCGTAAAATCTGTGTCATTTCTGTTTCCCAATTATTTCCAGGTCAGTCCATTCATTCACTGACATTGACGAAAGACAGATGAATTGGCAATTTGGCTTGTGGTTTTAGTCACACCATGTAGCTTCAACAATTTTTAGTAGTCTTCCTGCCATTACACCAGCAGAGTTGCATGCTTTGCACCATGGAATGTGCTCGTCAACAACATTGGCAAAGTACCAATCAATGCACTCATCACAGATGTCTAGGACCTAGACATCTTGAGTCATCTTTGATTCCTCGTGAAAAACAATGCAGCAGCAAGTGGTCGGGTACAAAAAACCACCAGCCATTCACCATATCAGCTACTCACTCCGTATTGCCCGGCTGAATCCTATTCGGTAAAGGCCTTGCAATAAGCCCGTCTGTGATCCAACCAGCTGATTCTCCGTCAGTTCTAACATGATTGAACTCCCTTTCTGCATATTCTAGAGATATCTGCAGCCTACCACCGGGTTTGCAGTCATAAAGGGTTCCTCGTCCTTCAATTCCTGCGTTCTTCTCTAACCAATAAAGATAGTTGACCTGAAACAATGCCTTGAGCATATCCAGCTGTGAACAAGTTTCTTTAAGCACCACCTGAATCATCAGGAACATGTATGTGTTCGTTATGACCCATGAAATATAATAGAAAATGTCTGTAGTTATAGATTAGTTGCCTATCATGTTGAAAGTGAATATTGTTGTTAACTTACACAGAATTTTCCTGTGTGCTCAGACAAGATGTAGCCTTCATTTTTATAAAGTGAAAAGAGAGCAAGCACTTCCTCCTTATTGTTGATAATTTCACTGAGTTTGGATCCAAGCTGCAGACGGCTTTCAATTTCTACAGCTGCATCTTTTGCTTCAGATGATAAAACAATTGATTGTGTCTCCTATTATAAAAGTGAAGTCATAAGTAATATACATACATACCAGATTGTACAAAACAAAATACCAACCACCTTCCCTGTATCCAGCTATCAAATCAATTGACGCATGAAAAAATGTACTCCCTCCGTCCATAATTATAAGGCCCCTTTGAAAAAAAGTTGTCCCTAAATATAAGCCCCTATGCAAATATTAATTTTTTTTCCTCCAAACATAACTCTTATTAATATTACTAATTTCTCTTGAAAGATGAAAAGTTAAAGTTGGACACATTAATATCTATGCAGCACGGACTCCAACACGGACAAGTCGACACCGCTAATGTAAAAAACATAGGACACCGACACCGCTACCTATATATTAATTTATTTATAAAAGATCTAAATTATGAATCAAAATACATACATATGCATCTAACTTGAGCAATTTAAAACATTAAAAAATAAAAAATCTATAACAAGATACAATAGTATCTGGCCTTTATTTATCCATCTACTATCGAAAAATTTAAATGCGTTGCAATCAACTTTAATGTCTATAACTTTTGAATCTACTGTATGTAGAAGCAGAGAAAAAAATCCATATATTTGTCTGAGTTGTCCCACACGCCTCATAAGTGTTATGTACGATCGATCAAGTCATTCAGTAAAGTCTCTTCGCGTTGTGTTTAGATAAGAACAGGCCGGTCCAGGTAGTTAATTGAATATTACCTTTTCGTTTGTGAATCTTCAATCGTGCCTCAACTGGATAAATTCGCTTATTTCACACAATTCTTCTGGTCATGCCTTTTCCTCTTCTTTATTTCTATTTTCTTCCACTACCTCCCTTTGGGTCTCCAAGTTCGTCTATTTTTCAGTTATATAACAAAGCCCCAGTTACAGCGGGCTCTTTCTTTAGTGAAAGGCTCCTTTTTTCTTTTTCTTTTTGTTAGATATAGCTTGACCATTTATAACTTGTATTCGGTTTTATTCGATATTCTCATCTCCCCTGTACTTCCCAGTTCCCACTACTAGCCATTCCTCCGGTGGATCCTATTCCGACTTGTTCACTTACACCTCGGATATGGAGGAGGTCCAAGGAGTGTCGAAGTAAAGAAAAACAACTTATTTATGACACTTGTTCGACACATGTCGTACAAGTGTCATAGGCGTGTCGGACACCGCGACACACTTAATCCTAAAGGTGTGCGTGCTTCGTAGGTTAATATAGGAACGTTTTAAGAAGATATATGTAAAAGAAGGAAAAAGTGCCTTGTGAAAAGGGACAGAGGGAGTAATTGTAGATAGGGGGTGTCCTGCATGTCTTCAATCTAGTACTTCCTAAAAGGATTTTTAGGGGTTTTGGAGGTGTCCTGCATGATTATGATATATGTTCATATAACAATTCATTCATTTTTAGAAACATTTTATAGCTTGCTTAGTTTAGAAAAGAAAAACAAGCCTTCCCCTTCTCTCCCCTCCAAAATCCCCCTCCCAAAAGTGTTAGGAAATCTGATTATATCACATTCTAGAATATCTTGGTTTATCCCCTAAGATTGGTTTTTAATCTCAGCATATCTTAGATTATCTCCTTTCTTCAAAAATATTATTATCTCCTAAAATCAATTTTCATATCTCTTATTATTATTTGTTTACTGATTTCCCTATTTTTTAGTATTAGTGCTTAATCTTTTTTATACGTAAATTAAGTGACAAGTTATTATCAATAAAATTAGAAGCTTTTACAATTTTCTCATATTTTATCTAAAGTCTCACAACATCAACACTTGGTATTTAAAACGAACGGTGAAGAGCAAGTCCCACATGTTTCATGTCCAAGAATTCCAAGATTCGATCCATCTTTACAATAGTGCTGAATAATGAATAATAAGGTGGTAAAGAACAATGACCAAATTAACTCTGCAAAATTGCAAAAGCACCCTTCCCCATAAGTTATCATAGTAATAGAAAGAGGGACTTATGTAACCTGATACCCATGACCCCAGCCTCAAGGGGCCAAAGAGATATTGAGATATAAAATAGAACAAATTTAGTATATAGCAAATTTCTAATCTGGAAGATAGAACCATTACTTTAAAGATTTAAATTTACATATTAACTAAAACAAAACAAAGATCAACTCACTTTGTTTGCAAAAGTTGCATTTAATATGGGTACTGCTGGAAATAGCGGCTCCTCAGCATTGACCTCTTTAACTGGAGGAGCCTGACCACTCAGTAGATATTCACTGAAAACCAAACCTGGTAAAATAATCAATAAACAAGGAATATAAAGTTTGACTTTTTAACAAACAAATCAAACCCTAGCAGCATTTCTAGATCCCAAGTCCTCCCACAACTGATTAAAAAAAATATTTCTAAGACTGCTGCACAATTGCACCCTATAAGAACTTCATGATTCTATAAGAGCGGCCTAGTGTTATAACAAGTGCTTTAAAAACAGGACTGCCTATTGAACCGGTGAGACATGAGTTAGGGTTCAATTGGCTAAATTGGTTCAACCATGGTTGAAAAGGATGATGAATAAATTAAAATGAAAACTAGTTCAACCGGTTTAACATAGTTCAATTAGACTACAATACAACTGGGATCAAACCAAGTTACCAACTTACCAACTGTCCATCTGGCCGGTTTCCGGTTGAACTGTCCCGTTCAATCCATTTTTTGAAACATTGGTTATAGGTCTCCTGCCACTGCAAGGTCCGTGTAGAAGGATGAACCCATTTTAGGTTATTTTATTTGTAGGTAGCTTTACTTGGTATTTGCAAGAGGCTGATTTTACAATTCAAACATATGACATTCCAGTAACACAACAACTCTAACTGCTAGGATCTCCTTCCTAACTTCTAAGATCCAACATTGAAATTAAATCTACTAGAAGAGACGTGGCAAACTATTTAGGGTTTGTTTGGGAGTGGGATCAATTTGAGGAGAAAGAGAGGAGGAAAGGGAAGGCAGAGGGACGATAGTTCCCCATCTTGCATAGGGGCTTATTTTTCTTCATAGGACCAAAACCTCTCAATTGGGGGAATTCAAAAAAATGAAGAGGGGGAGGAAAAATTCCCAAACTATTTCCGTCTAATTATAATACTCTCTAACATAGTTATAAAAATCCCGATCTAAATCCCAAAATCCTCAAGTTTACAGTTTCATTGAGCCTCACCGGTTTGAAAAGCAAAAAATAACCTTTTTCTAACCACACCCCTGTTTTTCTAACCACATCCACTTTTTTCCTCGAAAAATACACCTGTTATAGTATTACCATGTATATTTATACTATTATTATTATTTTTTGGTAGGATCCTTCGATCTTGGTTGTGATTTTATGTTTACGATCCCATTGCCCCCTTTCGGTCCAACAAAATCAATTGGGAAAGATCCTTTGATCTTGATTGCGATCTTATGCAAGATCTCGATCTTGCTGAACAAAGAGAATTCTAGTTGCAGTCTTCCCCCTTCCCCGACAAAAACACTACCAAACAAGGTGAGGGATTCCCCTTCCTCCCTCCACCCCCAAGCACTCATTT
>Ga0315915_1008123_pt1 | contig 12336 bp, 11 predicted proteins | sample MpolbnodulesMG_FD_207738 | JGI IMG/M metagenome (GOLD analysis project Ga0315915, IMG submission 207738) | Medicago polymorpha root nodule microbial communities from Los Angeles, California, United States - branched nodules | ecosystem: Host-associated > Plants > Roots > Nodule | place: USA... | reverse complement strand
TGGTTTTAAAAAAAGGGTTTTGTTAGGAGTCTCACATCAAGTATATCAAAGTGCTTGATGTGGTACTTAAGCCTTGAGGTTTTCCCGCCTATTGGACTGGTATTTTGGGTTGGGCTCTCCTCATGGGCTTAAGTCGTAACAATTGGTGCTTTCATTGAGAGTTGGACCACGGAAAGGGCTAGCTATAGGCTGGATTAAGGTGTTCAACCGAATATTGATAGGTGAGTGAAGCCGCCAAAAAGGAAAGGGCTACCATCGGGCCAGTGCCGATAGAGTGAAAGCCGTTGTGGACGTCGGCCTTAAAGGGCGTGGCAATGTTAGAAATCCCACATCAAGTATATCAAAGTGCTTGATGTGATACTTAAGCCTGGAGGTTCTACCACCTATTGGACTAGTCTTTTGGGTTGGGCTCTCCCCATGGGCTTAAGTCCTGACAGGTTCAGTTCAAAAACTGTGCGAAGTGGTGCAGTTAACATATGGTTCAATACAATTCAGTTCGTTGTTTGGTTCAATTAACTGAATATCTTGAACACCTCTACTTGCAAACGGAATTTTGCTTTCACAGCCACCTTGTTATTATTATCCTCCCTCCAAACTCAACGAACATATGATTATTTAGCTTATGTATCAAAGCAAACGAAATTCATTCAATGCAAAGATTGTCAAACTGTTACCAATAGCCAAAATAGTCATGTAAATGCCATCATATATAGAAAATAATCACATAACATACGAGAATTAATAAAAAATAAAATAAATTTAAAGAGGAACTTACTTTCAATGACACAAAACCAAGCTTTCAACATATTTCTTGATATAGATCCATGAGCATTCACCATTGGTAATTATAGTTTTCTCAACACTACCATCTCTCAAATTATATACAACTGTTACGTCCTCAACCTTGTTTTCCAATATCAGTGTATCATAATTTTCAGAAAGGTGCAATGGCACCCATGCCGACCACTCATCAATTTTATTCAGAATTTGAAGATTAATCTTAAGCATTTGAGTCCAAGACTCTTCAACTCCATAATCCATCATCTGCCATACAATCAAATGGGTTTTCTTGACAAGATGAGAAAAGATAAGGCAATCCATCAACACACATAGAGATGGCTCAAAACTTGGGACTTCATCAAAACCTCGAGGGAGAAGCAACTCTTTGCATGTCTCCGTACCAAGATCAAGTGAAACAATCATAAATTGCTCAATAGTAATATATTTGCAATCATAATAAAAAACACCACCATCATCATCATCATAATCATAATCATCCATGTAATCGTGGATTGCCAACCAATTAACACTACCTCTCAAATGCACACCATTATTTAGGTAATAACCGATAGGAAAACTTTCAATATTTCTCCAAACATTATCGCTCAAACTAAATACTCTCGCCCCTTTATGTAAGTACACTACCTTATAAGTACTGGTTGAATTATCATATCCAAATTCCATCTGGTAACTTGAGACAACATCAGGAGAGTGCCCTAATTTATCTGATATTGTCCTTGTAGCAGGGTTCCAGAAACGAAGCCACATCTCTCTAGATTCGTCAGAATAACCATACAAACAAATCAATCCATTGCAAGAACCAACAACCGAGTGACAATCCTTATCATTCAAAAGATAGTAAGGATCGTCGGTAAGGGTTATGGGCTTCGATGGACTCTCCAACAAATGACTCAAGGAGATTGGTGAAACAAAAGCCTTATCAGTATCTTCTGGGAGATATACCATTGTGAGTTGAGGGTTTCGTGCAGATCGCTGAAGGTGCAATTCGACAAAGGAAGAATCGGAGATTATTATTTTCCATGACTTACAAACGCACTTCATTCGGATCAGAGATTTCACAGGAAGGAAAGAAAGTAGTTCTGTGATAATCTCATCAGGGAGAATTATCGACGATGATTCCAAGTTGGACGGACGCTGCTGTGACTTCGGTGGTGGGAGATTCATGAGAGCTGTAAATTATGTTAAGCTTTGCGGTTGCAAGGTGTAAAAGAGCAATTTTTGTGATCAATGAACACTTAGCTGCCGTAGGGAAGCATGAATGGGAACAAGGAAATTAGGGTTTCTTTGGGAGAGACATGATTATAATTTGGAAATTATGAGTTTAACATGAAAACAGGATCCAACCCGTGCGATGCACGTGTTTTGTAGAGTTTCATATATAAAATATCAAATTGCTATATTATTACGAGTTACATTTAAACTCAGAAACAATCAAACTAAGTGACAATTCAGAGTGAGCGACATGCAGAATCTCAAAGAACCAAATTAACAACATATATTTTGCATCAACAAAAATGCATATGGAATCAAATTCATTACTTTGCCAAAACAAAGAAATGTTATAATCTACCGTAGCGATTTTTTTGCAAATAAAATGTTAGAATAAATAACTTCAAGTAATATATATATTAGGAGAAACAAAGAGGCCGGCTAAATTACAGTAAAAAGTAAAGTTTCTAATGATAAAGTTATCATTTGGATCAGTCAAATTATCAACAATTTTAAAGATGCAACTTTAATATCGCTACACGTAGTAAGCGTATACCAATAATAATAATGATGATGATGATAATGATGAAAAAAATTTGTTATCAATAAAGGAACCGCTAATAATAAAAAATAGCTGCTATGAGAAAAGGAACCGCTAGGGCGGTTGTGGCTTTAAAAAAAATGTTTCAGTCATGTATATCATTTTTGGAAACAACAATATTTCAACAAAAATGGAAGTAGCATAGTTGTTAAAGTTATAAAGTGTACGCATATGGTACCTGGTTTAATTCCTTGCAAACTCTTATGATCTTATGACATGTATATTTTGGAGATGTATGACTTTTATCCGCTGCGACTGTTGAGGAATTTTATATATGCATGTTGTTTGAATTTTTGTGTGAAGATGTAGCGTCTATTTCTTGAATATACGCTTTATTCGCGTGTTTTATCGCTTTAATAGAAATAGGGCGTTACAGGTAGATCCTAGGTCATAAAGTGTAAACGAGGAGTTTGCTGAGAGCTTATGAATAAGGACTACACTAGTGGATTTCCTTCTTGGCTTGGTAGCCCCCAGAGTAGGTGTGTTTGTCACCGAACTGGGTCAACAAACTCATTGTGTTCTTTACCTTCTTGTTATTTATTTTCTTGCTTGTTATCTGTTTACTGCGTGATGTTGGAACATTAAACAGAACATCTGCTTTCTGTGCATCTGAAATTGAAACATCACAAAGAACAACTTCTAACTAACGCGCTAAAATTCAACATCCGTTACATTTTCCTTGATCTGTCTGTTTACTGCTAGCTCGATGTTAAAACATCTTACTCGACATTCTGTTCGTATCTAATGTTGAAACATCGTATAAAACATCTGAAAGCTAGTCTGCTGGAATTTCACGCACCTCGCACTTCACATAGACAGCGGATATATAGGATATACATATATTGTCGCACCCATCTCTGAGTCGTTTGCTGGAGAGTACGTCGAATCCCATCACTCATGCTAAAGATCGTTACTTCCAATCCTGTCACTGTCGCGAGATTGTTGGTTCATGCAATGGATTGATCTGCTTGCACAGTCATATTTACTGTGGTAATTTTAAAGAGCACTGGTTCTGTTTCTGGAACCCTGCCACAACGTTAAAGTCTGTTTCTGGATCTTTTTTTCTCTGATCACATGTCCATATTTAAGTTTGGGTTCGGTTGTGATAATTCAACAGATACCTACAAGGCGGTGATGGTAAGATTTAATACTGATGGTGACAATGGAGGTGAAGTGAGAAACACTGTCAAAGTTTTCACTTTGGGTGATAATATTTGGAAACAAATTGAAAGTTTTCCGGTGGAAGTAGTGTTTCATCATCGTTGTGTTTTGGATGAATGTCGTGGTCGTTTGGATGAATACGCAGGTGTGTATTTAAGTAATAGTATTAGTTGGTTGATCTCTCACCGTTATAAATGTCATTGGAATAATATTATAATCGAGCAATTTGTGATTATCTCGCTTGATTTGGCGTCAGAGACATACACACAGTTGTTACTCCCTCAATATGTTGTGATGAATTTCCACTTGATAATCGAACTCTTTGTGTGTTGATGGATTGTATCTGTTTTTCTCATGATTTTAATAAAACTCATTTTGTTATATGGAAAATGAAGGAATTTGGAGTTGAAGAGTCATGGACTCAATTCCTTAAAATTAGTTATCCGAATCTTCAACCTGATTATAAGCTTTGTGAGTGGGATGAGGATTATGTTGGTCGATTGGTTCCATTGTGTCTTTCTGAGAAGGGCGATACACTGATATTGACAATCAATAGTGGAGACCAAGCAATTTTCTATAATTGGAGAGATAATAGACTAAAGAGAATTAAAAGTACCTATAAAATTTGGTGGTATAGTGCTCAGAATTATGTTGAAAGCTTGGTTTGGTATCGACCTGTTGAAAGTAAGTTCCTCTTCTATGATTTAGTTAATTCATTTGATAGTTTTGAGTTGATCGTATTGTTGAATGATTATCTATTTTATTGTCAACTTTACTTTAGTTCTCTTTTTATATATTTAAGCTTAAAATTGATTAGAACCATATGGTTTAACTTATAAGTAGCAAGGATTAGTCAATTTCTATAGACAATTAGATCTTCATATTTGTGTCGTTGGCCCTATGTGAAACTCTGTCGCGTTGTGTTTTCAGTAGATGTTGTAGTGGCTGTAAATTAATTTGCTTTGTATTGAGTTTAAATTTGGTAACAATGAACTTCGATTATTAGCTATGAAGGTATTTGATTTTATGTACCATCTTCTTTTTGAGCTTTTATTGTACTTTTTTGCCTAAACTTTGACATAGCAGCCATACTGTTATAGCGTTTTGGGGGCTGGCCTCTACGATTTTATTTTTGAGCTTTTATTGTATTTTTTCCCCTAAACTTTGACATAGCGGCCATTCTGCTATAGCATTTTAGGGACCGACCTCTACGCTTTGCTATCCAAATTCTAAGCTTGAGTGCATCAAAATAGTGCAGGATTGTGAACATGACCAACAATATTTATTCAAAACACTCGTTAGCATCAATTTTGCTGCGTGGATGTAATGTACGTGAGTAAACTATAGAGCATATAGCAAATAAGGAGTTTAGAAATTTGGATTGGAATGAGCATAACATCAAAGAAAGCAAGTGAAGAATGTATCTTCCTTTGGTTTACAGAAAAGCACAATTTATATATTATGATGTTGAAGGCATATTTACATTACATATGTTTACTGATAAATTTTTCAGAATAACATGTTGTTTATGTTTCTTCTTACTAAATAATAACACAATTGCAGGTGACTTACCGGATATAAAAGAACATCCTCGGAAATTGGCGATGTTTGACTGACATTTGACACATAAATCAAATGTCAGTTCTTTGGATAACCCTTTTCTTTTATAAACCGTTATGTACTAGAATCATTTGCTCTATTATGTTTGTTCCATTTACTCTATTACATTATTAGCGACCAATTTCTTTATTCAGGTCATCCCAAATGATTGAATTGATATTAAGTCTGATAACACATGATCACTGATTTGATATTAATCAAGTTTACTAAGACAATTACGAATTTGATATATTTTGCAAAAAAGATGCTTTAGATTCTAGAACATGTCAACCCAAGAACTATGTTGATTTATTAATAGCATTCATATAGGTCTAAATTGATATTAATCGTTATCAACCAATCTTCATCAGTTCCTTAATGTAATCGCTCGTAATGTAATTACTTGGGAAGAAAACAAGTTTACTACAATGTATAGTATCTAATTGTACCTTCCACACAAAAAGTGTAACACCAACAAACATGTAATGCAAAACATGGTATCTAACAATTCAATCTTACCATTTCAAATACCTAAAGAATCCAAAATGTGAACTCACCAAAAGAAACCCTAATCAAACTAAAGAGGCATGGTATCCAAGTCAGAAACAAAAGCTCGATTCTAAAATCCGTGGACGAAAACTATTTCAACTTGCAAGTTCTTCTTCCTCATCAAGGTTGGAAAATACTGGAGATGTTATCTCTACAAAGAAAGCAGAAAATTAGCAAGATGTCATCAGACAATAAAACTTTTAACAACGATAGATCAGATTACGGTGCAAACCAATTCACATAGTTATAGGATAGAACACATAAAATTAAGATAAGATAAAGAAACTGTCTACAATGGTTGAAACATGAAATCATAATCAGAGGGAAAGAGACAAAGACCCTACATTATTGTATCCTGCCAGAGAGATAATCTCTCCTATCAAGGCTATCATTATACCCTACATTTAAATGAACTAATAGTAGCTAAAAGGTTCAGAAAATATAACATCATTGAAAAGAATATAAAACCAATCTATTTAATAACACAATTGCAAAGATCATTCAGAACATAACTCTCTAAAAAAGATCATTCAGTTTATTCAAAAAAGAAAAGATCATTAAGAATTGGGTTAATAGGTTTTTACCCCCCGCCATTTGGGGGTCTTTTGGTTTACCCCCTATAAAAAAAAACTTGGAGATTCTCCCTTGCCATTAGAAGATTTTTTGGTTTTGGACCCCAAACACATCTGACTGTGTATTTTGGCTGATGTGGCGTGATGACTGTATAAATAATTTTAATTATGATTTTTTTAATATCCACTTCGATAAAAATTAAATAAAAAACAAAAAAAATTAAAATAACATTAACCAATTACAATAAAATAAAATAAAATAAAACAAAAACAAAATAAAATTAAAACAAAAACCAATTAAAAAAACTAAAACAAAAACTAATTAAAAAAAACTCAATTAATTCCCTTTCATCTCTTCTCCTTCTCTCTTTGTTCTTCATTTTTCCAACAACACAACAAAGTTGTGCCATCTGTGTATGAACAACAACAACAACACACAAACAACCCATTTTTAGATCCAATCAACAACACCAACACACAAACAACTCATTTTCGGATCGAATCAAACATAAACAATACAAATGGAATCAAATCAAACAACAAATTTGGGTTCGAATTTGCTATCAAACAACCCATTTTCTACGTATGAACAGTCATGGAAGAGAAGAGAATGATGAAGAAAAGAGAAGAGTTAGAACTTCAAACTCCCCTCTCTCTCCTCCTGATTCCAGCAACAATGTTCATCCCTCTTCTCTCTTGGTTCCTCTCTTCTCTTCCTCCCTCTTCTCCTCTCAAACAACTCGGAACAAAACTGAAATCGCGTTTTTAGATCCAAAAATACGAGTGTGCTGTTGCTAGATTCGTGTTTTCAGATTCAAAACTGAAACTATTGTGGGGTTGTTCCTTGATTTTTTTGTGGGTGTGTTTTAGTGAGTTTCATTTTGATAAACTAGTGTGTTTTTTGGTTTGAGAATTATATGTATGGGTGTTTTTTTGTTGGTTTTTGTTGAATAAAAGAGAAAAGAGAAGAGAAGAAGGATGATTCTGGAAAAGAGAAGAAACCAGAGAATGGAAAGGTGGAGATGAAGAATTTTTTTTTTAATGTTTTTAATTCATTAAATTAAGTTTTTAATAAAGGAAATTTAAATGGAAGAAGAGGGAATTTTTTTTTTTTTTTGTTGTTCTGGGATGTTGTGTTGTGCTTTGTGGCTAAGGATGCTGGGGAGATTCTCAAAACAACACATGAAGGCACAACTAAGGTAAAAAGTGCAAAACTTCAACTTCTTACCACAAAATTTGAGGATGCTGGAGGGTGAAAGCATACATGACTATTACCTAAACATTCTTGACATTGTCAATGCTTTTGACTCACTTGGAGAAAAAATCTCTGATGAAAAGCTTGTGAGAAAAATTCTAAGATCTCTACCTAAGAGGTTTGACATGAAGGTAACTGCCATTGAGGAAGCTCATGATATCTCTGGTATGAAAGTTGATGAACTTGTTAGCTCACTTCAAAATTTTGAACTAGTTATTGACAACAGAACTGAGAAGAAAGACAAAAGTGTTGCTTTTACTTCTAATACTGAAAATGATGTGGTACTAGGAGATAGTGCGAGTGATGAAGACCTATCAGAGAATCTTGTCATGCTTCGAAGACAATTTAACAAAATCTTGAAGCATGTAAACAGGAGACCCAGCCCAAATGGGCAGAACATCGGATTCAACAATGATCTACAAACCAGTAAAGAGAAGAATGTCAGATCAGATGAGAATAACAATCTATACAAGGGGGTCCAATGTCATGAATGTGAAGGATATGGTCACATTAGACCAGAATGTGCAACTTTTCTCAAAAAACAAAAGAAAAGCTTAACTGTTTCTTGGTCTGAGGAATCTGAAAAAGATATGGAAAATGAATTTACCAAACATGTTGCTGCTCTAACTGGAAGAGTTTTATCTGATGATGAATTAACTATTACTTATAAAAAACTGAATGACAGAAACACAAACACCTGCAAAAAACAACTTGAGGAGCAGAAACATCACCAATCAATTGGAGGAAGAAAAGATTGGTCATCAAGAAAAATCTCTGAGCTCAATAATGAGGTAAATCAGCTGAACTCTCAACTTAATCATGTTATGAAGCAAGTAAAAATGATGACCACTGGGACTGATGTTCTAGATGAGATTCTGGAAGGGAAAATTCATGGCAAACCAAATGGGATTGGGTTCACCTCTAAACATCCAAACCAGAACCAGCAAACCAAGACTTTTGCTCAGGCCCTAATAGAATATGGGATGTTTAAAAAGAAGAAACATGTCAAGAATATAAAGTTTGTAGCTTCCATTGGAACAAATGACCCAACTGTAAGCAAAGGTATGTTACAACATCCTAAGGAACATCAGGTACCTAAAGTTAGAAAGATATCTTCTACTAGGATATGTCATTTTTGTAAGAATAAGGGGCACATAAGACCTTTCTGCTATAAGTTGTATGGATTTCCACAATAACTCCATCAAAAGGCTCAAAAGCCAAAAATGATAAGATTCAAGAAAATTTGGAAACCAAAGATTGATAATGTAGGATTGATGGCTTACATCTCTCCTAGAACTCCTTCTAAGGGAGGATGGTACTTTGACAGTGGCTGTTGAGAAGAGTTGTACCAATAGCAATGTCACATTTGGAAATGGGAAAAAGGGTAAGATCCTAGGTACATGATATTTGATCAATAATGAATCTCCAAAGCTTGACAATGTTCTATGGGTAAGAGGTCTAACGTCAAATTTGATTAGTATAAGTCAGCTGTGTGAACAAGGGATGAATGTGAATTTCACGAATTCAGAATGTCTGGTAACTAATGAGAATGGTGAAATTCTCATGGTAGGCATTAAAACTGGAAAAAAAATGCTACGAGTGAGTCCCACATCTAAAAGGTAAAAATGTACAACAAACCAGGATGTTGCAGGCAATGTTGAAACATCAACAAAACTCTGAAGAACATGACCTCTCTGAGTGAATTCATTCTTGATAAATGATCAGATCTGGTCCCAACATTGCTCTTATAATCTTATGAGAAAGGAATGGATGGTTACTAAAGACCGTCTTGTAGACACTCTTATAGGAATGTTTGATATGAAGCCGTTTGAGAATCTTAAGGACAAATTAGGTATTTCTCAGATTAAGAAGTTACAGCAGTTATCTCGCCTCTCATTGGTGCACGTTAATTCAGAAAGTTTCTTTCAAACCCTCACTCAACCTCCATCTCAATACAATCATCCGTCTCTAACCCCTACTCACGTTCCTTCTTTATCTGAACTTCCAAAAACCGTTCACATTCACACTCTTTCAATCAAACACCCTCATCTTCCTCTCTTCACGAAATAGTATCAACAACATCACATCACCATGAAGTTCAAAAAGGACATTTATGTTTTTGAAGAAAAGAACTCATCTGATCAACAAGGACCAAAAAGCTCCATTCCCAAAATAGTTGAACCCATCACAATGGTTTCGTCTCCAAAATGTAAGAAGGCAATCACAACCAAGTTCATCTCAAAGAAGAAAAAGGCTCCTAAGATAAATAAAAAAAAAAAAAGGGTGAATCAAAGACACCGTTAAGCATGGTTGATCTATACGAAAAGAAAAATCCCTTCGTATCCATCGTGGTCGAACCAAGTTATGGAATCTCTGCGAAAGATCTCAAGAATGCAGAAGCTGAAGAAAATCTTGAGATTGCTTCTGATGTTGCAACTTCCACTGCTGGAAAAGGTACCCCTGATGAAACCCTAGCCCTTGTTGTTTCTGAATCTGGTAGAAAACTAGGGCTAGAAGACTTGAACGCAGCAATAGATAGTACTGAAGTTATGGATGTCGATAACCCTAATATAGATGAAGAAAATGTCATAAATGACCTTGATCAAACTTCTCCTAAGAAGAGTGATGATCAAAAGGGTGTTAGACCAGATGTTGGAACATCTTTGCACAACCAGGACAAACAGGAAGAGAATACTGGTACCCCTGTTGAAGATGAGTCAGAAGTCAAAACTACTGCTGAGAAGGAAGCCCCTTCCAATGACACTACTGTAAACTTTGTCTTTGAAAATGAGAAACTAACTGAAGAAGAATCTGATCCTGAGCAAGTCCAGTCTGATGAAAAAGAAAAGAAAAGAATGTAATAGAAGAAATGGATTCTGACATCCCGCTTATGCAGAGTATTGGAGAAGGTCCTGCCAAAAGATTGAGAAGTAGTAAAGGCAAAGTTGTTCCCTCTGTTAATGAAACTCCCAAGAAAAGTGACGTGTCTGTAAGTGTTACTCCCAAGACCAGAACAAGGAATACTGGTGTTGGCCCTAAGAAAGGATGGAGCAAGGTTAAGGTCAAAACTACTGCAGGAAAGACTAGAAAGAGGAAGGTTGTCTCTTCTAGTGAATCTAACTATGACGTTGAGGAGGATGTGCCAAACATCATCCTCTCTGCCTCAAGGAAGTCTGATGGAAAGAAGATTGTGCAGACTGTGGAAAATGTGCCTATTGACAAGGTTTCTTTCCATCTGCCTGAGAACGCACAAAGATGGAGATTTATATTTCATAGGAGATTGGCTGTCAAAAGGGAGCTAAGCAAGGAGGCTGTTGAAATAAAAGTTGTGATGGATCTTATCAAAGAAGCAAGGCTTATCAAAATTGTGTGCAACCTTGGAGAGTGCTATGAAAAACTGGTGAAGGAATTTATTGTGAATATTCCTACAGAGTGTGACAATCCTCTGAGCAGAGAATATTAGAAAGCGTATGTCAGAGGAGAATGTGTCAACTTCTCCCCAACATCATCAACAGATTCTTAATGATTGATTATCAAGTGAACTAGAAGCTACTGATAACCAAGTGAGTAAGGAGATTACAGCTAATAAGGTAAAGGTCTGGCCAACAAAAGGGGAGATCTCATCTGAAAAGCTGAGTGTGAAATATGCTATACTCAACAGGATTGGAGCCTCAAACTGGGTGTCTACTACTCACTCATTAGACATTGCAACAGGTTTGGCTAAATTTATCTATGTTATAGGAACAAAATCTAAGATGGGCTTTGGTAGGTATATCTTTAATCAGACTGTGAAGCATGCTAAGAATGATGCAGTTAGACTCCCAATAGCCTTTCCAACCTTGTTGTGTAGTATTATGTTAGACCAACATCCTGGTCTTATCACTGGTGATGACCTGCCTAAAAAGAGGGAATCTCCTCTCACCATCCATCAAAAACTCTTCGGAGACAATCATGCTCCAGATCTTGCTGGAACATCTGAGTCAATCCCTGCTGCCAAGTCTATGACAAAAGAAGAGATCATTGTTGCTTTGGAGGACACCTGTGTGATGCTGGATGAAAAAAAAGCCCAGTTTGAACAAATGATTCATTCTTTAGAAAGAGAGGATGTTGTTGCAGAGGATGAGCAAGCAGAAAGTGAGGATGGAGAAGAGGATGATGATGCTGATGAGGATCAAGAAGATGTGGAAGCTTCTGGGAGCAGTTCTGAGGCTGCAGAATGATCTATTTTTTTATTATTTCAAGATTTCTGTTTGTGTGGGCTATGCCCTGAATATTTTGTGCACCTGTGTGTGCCTATTTTTGGTTTGTAATACCTAAGTACTCTGCATTTTGTCTTTCTTGGTATTCTACTGGCACTTTTTGGCATTTCTGATTTTATGTTTCTGGTATTTTCTTATGAAACTTATTTGGCATATTTTGTGGCTAAAAAGGGGGAGAAAAATGGTATATATACTCTCTATGCATGTATTCTGTCTGCATTTATCTTGCATCCTTTTGAATGTGTGCTGTTGTATTGCACCTATTTTTGTATGCATGTATTTTCTGTTGTTGCATTTATTTTGCAACTATTTCAGGTTATGTGTAGATGT
>Ga0315915_1008122_pt1 | contig 12336 bp, 7 predicted proteins | sample MpolbnodulesMG_FD_207738 | JGI IMG/M metagenome (GOLD analysis project Ga0315915, IMG submission 207738) | Medicago polymorpha root nodule microbial communities from Los Angeles, California, United States - branched nodules | ecosystem: Host-associated > Plants > Roots > Nodule | place: USA... | reverse complement strand
ATGAGTTAGGCCCCAAATTTCAACAAGAGGGATGAGGGTGTGGGCGATCGGAAATGTGTTGTGTACAACAGAGCCCATATGCATGGCTGCATGTGTGGGACTGCAGTTGGAAAGAGAGGAATGTTGTTCTACCATCGAAGGGTGAAACACACTCCGCGGCAGTTTGACATGAGGTATTGTATCTTGTGCGCATGTGGATAAAGTAAGGAGAATGGCGGCCGTGCAGACAAGGATCACGTCCTCGCGGAGCAGCGGTTGGTGGAGATGGGAGCTGTGTGTGACGGTGTATGCAAATCTTGTTCTCGACGGAGGGGATGGAAGATGAGTTTCAGAACTTGTGAAGGAGGGTTGCAGATCTGGTTTGAGATCTTGTGAAGGAGGGTTTTGGGGTAGAAGGATGCAGTTGGAGAAGAGACGAAGAGAGGACACATTCTTATGCAGGCTGGGAGTGGAGGAAATTTTTTCAGAAACGTTGAAAATGATTTTTTACTTTCAAAAATCTCAGAAATATTGATCTTGTTTTCTAAAATTGAAAATTGAAAATGGAAATAGCAAATTAAGCATGTTTTCGTTCTCATTTTGTTTTTTATGTAGGAATCGAAACAGAAACTAGCCAAAATAAACGGACCCTGAAATTTTATCATGTTGGAAAGATAGATATGTGCATTGTGCATGCTCAAGAGGGAAGTCCAAAATGTTACATATGTAGTGAAACATTCACGAGCTTTCACCTCACAGGTTGAGATTTCATATGAGTTGGTCCTTGGTAGATTTATAGGCTGCTGGTCATGTCTTACTAGAAATCCTAGACACTTCCCTTGCCACCGGCCACCTTGGGCTTCCTTTGTTGCAGCCTCCAGCACCTTCATTCTGCTGGGTGTGTTTGAAACCAAGCTTCAACTATTGTGGACAAAGTAGTCTTTACAAGGCCTAGGCAATCATCACATTTCAAATTCACTATTGGGATTGAGCTAGGTCTATCCCTTATTCTAAGAATTTGCTAAAACCTAATTTTTTTTTCTTCAAGAAAAACCTAATTTTATTTTGTTGCCTTGACGTGACCTTCTATTAGTTTTCTCTTTACTATATCTGGCATTAATAATTGATTTGTTGCTCTACAGACAAGGCATCTTTTTGCGCCAGATGCCCAACCTGGTCATTTCCTTCAGTATTGTTGTACATGGCTTCTTCCTGCTCTGCTTCTTCATCAAAATAGTTCTGATCTTAATTGGGTTGCCAAGGTCTGAGCAGTTTCCATAACTAGTATTATATTCAATATATAGTATGGAAGCTTCTAGATTTCATTCTGTCGGAAATAAAAATTTAAAGGTTTCAATTAGATGCGCTTATGCTTTTAGAATTGCCCTTGGTGAAATGATTAAAACTTTGCACCGTCTCTTTCACCGTGTACCTGTGTCATATATTTCTAAGTGCAGTTTCTGTTTGTTGTTTTCTCTAACAGAGTTCCTTTTTGCAGGTCACTGGTCAACCTATGACAGTTCTTGTAAAGCAACACTTTGCTTCAATATTTTCAATTTCTATGGCTTTGCATTGCAGTAAGAAACCAGGATCAGAGAGGGGAACTCATGTGCTTCAGAGTTCTATTCTTCATTTTGGTCAGATATCTGAGAATGAACGGGACAAACTCATAAAGAGACATATGGTGTGCTACTCTGCTCGAGGCTTTGCTCGTTTTACAGAAAATAATATTTCTGGATAACAGTCTTCTATGTTTATTGTAACATTTTAAAGGAGAATTATCTTATTTCAATTCATTAAATGAGTAGAAAATGACTTTCCTTCCTAACTTATTAAATAATAAAATATTTTTAGAAAATTCTTCATTTTCTGTAAACAATGTTTAGATCAAAATATTTATCAGGAAAATGTTCCTACTTGAAAATATTTTGAGAAATAATTTCTACTTTTGGATTTTGGTTGGTGGTGAGGGCTGTCCGACACACCCCTACGCCGGGAATGGATATGTGCGGATGGCTCAACAATAGTTTCTTAGAGTTTGAGCTTGGGATTAACTCAATCCTAAAAACTAGCTCAGGGAGAGAGGAGAGCCCCCCACTTATAAGTTATAACCACTATTTTGGCCATATCACTAGTCAGGGTAGGATCTCTCTGATATTAATAGCTACTAATAACTTTTTGTTAATTTCTGCTCAGCTTTTTTTATTGACAATTGATCAAACCTGAAAGCAGTTTTGCTTAGTCGTTTTCTGGGAAAACAAGTGGACTGCAAATTTGACGGGTTTTCTTATAGTTTACACACATGTTTTGCCTTTTTATTTATATTTTTCACATGCTGTGGCTTTAAGTGTTAGTGCTGATATTATGTTTATAAATTGGGGCCATCCTCACCTTACAAGCTGGTTTTGTAAGGTCGAGTTTGGCCCAACCACAAATTCTAAGATGATATCAGAGCCTATCTAAGATCCATTGGGTCACTTGCTATAAGGTTTCTGCTATTAGACCAATCGGGTCATGCTCTAAAAGTCCAGCCCTGGACGTGAGGGGTGTTTGTTAAGAATCCCACATTGGATGAGAGATGGCTTGAACATATGTTTATAAGTGGGGGCAATCCTCACCTTACAAGCCGATTTTAAGGTTGAGCTAGGCCCAACAACAAATTCTACGATAATTATATAATACCCATTGCCATATGTTATAATAATGTTCTTTATCATTAATTACTGGATTTGTTTGAGGAGATATTTTGGTTGTAAGTTTTAACATATTGTTCTTCATGTGTACTTTTAGGTCTCTATTGTCAGCAGTATTTTATCTTTGTGCTCTTGTTCTTCCGACCCTGTAGTCCCTTTCTTTTCCAGGGATACAGTGTCACTTGAAATTCAAACAATTGTTGATGGATTTCTGGAATCGTGAGTTATATTCTCTATCTTGTTGCTTATATTTAATCCTTTTACTAATTGAATCTTGATATGTGACTTTTATTGAGATGTAGGGATGGTAGTCACACAACTGCTGCTGTTGCTGACAAGATCAACATTTTTCGCACTGATAGGGTTTTCATGGTACTTTTTACTTCATACAACTTGACAACACCATTCATATATCCTTTTCCCTTTTTCTTCCATTCTTGCCTTGGTGATTATAATGAACTCAATTTTTTTGTAACCGACAGTTTTTGGTAGAAATTCATTATAAAATTACAGCAGCGTCTCATTCCAGGCATAAGTGCCACCGATTATCTGGAATTGAAGTTCTTATCAGTGTTCTTGGTGAGAGAGTTACTGCTTTAAGCACATCCAAGTAAGTTTTATGGACAGAGCATGTATCTCATATTTGAAAGATATTGTAAACTAGATGTCTAATGTGCATTGTTGAGTAGATGGTAATCAATTCAATTATCTTGCATCTGTTAAAACAGTCTATAATTGCCAACTTATGTTTGTGCTAGACTTTCTTTGATACAATTGCCTTTAATCAGTGTACTGAATAACACGCTATAGCGGAGCAGCAGAGGGTGACTGCTATAGCACCCTCTGTTGCATTACATTTCAGTGTAGCAAGCATTGTGGCAAAAAATAGCAGCTACCACCTGGTTCTGTTGCTTAGGGGGAGTCAGATCTTTTTTGAAGGTTATAAAAACCCTTTTATGGCCAAAAATAATAATCTTGAGCTTTGTGTAAAAACTCAGCATTGATTTAGCAATTTAACATGAATTGTGGTGAGGCAAATCATTTTTTATTCTTTAGACATTCATCTTTTACCCAACTTAGAGGGGGCCTTCAAGAAGACATCAAGGAATTAAAGCCACATTTAATTGGGGATTTCCAACAATGATTTTTGTTTTTTCATTAGTGTTTTTTTGGTTCCCTTGTTGCAGAATTTTCAATGTCTCCTGGGTGCTATTTAGCACTGTTTAACTACATCACAATTATTTCCAGACTCAATTTATTGTTTTGATTTGGTTCTAAGTTGTGACCCCACCGACACCACCATCATTTTTAGTTGTTAGCGGTATCCCGGTCCAATATTGTTTCCATTTTGTTTGAAGTTGTGTCACCTTCAAATTAGGGCTTTATAGTGTTGATTCTATTCTTTCTGTTTGCTTTTGAAATTGTGACGTATTCTGGTTTGCGCTTCAGCTGCATTAATTGCAGGCCTGCAATAATTTCATTTTCTTGTTTTATTTTCTCTTCATGAATGGCAGTAACGGTTTCTTCAGTTGGAGTTTGGTGGTTTGTTCTTTGACACAAACCCTATTGCTGATTGTTATAGTGTTATCTGTTGGTTTATCAATATATCTTTTTGGGTTTGATTATGTTTGGTGTTCTATATTTTCTCTACAAAGATTATATTTGTATAACAAGCTTAAATGCATAGAAAGCTTAGTAAGTAAATGTTAGATCTCCTTAGCACACATAGCTGAAGCTTAAAATGTTCCCACTCCAATGGTTAGCAGCTCCAGTTAAGCAAGCATGGAAAGGATCACTTGCCTGAACCTCACTTATACGGATCCGTTTGTTGGTGCTTTGTAATATGTCATTCTAACAGTCTGACCAAACCAAAGATCTCTTACTGTGTCAGGGCCTCTTGAGTTGCCTTGATAGGTTCCTGAATAATTATGTATTAGCTAAGGGCCTCTTGGTTTGGTCATGCAAAACCACATGACCTGCTCTCACTTCGTGCCTTATGTGATTCTGATTGGGCCAGTGATAGGTTTTAGCTTTTTACTGCTAATTTGTCTCCTTTGTATTTTCCTTAGTTGTAGCAGATTGGTTGTTTTTACCTGATCCCTATGTATATATTATGTCTTTATGTATAGATATACGCTATTTGCCAACCTGTCCAGTGTCCATTTGATCCATATCTTGCATCATTTGAAGTTTTGATCTGTTTATTTCTCATTTACTTTTTCTTAAATTTTGAGTGAATGCAGTTATCTTTTCAACTTGATTGGACCATTGATTGGATATCCTGCTTTACAAGATCAATGCTGTCGTATACTTTCTGCATTGTTGCTATCTTTTAAGAAGCACCTATCGGCAGATATCACTAGTATGCTTGGGGAACAGCTCCAGGTTTATATTGTTTCATTTTTACAACGTTATCAATTCATTTGATTTTTTTATTCCATTATTTACTACATTGTGTTCTGCTCAGTTTCTTGTTTCAAAGTTAGTGGCATGTTGCACTCCTTCGCAAAGGAAAGAATCATGTGATAGCGTTGTATCAAGAGCTTTATCTCTCCTCCATATGTTTACTTTGGATTCTGATCCATCCTTGCATGATTACGTCAAAGTGAGTTTCTTTTACTCAACTTCTCTCTGTTGTTTTAAGGATTTGGTCTAGTTATGCTTTATGGATGCATAAAAAATATTCTTGCAGGAATTGGAGCCTTTTCCTGAATTAAAAATATTTGACAAGATACGGAAGTTTCATGAAGAATTATGCCACACTTACTCTATTCGTGACCACATATTGAAGGTAATGAATTATAATCTATTTTCATATTATGAACTTGTTAGGGTCCATGACACATGATTACCACTCCATTAAAGCCTGTTATCAAACCTCATTTAAAAGCCGGTTATCAATGGGAAGCACAAAGCCACTTAAATACTTTATCGAGCATCCCATACTACTTAATGTAAGACTTGGGGACACTTCCGTGTGAGTGTTGATGTTCTGGCAGCTGCACTCTACGACGTTTTACTTGGCCTTTCCTTGTCAGCCCCTCCTCATAAGGTAGCTTTTTTGACCTACCGACAGCCAGGCTTATGTACAAATTGATAAGTATCCTGAGACTCGGAGAACCCTCCCGTAAAAGCTAGCTATCAAGGGGAAGAACTAAGCCACATCAATACTCCACCAGGCATCCTATACTACCCGATGTAGGACTTGGGCACCCTATAATACCCATGTCCCTATCATCTATTTTTTACATGTTTTATGTAAAGCGGAAACTATTTTCCAATTGTTCCTGCCGGTTAAAGCAAAAATCTTGATCATGAGGTTTGCTAATTCTCTTTTAACTTGTTATCTGTTACATTGTTCATTCTCAGTTTGCAAAGAGGTCTTGCTACCTTCCACCACGGTTACTTTCGTCAAGGTGATTTCCTTTCTTAATGGTCTTTCCTATTTTTTATCTTTCATGTTATTTAAATAACTAAATTTTATTTTTTATCTTTCATGTTATTTAAATAACTAAATTTTAAGTCAAAATCTCGTGAAAATATTACTTATACTGTGTGCATGAGTTTTTCTAGAGAGAAAGAGAGAGCGAGAGATAGAGAATTGGAGGACAAGTATTTACATAATAAATATTAGACAAACAGCATTATAACTCACAATTTGGTTGTGTTGAAGTTTCCGTGATTTGTGATTTTTAAATACAGTTTTTCTTCAGTCTCCAGGCATTGCACAAGAAGTTACTGATTGAAGAATCCTTTCAAATAAGAGGCAGAGCAGAAGGTCACTTTAAAGACAAGTATTGGCATGGTGACCATGAAATTGCGCATGCAGTTTGGACACTTGTTCACATGGGTGGCTCGGATGATGCAAGTGGTGTCAGAGAATTGGTTTCAGATTTCATTTCTAGGGTATGGCAGAGCGAGGCATGAGGAGAAGCTTCATGTTCTCCTCGTCTTCTCACTCATACATAACACTTGAATATTACATGTCTCACAACAAAATAGTGAATGGGACTTTTGGATGGTAAGCGGCAAGTCATGGGTGAGCATGGCCCACTCTGGGGATCCCGTAGTTCAATGGTTCAGCCCTTCCTCTAGAATTTTTTTATACCAGGGATTTAACAGGGATCCTTTCCCTAGGAGACACAAGCTGCTACCACTTGTATAATTTTATTGGGGCTCGTCGATAATTAATTTTTGAGGAATGCTAGGATTAACATGCTCTTCACTAGTAGAAGTTCTCATAGGATCTACTGAAGTTCCACTTCTCTAATGGTGACTATGATTTGATACAACTATTTATCTCCTATCTTGCTGACCACCATCATTCATTGTTTGGACTAAATATATCTTCTACCTTTTACAGTTCTAGTTTTAAAATAATTTTTAGATGAAGAGAAATAACTTGTTAAGAGTCCCACATCGGATAGGACATGGCCTGACAATGTGTTTATAAGTGGGGGCAATCCTCACCTCACAAGCCGGTTTTGTGGGGTTGTGTTAGGCCCAACCACGATTTCTAAGATAACTAAATACTAAATACAGTTTATATTTTAAAATAAATGTAATGCAAAACTATCACCAATTAAACAAATTTTAGTAATTAAATTATCATGCCAAACTGTGCGCTTATCAAATTGATTATATCCCTTCTTGTAAAGAACCTTCATTGAGGCTGCACTGCTGCAGGTTGGTGCCGGGGACCCACACTCTGTTGTTTTCCATCTTCCAGGAAAGAGTACTCATATCCATCCAAGCAAGTTTATTGATAACGGCAGTACAGGGGAAACCAATTACAACTTAGATGTGTGCATATCTGAAGAACTTCTAGTTGTCCTTATGAAATTACTAATGAAGTATCTGATGGATGATTCAGTGAAAATTGTGGATATGGCTTCACAAACTCTTCGTGTAAGTGTGATTTTTGGCTAACTGTTTATGAAGCACCTTTACATTTTGTACCTTATTTGAATAATTGCAGTGTTGTAATTTATTGGTCTGGAACCGGAAGTTTAAATGCTTTGTTAACTACTAAAAATAGATTAAATGTTTAATATTGCATGTGTTTTGTACTTGTGATGAATTAAATGCAAATGATTCCTTGCTTCTGTTATGATTGATTGCATCATTGGTTTGGATTTACAGGGAATTCTTTCGACTGAAAGAGGCCAGAAAGCTTTACAGTCATTTGATTCTTACCAAAGGTCACTCGTCAAGGTAATATTTTAATTCACACAAAAAACTCATCGACTTTGTAATTATTTTCTTTTGGAATTTTCAAGACTTGAATTAGTTGAAAGTTTCTATAATTGTGTTGGTGCACAACTTGAGACATGGGAATGGTTAAGAGATTTTGAATTTGATGGAATTCCAAGTTTTTCCTAAAAATTCACCGTATGTGAACTATTGAATAGGCATACCAAGGTTATCATAAAGTGAGAGAATCTCACTGGCCATGAAAAGAGGATTTCCTTCTCATTTTGTCCACTTCCCTAAACTTATACCTTGAGGAGGAGGTGAGCTCATTGTGGGTGGGATTTATGGGCTTCAGAGTGGAGGTAACTGTTTTGCCAGACTCTAACAGAATGGAGGAGTCATCATTTGATATAACCAATGGACAATACAAAGGGTGATGTGAAGGGAATGGGGAATGTTGTGGAGGAGTCATCATTTCAAATTATTGGGCATGTCTGAATTTGTAGTTCGCTTTTCTGCATCCACATTTTCTGCACTTTTGCCTTGTTATCAGGCTTGGGTTTCTGAATTTTGTACATTTCCATTTCGCTATTAGTACTTATCGTATAATAATTTTGTATTATTGTAGATACATTCCAAAGGCGTTAATATCGAACTTGTGGAAAATTTCCTTTTGGATCTTGATAGGAAGTCAAAAGGTATAATGGTCAGTTTCTGTTCATCTATTATGTGAATCTTAATATGTTATCGTGAATGATTGTAAAACTAGTTTGACGTGAATTAACATTATGCCTGTAATTTTTTGATATAAATAGACATGTGTTGGGTTGATTCTTATCCTCAACGTTTTACTTTTCCAACCTTAATATAATATTTAGCACAACACTACTTCAAATGGCTAAATATAATATCTGCCCAAGAATCACTGAATTTGGACGCTGTATCTTTAGGCTCATAGGAGGTTAAACTGAAGTGAAAACCAGTTAGTTTTACTTAAGTTATGGCTTCCAGTTCGGCAGTTCCATGAACTGTATGCAAGTACTTGCATGAAGATTTATATTACAACCCTTAAAAAGAGAAATCATAAGAGATAACTTAAGATGCTATTAATTACTTCAATTCAAGGTTATGCTGGGATTGATGGAAAGGGATGGAATGGAGTGGAGTGGAATGATACTAGGTTTCATTTCTTGGATTGTTTAAAATAGGTTGGAATTGATTGTAACAAGATGGAATCAATGAATTCCATTCAATTATTTTTTCTCAATACTTAGACTTTTCTTCAATTTCTATTTAGGGGGTATAGGATGAAACCGATGCGACCTTCTCACAGCGCAAACTGGTCTATATACACTTCTTCTGAAAACCGTTCTCCTGATTCAGCCCCTCAACCTTGATCTATATTGTCTTTACAGAATTGTGGCTCACATCACCAACAACAATCACAATTTCTGAGCCACAAATCTATAGACAATAAAACAGAGAAACAATTATCTATTACTTTGGTGTTGCTTTATTAGGTTCCGCTTTATTATTTACTAAAAATACCTTCAGAAATATGCACGTAGTTCATTAGAATTTTCTGAACTGTTACAGGGCCTCTGTTCATATATTTCATTATGACACTATCTATTACTTTGCTATTTCAGAAGTGAAAAAATCCAATTGGAGAATTCAGATCGTCAATAATTATATTTAGTGGAAGTAATAGTTTGCCAAATTATAAATCTAAAGCAAAGTCCTATTAACACCTAAGTCTAACCTTGCACGCCAGTACTGTGTCAAGACAAAGGTGTCCTGAAATCAAGTAGGCAGAGTGAAATCACAAGTTACCTCTCCATTTGTTTTTTAAGCCTTATCACCTAAATTTTGATGAATTTGCAATTCATTTAGCAAAAATTTATATTTCACCAGAAACTTTACAAGGGATGAGGGTGACATTTTTAATATTTTTATATTAGGACTAACTTGTACTTACAAATCCAGCTTGTAGGGTGAGGGGCAAAATTCTTTGTAAGCTCTTTTCAGACTTTATATCTTTTAATTGTGCACACGTTTCTCCAATACACCTCTTCACCCTCAACAATATTGAGTTTGGTGTGTGAATAATTTGGTGGGATGCCCAAATGGATAGGCTTGTAATAGATTTTTATATTTGGCCTAACTCATTCTTGCAAAACTGTCTTATAAAGTGAGGGATGCCACTTCTTTAAAACTATTTTTAAGCTTTACCTCTTTAACATGGGAATAAAATTTAACAGTGCAATAATTATCCTTTATTTTCAGTTGCAGAAATTTCACTGGAGAAGTCTACCGTGTGGTTGACAGATGGTAAATCTTTTGAGACGTGGATTTGCCCTTTGGTGTATTCTCTTATTGTCTACTGCAACGATGTAGTACTAAGGTATTATTATTGCCCTACGTTACTAATTAAATGTTGACAGTCAAAAGCCACTAGCTTTAAGCAAATAGCTGGCCTTTATCTTGCTCTCTTCCCTTTTCACCGCTCATCTTCTTTGGGAACTGCTTCCAGATTATGTCAAGATATGATATTGTTGAAAGCCGAATTTGCTGAGCTTCTTTTGCCAAGTATATTTGTCAATATTGCTGCAAGGAAGGATCTGGAGATTGATCTTCACAAATTAATTTCTTTGCAGGTCATAGTCTATAGATAGAACTCTGCTTCTCTCCTTTATTTGTTTTATTTATTTTTATATAGATATTGATTCTGTTGTTTAACTAGTGCCTGATTTGTTGGACTAAGTTATTGAGCTTATTATTAGCTGCTGCGAGTGTATGTCTTTTTGGATGGTGTGATAATATATTATAATATCTTGATGTTATAGTATCTGGTATATCTTGATGCTAAATCCCCACAACATAGGAATAGAGATAATTCATAGCTATGAATCTACTCTAATGAAACTATTCATATCAACGAAAACATAAGGAAAGAAATCAATTCAATCAACACTTTCTTAAAGCCAGAGCATATATGTTATATGCATCCTGTTTGTTACACATGTAGAATACCTTGAAATGATTTGGTGAAGATGTCAGTAGTTGACTTAGAACATGCTGAAGAAAAAAAAGGCATTGCCAGTAATGTGATAAGAAGTACTGGAATCCAAAATCCAAGATCCTACATTGTCGGGTGAGAAATGCCAACTATAGTTTTACTGGTGTGTGAGTAGTTTTGGAAGAGACTTATTGGGAAACTTTAAGATACTCCTTATACTGCATATTAGAGCAACTTAAAGTTGAAGCCCCCAAAATATTCCAGTTAGGGCGAAAACAGAGCAACCTGTAAAAATCTAATTGCAAAGATAATCAACCTAAGGCAGCACACAGGAAGAGCAGGTGCCGAAGGAGTGACATGAAAGCTGTGTTTGCAAAGAGACATGTTCAATTGTGTATTGATGTAGAAAGTAATGGAATAATACTTCCATAATTTATTACTACATCTAAACAGAAATTACACTGGTAGCTCTCCCATTCATTGAATAATAATCACACATCAACATCAATAACCAAGCCTTATCCCACTAAGTGGGGTCGGCTACATGAAATAAATAATCACACATCAAATAAAATTAAAATAAAGAGAATCAAATAAAATCATGGAGAATCAAAACCGATTTTTCTTGATTCTCCTACAATTGAAATGGAGAAACAAGGGAAGATCCAAGGAAAGCATGATTGGGTGATTCAGCCACGACAGTTAGAGGCATTGCCAAACATGTCCCCTAAAGGCATATATCTTAGTAGCTATTATCATGATTAGTTCCCTTATTGCATAAAAAAAGATTAGTTTCCTTATTTCATTCAGATAAAGAATCTAGTTTTAGTTTAAACAAGGGTCAAGACTAGTCTTTTGTTTCATCATAATAAAACTATAATCATAATTCAAAGTAACCGTTCTTTCTCTCCCTCCTTATCTAAAACCCTATAACTTCAACATGTACATTATACATGAATTCAAGTTTATTTTGTTTTCTGCTAGTAGATCTGATGTGTTTGTTGCTGAATTTTGCAGTTGAAGGAGCATATATTTGTGGAGTCAAATAAGATGATCAAATCAATTCAAGTGATTTTGAATTGCCTTAATGAACTTCGAGTTTGTTATTGCATGGAAAGATCATCACTTGTGCCATCAATGCATGAAGTGTCCAAGGTGAATATAATTTGTGTGCCCTATTTTGTTTTTATGATATTTCATCCTTTTTGTTTGTAAGTTTGAGAATTTTACAATGCTAATAAATAGTAATATTTTCTTTTATTTGAGTAGTTCTTAAAGTGATATGGTCTTTTGTTTGTTGATTAATGATGAGTCTAGTATAATGCTTCGTTTATCCATTTTCTTCTTTCAAAAGACTAAGGGCCCGTTTGTTACGGATTAAAATAAAAGTGATTTTGACATAAAATAATTTAGAGATTATATTTTAGAGATTTTGTGAAAAACCAGAATCTA
>Ga0315915_1008120_pt1 | contig 12337 bp, 9 predicted proteins | sample MpolbnodulesMG_FD_207738 | JGI IMG/M metagenome (GOLD analysis project Ga0315915, IMG submission 207738) | Medicago polymorpha root nodule microbial communities from Los Angeles, California, United States - branched nodules | ecosystem: Host-associated > Plants > Roots > Nodule | place: USA... | reverse complement strand
ACCTTCTTGCATATTATTTGTGTCAAATTCATGGATTTTTTTCTATATGACTAACAAAACTTCTGTTTTTTTTAAATCAGAGTGTGATAGCTTCTTCAAACAATCATTATTTATAGTGGGAGAGATTGGTGGAAATGATGTTTTTTTACATATTTCTAAAACTATTACAGAATTGCGAGAGATTGTTCCCTTGATAGTTGAATCAATTACGAAGATCACCAATGTAAGTTATATCAGATTTAAGTAATTAAATGTTTACTTCGACTCTAGAATAATCCTGTTTAAGTTATAGATTATATTGAAAAATAATAATCTTCAAAAATGTAATAGTGATTTATTTCATTTTTCTTACCAGGCGTTAATTGAAGAAGGGGCAGTTGAGCTAGTGGTTCCAGGTAACTTTCCAATGGGATGCAATGTTGACATATTGACAAAAAAGATTAGCCAGAAGAAAGAGGATTATGATGAATTTGGATGTTTGATAGCTTACAACTCTTTCATCGAATACTTTAATGAGCAACTAAAAAAATCCATAGAGACATTACGACAGAAACATCCTCAAGCTAAGATAGTATATTTTGACTACTACAACGATGCCAAACGTTTATATGAAGCACCACAACAATATGGTGTGTGGAGCAATCATTTTACTTCCTTGTTAAGTTTACATTGATTTATTCTTGACAACTTCATTTGATCTCATCCTCACTAGTTTATTTGCATTAATGATGTAGGCTTTACTTCTGATAAGGTCGAGATTTTGAAAGCATGTTGTGGAGGAATTGGACCATACCACCGTGACGCAAACTGGTGTGGAATGCCTGGTACAACAGTTTGCTCTGATCCTTCAAAACTAATAAATTTTGATGGACCTCACTTAACCGAAGCAGCGTATAAGCAAATAGCCAAAGGTTTAATTGAAGGTCCTTTTGCAAATCCATCCCTAAAACCTGCTCCTTTCAAGATAGTCTAGAATTGATGATGCACATCAAGAAAGACTTTGTTCTAAGCATGATTAGACTTTATATCTCTACATAGGAGAAGTTTGAATGTATTCTATAAAGTGAATATCATTTAATTTTAAGTTGAATTACTGTCTATAAACAATACCGTACTTATCAAATTGGAGGTCCTGATATAACATTAAAACTGAGCCTCTAATAAATAAAAAAAACACAAATTTTTAAAAAGAGCGCTAATCTACTTAATTTGTAAATAACATAAATAAGAACAATGTTCTAACTCGGCCTCAATTGAAGAATATAGGGAAAAAATGTCAAAATTCAACATATCCAAACAAGCATGATTTTAAATAATATTATACACAACTAAATAAGTAAAGAAAGGTGAGAAACATAGTTTTGCTGGTTGTATAATGATCAGCAACAATGCATGAAACAACACGTAAAGTGTATCTATCTAGAATTCACTAAGAAAGTATAGTACTAGATGAAATCAAGTTTCATGTGTATAATTTCAATGAAATGAATATGAGAAAGCACAATACTACATGGCCAAAGTTAAGAAAGTATAACACTGCCCGAAAGTAATTATTCTTATTTGAGAAAGTTAAGAACTAGCATAAAGTAATAACTAAAACAATAGCTAGAAACTAAAAGTTGCAATTAACATAAAAGAAAATTAAGAAACTACATAAAACAGTTTTAGAAGAAAACATACTAAAACAATAGAGAACATTATCATAAAACTGTGACACAACAAGCTGAATATCTAACAGCAAGCAATACCAAAACAATAGAGAATCAATTTCCCTCAAATTGTTAGAGCTTCGTGCTGATAACGTGTTATGAAATAAACTCAAAGCATAAGACCAAAGAAGAAGAAGATGAAAACTTTTTTATTATTCTCTTCACAGATGTGTTCTTTACATGGCAATGTATGTCCCATTTATAAGATACAAAAGATGTAACTTACAGTTACATGAAGAGCCATGAGACTAAATATCAATAGGAATAAATAAAGTCATATAGTCATAGTAGACAAAGGATATAGAAGGTCTAGGGCCGCTAAAAAAAAAAGGGGATATAGAAGGTTTAGGGACAATGGACATCCACATCATATTTTCAGTTATTCATAACAAAAACACGTTGTTAGCCTATTTCTCATATTTTAAACTAAAGATAAATATTAATATAAAATATATTTTTTAATAAGAGGTGTGTATACTGTTAAAAAAATAAGAGGCGTAAAAAATATTTGAATTTGTAATCTATACTATATATATATATATATATATATATATATATATAAAGGATGTTTTGTTAACTTTTTCTCTTTTCAATTACTAATTTGTATACATGCAAAAAGAAAGGCCATCTTAATTTGATAACAAAGAAGTACAATCATGCATAATTTTGTTTGCTCAATCTTTATTATTTTACATTACTCAAGCTAACTAAATTTCACATGCTTATATTAATAAAAAGGATGACACATTCAAATAAGATAAATAAAATAATACTTAAAAGTACCTCCAATTTTACAATGTATTGGGACTTTCACTAACATTCTGAAGAAACTGATTCACATCTTTACAAACATGTACATTCACATTTGGAACAACAATTTCAAACAGGATAGTTCATTTTTTTTCCCTTATATACAAACATTTCCCATAAAATGGAAATTTGTTGGATACATGTACATAGTAAAATTCCTCAAAAGACCAGAAAAAAAAAATAACAAATCCCAGATAGAGTCATCCTGCACAATCTGGCATGCATGCTGCTGTAGAAACTTACTATTCAGCAATACACCTCCAACTCCAAGTTATTCTTTTCCTCTGGTGTTATAACACAATTGTTTCTCTACAAATCTTGGTTTCTGCATTTTTCTTAAGATTATTATTATGAACTATTAACAACTATCAACACATTCAGAGTCTCCCATCTGTTGATAAATGGATTCAGCACTTAATCTTTATACACCATTTTTTTTAATATTTTTTTATGAATCAACTTTGTACACCTTTAGGATCAGCTATGCAGTAGTTAGCACTCCTAGACCATATGTAAGGTGCCTAGGAACAATAATATATTTAACAAAAGGTTATTCTTTCTCGAGGTTATCGTCCGAATTACCCTTGGGGCTCTCCAACATATCACCTGAGTAAGATCCATCCGGTTGACGAATACATATATTCAAGTTGCTGGATAGAAAATGTTCCTGGGTGGTAAAGTAGCAGAGAGAAACAGTCAGACAAAAGGTAAATGTTACATGAATAGCAGCTTTATGTTGCAATTTAAAGTAATATTGATAACTCAAACATTACATAACAAAACTAAGCTATATCCTTAAAACCATCCAAGAAATTACTTAAGTGATTTAATACGAGTTCTTTGTAGAAACAAACTAAATTCACAGGTCTTACAACCCATGTGGCTAAAACACTTTCAAAGGAGAAAATGATAACTAGTGCAATTTTCACAATACATTTCTCATAACCAGTTAGTTCACAAACTCGGGTTTTTTCGAATTTGGATTGGGTCTAACTCAACCCTTACACAAAATCGACTTGTAAGGTGAGGGATGGCTCTCATTTATAAAAAATCATTTTTAGGCCATATCTTATCCGATGTTGGACTGTTAACAACAATCATGTCACATGAACTCCTACATGCGGTGCTATGGGAAGTTTTCACCTCAAATTTACTACTCCAACATTTATAAGAATAATTGTATAATCTTAAAATGTCGATAAAAAATCGGTATGATGCACATCCTCAAAATTTCAAAACAATATAGAATCATCAACTTATTCTTTTTAAATCGAATTTACTAATCCAATCCTTGAAAACCCCTTTTTCCAAGAGGGCCGTGATTCTGTTTTATCCTGATTATTGTAACAAGAAGGAGAAGGAGAAACTGTCTAAAATCCATATGTCTTTACAACATTTGCAAGACATCAAAGTTCAAGACTCGAGACCAAGGTGTAAAGCCAGAAATCTTGCAATTTCAAGCAAATGAAGCAAAAATTACCTGGTCACTAGTATCTTGGCCTTCTGAATGAAAGAGGATTGGTCGACACCGCTTATCCTCATTCATTAAGCTGGAATTCTGAAAATGCATCACAAGTGCAGCCTTTCCTTGAATTCGTGCATATGCTAGTGAAGCAACTTTTTCGCTATTAAACTTCTCCCATTTCTTCCCATTAAAAGCCTGCATAAGTTTTCATAATAGAGTTATTAAAGTTTAACCATACATATTACATACTTCTCCATACCAGAACAAGTTTAATGATACAATTTAACAGAAACTGCCATTGAAAATACTTTTGAACTTCTACTCATATTTAGTTTTGGAACAATGTCACATTTAGGAAATCCTTACATTACAAACTATGTACATGAAAATTTAATTATAGATAAAAAAAAATATCATCAGGCATGCAAAGGTATATAATTTAAACCTTAAAGAAGGCGACGATGTGTGAAGGAGAGACCATATTGATGAAAGCATAACCCACATTACACTTATTCTGCAAGCAAGAACAGACATTAATAAATAATTCATCCTGGAAACAAAACCAAAACCATAAAACCCTAATCGAAAATGATATATAGGATGTGCTTACTTTAAAGTCGATTGGCAAGTAGAGGAAATCATAAGTCCCTTGGTGATTCTCATCAATTGCAGCAAGCAGCATCTTAGAGGTGTACCTTAAAAGTAATTACAACAAAAGTTGTCAAGAAATTGATCACTAGGATTTTGTTGGCATCACTAAAATATTTTAGTTGTTTTTCTTACTTGTTAGGAATGTTTTTAATCATTAAAGTAGTCCTTGTATCTTCACCATTGACGATTTTGTCAAGATCAAGCTGGTACAGCTTCTTACTCTCAACTTGGTTCACAATATTGTCAGGTCGCCTACTTCGTCCACGTTCACCAAATCCCTCAATGCTAGATACTCCTGGACCAGCATACAGACTATTTCCAAGGAACAAGGAACCATGACCAGGTAGGGACATCATTCCGAAATTAGGCGAACCAATTTCACTGGTAGTTGCTGAAAGGCCAATACCATGCCCAGCAGATGAACGAGAACCCATGTTCATCATAAAATTTCCATCACCGCGATTTGAATTCCCAAATCCAATGGGACTCATGAGTGAAGCATCAGGTGACTCTGGAAAGTATCTGAAATTCCGCTCAAGAGGAAGGCCAGATGGAGCAGATCCTACATGATGCTGGTGCTGGGAGCTAAGAAAAGGATTGCGATGACCCGTGTATGGGAAACCCTGCCTTTGGGCACTAGATGTAAATGGATGCCCAAGGGAAGATGAAGACCAGGCAGTTGTGTTTGAATTCTCTGAGTAAGGAGTCGGGCTTCCCCAAAGAAATTGCGGACCAGACAGTGTTCCAACACTCGATGAACTTGAATTCGATTCACCAAAAGCAGATATAGGCCTAGGACTTGCGTTTACTTTCTTTTCAGGAAAAGAGATAGAATGCTGAAAAGCTACTCCTTGTGTTGATCCAGAGTTGGCAGAGTTGGTAAACATCTGATTTGAAACTCTTCCAGGGTCCTTGCCAATCGGCGCAATTTTGGGAGAGGTTGATGTATGCGGGGAAAGAATTGCAGCCAATCCAGACAAATGGTTTGTACCAATAGGGCTGGCGTGACCCAAACCAGGAGACTTGCTGTAAGAGCCTAATGGATTAGGTTCAACAGGACTGCCAAATTGCGCCCAGCTACCTGTGAAAAATTTCCTGTTAACTTAATCTCATAATTGAAGTTACCTTTCTTCCATGAGAAAACAAATTGGATTAGGAGATATTTACCTGGGGGAGAACTGGCTATAGGTGAACCTACTTGACTCCTAAAAGTTCGTGCTTCATCTTGTTCCAGTTCTTGACTCAGTTGTTGCATCAAGCTAACAAGACAATATGCATCATAAGTTTTATACTGATTTAATGATATGTATAACATTGCCATTCACACAAGATATCTATTGTCGTATTAGACTAAATCAAAGAAAACAATTGTAAAATGAAAACGAAAACGGCCACAAGTGGTAGAAAGACCAAAGACTCAAATGTCTATATGAATGAAAAACAGAAGTGATTGATCAAAAATTTCATACATACTCTATATGTTAAATGCAAGGATTTAATAAAAATTTGAAAGGACTTAAATCAAATTTTGTTAATTTTACTGGGATCGAAAATATATTTAACCCTTATAACAGGCATTCACGTGTGTCCCCCTATTGTCAAAACCTTCAAGCTTTGTCACTACTTTACTACCATGCATAAAAGAATTCAGAAATCGGAACAAAGAAGAAAAGTTATTGTTACTGGAAGACGTTTTATAGCAAAAAAACAAAGATAAAACTGAACTTACTTTCTACGTGCTCCACCAGGGCGGCTTGGTTCAAGCTTTATGCGTTTGCCAGCAATGTCACTTCGATTTAATGCTTTAAGAGCTGCATCTGCTGCTCTAACATCATAAAATTCAATAAATTTATGGTGTCTCTTGTGTGGTGTTTCCCTGATCTGCAATTGTAATACAAAATCAACACTACTCCAAGTACTAGATAAAAATTAAGCGAGACTAAAGAAAATACATTTTAGATTAATAGATATTAGACAATCGTATATTACCTCCTTGACCTCACCATAAGCCCCAAATATTTGGCGAAGGTCGTCATTTGATACCGATGGATCTAAATTGAACACTACAAGGGTTCCTTGGTTTATATCTTTTTCCGATGGGTTATCCTTTCAAAACAGAATGACAGAGATGAATAACAAAAAGGCAATGTCAATTATAATTAGTCAAACATTAAGTAATTCTATAAAATCAAACCTTAGGAATTGAAAAATGGATATCGAGTTTTCTTCGTCTCAAGGGTTTGTTTTGTAAAGCACGCATTGCAGTACGAGCAGATCGAATGTCATAGTAAGATATCATCACGAAGCCCCTGTGCTTGCATGCTGTGTACAAAGTTCTGATATCCCCATATTGCTATCAAATAAGAAAGAAAAGAATCAACAAGAGGAATAAAACAATAATTGGAGAAAAACAAGAACTTTTCAAGTTATACGCAGAAAAACAAACATCAATTAAAAAACAACTAGAATTCCTACGCAACTGAGTGAGGTTTTCACTTTTCAGTCACTATTTGGCCAAACCTGGATGGTAACTTATGGTTTTTTGTTTTTTATATTCTCTACATGATATATCTAGCTGTTCTAGTTTCATTCTATACTTCACATCAGTGTTGTCAATCGCAGATCACAGAATATAGTAGGCTTTCCAAATTCTGTTATGCTGGAATACTATCGAGCAACAATAACCACTATTTGACAACACTTTGTAGTAGTACTCAATAGCATATCGCAGAACAATAGCGATTAGTTCAAATGCTGCTACGCCATGGTGCTATAGCGCTGCTATTGAGTACAACTACAACTACAAAGTATTCACTTTTACATGTTCGCACATAAACTTGGTAATCTCCCAACTCCCGTGATTATCAAAAACAGTTGTGTTCAGAGATACATATAACTCAATTGAAGGATTAGTTGCTTGTACAAAGCCTCAATCAATGACCTTAATTCACAAACTTGATTTCCAACCAAAAGAAACAGAAGCATAATCACCAAAAACATTAAATATTGCATATATATATCCAAGCATTAGGTAAGTGTATAATACCTCAAATAGTGTTCTTAATTCAGAGTCCTCAACATTACTGTTGATGTTTCGAACAAACAATGTCCTTGATGGATGCTCACCGTAGGGATGCTCCCCAGCCACTGTACCCACGCCATTTGGGATTGCATAAGGTCCAATGCCATTGGAAGCAATTCCATCAGATATACTCATCTTTGAAATACCAAAACTAAGACCCTCTTGCAGTTCAAAATCCATTTCAAATCCTCCTCCATTAACAAACAGATCATTTTCATCCAAATCCTCCAGTTGATTTGGCAACCTACGAAGGTCAAAATCATCCATTATCCCAGCTAACAGCTCGTCTTCATCATCAGGAAGCATGGTTTCAAAATCATCAAAAAGATCATTTCCTTCATCCTCTTTGTGAACTTTGTCTAATGTCAGCAAGTTATCATCCACCGGTTGACCAGATTGCTCAGAATCTTGTTCAGAATCAGTCAAATTTACTGCATACCAGCAACAACAAAAAGGAAAAAATTTGCAATAATCAATTCTACTATTCCAAACTGTTCCATAAGAAAACGATATCTCAAAAACTTACGCTTTTCATGTGGAAGAACAGGCAGGGATGTAGAAAACAAGCTAACATCATTTGATTCGTGAAATATATCAGTCGTGTGCGGTATTCTCCATGCACTGCTTCCCCCTTTGTTTGGAATATTAAGTGAGGAAATCCCTGACAGCCCTACAAAACAACATCAATTAAAAAACAAATCTCTACACAAATATTTAGCTTTATGTATGAAGTAAGAAGAAGAAGAAGAAGAAGAACCTGCAGCACCATGAGCTGGCAAAGAATCCCCCGAAAGTTTGTCCATTTTCAGTGACTTTTCTAATAACGTTGAAAAAAGAGGATAAAAAACGAGTCAGATTCCTTAGTATACAAGAGAGAAGAGACCATAAAACTATACAAAAACCAATGTACCATAAACATAAAAACTGTTACAATCAAGTAAACATACAAAACATTTCAGCATCCCGAAAGAAAGATAGCGATTTTCGCATAGTTTTATCTCTTTCTTTACTTCGTCTCATAGATTTAGGTAAAGAGAGTAAAATGCAATCACTTGTATAACCTACAGAACAAATGCTACATCCATTGACCAGCAACTATGTATCGAAGACATTATAAAATATTCTGCTAAACATGTGAATAGAGAAATTAAAGTCTGCATTTAACTAGAATCCTATCAAAGGACAAATCTTCGGGAGAATCCAAGGTCGATTCCTAGGTGGAAGAATTTTCGTCCAAGTGTTACTTACCTCCCGATCAAACTCTGGATTACTACAGTCCCCTTCCCCAGGGAACCTGAGGGTTAACATTTAACTATTATCCAATCGGATAAACCAAGTAATTGGGCTCAAGTGGGGTAATGAGCTCCACCAAATGACAAATCCGGGTGGTTTACTTACCTTCCGGACGAACTCTGGATTTCTAGGGGGCCTTCCCTAGGAACTAGAATGTTAACACCAAAAAGAATTCAATCAAATTGCCAAGGTTTTTGACACAATCATATCATAAACAACATGAAAGCAAAAAAATTACATAAGTTCAATAAAACAGGTAAAAAACATTTAGCAGACAAAGCATTATCTAAAAAAACACAACAACATATATAGTCAACTATGTTACAAACCTAAACATTCTCATAAAATCATCATCTCAGGAACCATAACAAATTGGACAGATCTATCAATTTTAAGAAAAATCATGCACAATTCCACATCATTATTTATTATTTTTTAAATTAAATAAATATATAAAAAAAAAAATTAGTTAGTAGCTGATGCATTTCAACAACAACAAAAAACCCAGAAAGCTTAATCAACTTCAAAAATATTCCAAAAAATAAATACAGGTACTGCCTAGAAAATTTATCAACATGGTCCCACACAAACCAAGAACATGTTTTTCGGTTATTCATCAAAGCTTGAGATTATGCAATCAAAGAATGGACCCACTTGCAAATTTAACTGATCAAACACCAAACAAAACCAAATTTTTATGTAAAAAAACAAACTTTAGTCAACCCCAACACTTCAACAACAAAAAAAACATAAATTCAAATCAAAATTAAAATAAAAACAAAAAATAAAAAAATATAGAAAATAATCAAAAGGGTACCTTGTTAAACTGAAGAAGAAGAAGAAGAAGATGATGTTAGAGAAAAATCATGGGTGATGATGGATATTGAAGTAGTAGTTGTTATTGTTGTTGATTGAAGAGTTTGAAATGATCACGGAAAGTAAGAAGGTAAAGGGAAGAGAAAGAGAAAGAGAAAGAGAAAGAGATTTCGTAGAAGCAGAGAAATTAATTCCTTATACTCTTCAACTTCCTCTTGTGTCGCCGGGAAAACTGAAGAGAGTTTAGAGTGAAGAAATTTTCCCGGAAAATATTGAGAAGAAAAGAGAAAATGGAAAAGAAAACAGAGGAAAATGATTGGAGGGAAGGAAGACAAGACAAGCACATGGAAAATTTATGTATTATATTATTTTTGGAAAATAATATAACAATATTAATAAATAGTATATGTTTTTTAAGATTATTTTTTAAAGAATTGTAAAGGAGAAATGTTATTAACTTAAATGAGGTTATTTCAAGTGGATTTCATGATAATCTGTATATACATTTGTATAAATTCTTTCAATCTTGAAATTTGGTTGAATCAAATGAATTTATAAGAATTTAACTTAATTGTCTAGAAGTCCTAGCTCAACCGGCAAATGCTGAAATTGCAAGGTCGGACGTCATGACCCGGGTTCGAACTCATGACCTCACAGTTGTGTGTGAGTTTAATTTCAATGAATTACCACTTCATCTAAGACCAAAAAAAAAAAAGAATTTAACTTAATTAACTTTTTTTATCAGCAAAAAGTGGATTTAAATCATCTTTTTGAAAAACATTAACTTGTATCTTAACAGTATAGATTAAAAAACTAAAAGTAAAATTAAATCTTTGAAACCGTGTTTTTTTTATTTTAAATTATTTTTAGTTTTTTTTTGGTGGTTGGGGTTTAACTCTCAGACCACTTGTTTATTTTATGCATTGTCTATACTAACTGGACAAACTCACGAGAACAATTTTAAGCTTCTTACAAGTACCAAATTAAATAAAAGTGGATTATCTTTTAATATCAAGTCAGATTCTTACTACCAAATTTATAGACATTTTAAATAATTTAATTTATATACATTGTGATGATTCTTTAGATTGTTGATGTAAAAGATATTTTATACTATCAATTAATTGTAATGGTATGATGATTAAAAATATTTGACATAATTGTTTTTAGTTCAAAGTTGATCCATTGTATTTCTTTTTTTTGGTAGATTAACTCATTGTATTTAATTTTTTTGAAATATGGATTAAACTTATCTTTTATATTTTTTATTTTTTATTTAATTAATTAAAATATATATTTAAATAAGAGTTGACTTGGTATATATGCATTATTGCCTATAAGCATAAACAAGTCTTAAATGTATTCAATCACATTTTATTAAATATCAAGATAACATAATAATATCCTTAAAAAAAAAAAAAAGATAACATAATAATATGAATAAATTTAAAGCAAAACTTTTATACTTTTTTTGTACAGTAAAACTTTTTATACTAATAGCATATATACAAATTAAATTATTTAAATAGTATTATAATTTTATGAGTTTTCTTCTACTTATCCCAATTATGCTATATTTGAATTGTATTTGGAGTCCGTTGACACGAGTGCTCCTTATTAAACACTCGTCGAGTTCTCAAGCTTAAAATATTTTATTATCTCCACATTAATATAGATACAAAAATATCGTAGTTATTTGCGATTGAGGCTACCTGTTTAGGTTGGTTCAGTCATATTTGCTTTGAATTTTGAAACGTTGTCATTTTAATTGGTATCTTGTAAATGGGCGATGGAATTAGACCTTTTAAATTTGGGTCATTTTAATCAGTGGCGGATTCAGGATCTTAGTTTAGGGGTGCGAAAAATTTTGTAAATAAAACTTTGTAAATTCAATTATTTTTTGCATTGTCAAAGCTTTTTTTTTTACTTACTATATTTTTAATTTCAATTTGAATTATATTTTGTTTAAAAATAAATAAATTTGAATTATAATTAAATGTTTTTTGAAAATATGGTATCTGACCTAAAGACCAACTAATCCGAACTAAACCCACCGTCCACTATATCAAAAAAATCTACATCAATATATAATATACTATAACATTGAATGAGTATACATAAAAAACCTGACCAATGCATATATGAATGCCCTATGCTCTACGGTGGTAGTCCAACAAGTTAACTGTCAATCAAACTTTACTTCTTTTCTTCATATTTTTATTTCTCAGGGTGCAAAATGAAAATCTCAGGATGTGCAAAGTGCAATAACTATAAGATTATTGGGGTAAATTTTGAAAGTTCAGAGCAATAAAACACGCGAATAATCAATTAAGTGAGTTAGAAGAACTTAGGATGGATGCTTATGAGAATGCCCGCATTTATAGAGAAAGAACTAAAAAATGGTATGACAAGCATATCCTCAAAGGGACTTCAAGAGCGGTGATCTTGTGCTGCTTTTCAACTCTAGGTTGAAGCTTTTTCCAGGTAAGTTAAGGTCAAGGTGGTCCAGTC
>Ga0315915_1008119_pt1 | contig 12337 bp, 7 predicted proteins | sample MpolbnodulesMG_FD_207738 | JGI IMG/M metagenome (GOLD analysis project Ga0315915, IMG submission 207738) | Medicago polymorpha root nodule microbial communities from Los Angeles, California, United States - branched nodules | ecosystem: Host-associated > Plants > Roots > Nodule | place: USA... | reverse complement strand
TATTTTTTATTTTTTTTTTTTGCCTTGGGGGGCCAAAACTGCTACAGTTGCAAAACTTAGGGGGCTGTTTTGTAGTTTTTTTTTCTTAGGGGGCCAAAATCGCAACTTTGGGAAAGTTAGGAGACTAAAACTGCAATTAAGCCTAATATAAATTCAAATATATATATATATATATAATTGGAAAGGGCCAACCCATGAAACACAATAAATACACAAATCCACTTGAATCTCGATACACAGCCAAATTACAACTTTTCCTTCCTATATACCCAATTAAGCCATTCTAGACAAAAATCACCTTTTTCTTCCGTTCGTATATTGAAATAATTTTCTTCCTATGTCGAGTGGTGGATGTAATAGGAATCCTGTGAAGATTGTGATCATCTACACACAATATGTAGAAACTGATTCTACAAGTTTCAAATTTGTTGTGCAGAAACTCACTGGTAAAGATTCTGTTGCAGAAGGTGAAAAGGTTCAGAGGAAGAAGAATAATCAAAGTGATGTGTCATTTAAGGAGTTTGATATGCTTCTTAATGAGATGCCACTTATAAATGACATTTGGTCTGATACCATGATTAATTGAAACTAACTTAATTTTCATTATTGTATAATACTCCCTCTGTTTTAAAATGAGTGTCGTTTTATCGAAAAAATTGTTTCAAAATGAATGTCACTTTCAGTTTCCAATGCACTATTAATTACTTTTTTCCAAAAGTACCCCATAATTATTACTATGCAGTATGTGCACTACTTCCAAAGTACTACATTTTACTTTTATTTATAATGATGGGAAATGCATCAATAGTCAATAAGGCTATTTTAGTAAAAGTGGCATGTCTATAGACAGCATTATTGCATTTCTTAATATATGTATAACAACCTAAAACGACACTCATTTTAAAGCGGAGGAACTATGTTTTTATTTTGATTATTTGATATATAAACTTCATTTTCAGTGTATTTTTCTTTTACCCGTATGTTACAATACATTCACGTGTGTTGTTGCTTCTTTACTATTTTTGTAACACATTATTGCTATATTGATTAGCATTATTGCTAAATTATTTAAGCTTCCTTAATAAAAGTCATAAAATAATGCTTTGGTTGGGTCTTTTTTTTTTTTTTTTTTTTTTAACTTCATCAACCAATAAGTCATTTTTTTTAATATTATATCAATGGCTATTTTTGTTTTACAAAGGTTTTTGCTTCTTGTACATAAATTTGTGCTTTGTGTATAGTAAACCCCACCCCAATGTTACTTTATTATCTAACACCTACCCTCAACTAATGATGCATCAACAAGACACATTATGAGTTTGTCAAACAAAATACAAAAAACATACTAAATAATACAAAGTGCTATCACTACTCCTTAAGCTGAAGCTTACCAAGCTTCAAGCTTGTTACAAATTAACCCAGAAAAATAAATCAAATCAATTGTTAGCAGATCAATAGAGAGCAACAACCAAAGTAAGTTATCTGCATAGAGGGAGCAGCAAGAACCATCAACATCAACCAGTCAAAAGAGAAAACCATCCAAACAAAAGAACCAGTGAAGAGAAAACCAAGTAGCCATAGAGAAGAACCAATAGAGAGAGGAACAACCAAACAGAAGAATCAATGGAGGGAGAAGTGGAATGCAATCAGAAGAATCAAAAGGGGGAGAAGTGCAATGGAATCAGAAGAATCAAAAGGGGGAGAAGTGCAATGCAATCAAAAGAATCAAAAGGTAGAGAGACAATCAAACAGAAGAAACCAAGAGGGGGGAGAAGCAATCTAATCAATCAGAACAATTAAAGGGGGAAGAAACCAATTTGTGAGTACTTACCAAACGACCAAATTGTGAGCACTCGACTCACCAAACAACCAAATTGTGAGCACTTTGCTCACCAAAACAACCAAGTTATAAGCACTCGACTCACCAAACAACCAAATTGTGAGCACTTGACCCACTAAACTATCTTGACTCACTCAAGAACCAAACAAATTGAATCAAACGAAACCAAATCAAACTGAACCAAAGTAAACCAAATGAAACTAAATCAAGACAAATTGAAGAATCCATACGAACCAAACCAAACAAGACCAAAGCAAAAGAACAATAGAGACAATGAGACAAGCAAAGCTGAACCCAAACACCACAAAAATCATAAAAACACATCATGACTCAAACAACCCACAAAAGAAGAATTACACTCAAACAACCAACAAACAAAAAACTAGACTCAAACAAATAAACCAAAAACAGAGACTGGTCTGAACACAAACAAAAATAACACCCACAAACGTACCAAGACTTACCCTTTTTTTCGATCAGATTTTCTTGCAACAATAATAAAGCAATGCTAACCAACAATAGAACTTATACATAATTGGGCCAATGGAGATTAATGAGACTCGCCATTGCATTAATGCGTATAAATAACAAACAACAGTTTTTATGAAATTTTAATTTTGATTCAATGAGTTTGATTTTGATTAAAAGTATGTGTATTAGATATTTTAAGTTTTTCATATTGTAACAAACTATGCTTATCTTTTTTAATGATACCAACAATATAAGAAATATCTTTTCTAAAATGAAAACCATATAACAAATGTAATATATATTCTTACCTTATTGAATGACATCAACAACATAACATTATCATAGGCAAAGTTATTTAAGGGTAAAATTGGAAGTGAAAAAGCCAGCCTAAACCATGTATTCTCATTATATATAGTATATATGAAAAGAAAGGGACACATTTTCACGTTTATTATTCATTTTTTTTACATGTTAGTATCCGCATCAGTACCTTCTGATTGTATTGTGGCTAGTTGGCTAGAATCGATCCTGAGTTTGTTGTTGTTTTTCATAATAAATTGTGACGTCTAGGTTTGTTATCGTGTTAATGGTGGAATCCAACCATATTTCTCAAAATTTGGGGTCCAGTGTTCATCAATCTACACGCTTCTTTTTCTCCTTCAATTTGATTTCATGTCCGTACGCGAGTTCATTGGGTTGTATGGTAGTGTTTGTTTGAATGTTCCATAATTTTCTCGTTTCGACACTTTCTTTTTTGCTTATTGTATCAGGTTTTCTTCTCCTCGGTTTTATGTACTTTTTAATTTAATCTATCGCATATCCATCTAAGCCATATTTGGTCAAAAAAATATAAGGAAAGAAAGAGAGAATATTATGGAATATATTATCACCATTGAAATCTCTTTTTTAACGTGAAGGCTCTTCGCCATTGGGAACCTGACTAAGGATAATTTGACTTGGCGAAGTATTTCAAATTATGTTTTTTTGTTATGCTAAGGTGGTTGTTGTTAATAAGAAATGGGTAACCGTTTGTTCTTCGAGTGTGACTTTTTGGTAATATCTGGTATGCTTTTCTTAAGTGGTTAAATATTTCTTGCCATTTACTAAATAAACATTTTATGCATGCTCTTAGACCGCTTGGTTCTCATTTGCTCCATAAAGAGATCAGTCACTGTTTGCAGTTTATTTGGTTGGCGTGTAGCTTGATTTATTTGGAAAGAAAAAACTATCGTATCTATGGAGAAAAGATATTGTCTAGGATGCAAGATGCAGTTGATAGACAAAATAAAATATATTGTTTGGTGGTCACAAAACACCAAGAAGGTGGATTTTACTTTTGATTTTAATTTATGATGGATTAACCCACCAACTTGTCTTGGTTATTCCAAGATCTGGTTTAGTTGTTGGTGCGTCTAGTTTGTATTATAAACTTTCATAATTTTTTCATTCTTGACACATCTTGCACTTGAACGAATTTTTAACATATTATTTATTTGGTTTCTTCAAAGAAAACAAATCATCTGAGTTTTATCGTAAGAAATCATATATTTTTCATCAAGATCGTTATTGAGTACATATCACCTCTGTAATTTATTTCTCAACATGGATTTTTACATAAAAATTAAACTATGAAAGAGAATTGAAGACACCAATCCTCCAGTTAAGGCATGTGCAAACTCCATTAGGAGGACCACAATAAGCTGAATACCCTCCACTTGCATAACATAATCCCTGACATTGTGCTTTGCATTTTTCCATGCCGCATGGTTGTTGAATTTTACATTTTTCACTCGTCGCCTTACCATTTACACTGCACCAAAGTAAATCCATATATAAATAAAAAATAAAAACACTAAGAGTAAGATTAAAGATAGCATATTGTAGTAAAAAGATAGAGATACAATGTTTTATGTACCCTAGAAACATCAACAAGAGTGAAATAAGAGCGAGAAAAATGATCTTTTGATTTCTCATTTTGTTTAACTTGAAATTGGTTGCACAACGTTGTATGATATGAGCAAGTGTGTGTGTCTATATATAGATACATGTGGGAGAATGTTTTTTAGTATCCTTGAGTAATGTAGACTATGATGGAGTCAAAAAAAATTAATTTTAATTAATCATTAGCATAATAAATGTGTAATTTACATATGTTAAAAGAAATGAATCATTAATTCAATTGTCAAAGTTCTAGTTTATAACTTTTGACCCAAACAAATATAGTTTATAACTTTCGCAAATTAAACAACTGGATCCACACACTCGGTACAAGTCTATTCGAATAAAAAACAAATTTCCATTTAATGTTGTATAAAGTTATATAAAAATCTTTAATGCTGGTACATAAAATTTACAGAAAAATAATAAAAATAAAAAAGTATGTAAATTTTTTTTTTTTATAAAAAAAAAAATACTTATCTTTAGTTAAAAGTATCGTAAGTACGTTACAACAATATTTTAAAGGCTAAAGTGCACTTTTTTCCTGTAACTTTAAAAAACTTGCAATTTCGGCCCCCTAAGTACAAAAAGAACAATTTTGGCCACCTAAGATTTAGCCCCATTGCAAATTTCATCCTTTTGGTCAATTTTGACCTAGTCAACGATGATTTGGCACACGCTGTCAGGCCACGTCGGATATATTGGTTTTTTTTTTAATTTTAATGCCGCACCGGAAATTAGTTGAATTAAAAAAAATAAAAATAGTTTTGGCACGTGAGAGAGTTCAACGGTAATATCCTAAGGTTTTAAAAGCCCCAATTTTTCCCTCAATCTCCATTTTTCCTCCATCGTTCTTCTTCCTTTCTTCTTACTCTCTTCTTTCGATTCATTCTTTCTTGTTCTTTCCTTTCGTGTTCCTTTATTGTTCTTCGAATTTCAGTTCATCATCCTTTCTTCTTCTATCGATTTGCAGAAGAAAAAAAATGGGTGAACCATATTCATCAACTTCAACTGTGAGTGGGTCATCATGTCTAGGCAAAATGAAGTTGGTATGTTACTATGGCGTTGAGTCCCCTCTAGTAACAGCTTGGACTGATGAAAACCCAGGAAGGAGGTTCCATGGATGTGGGAAGTATTGGCAGAGAAGAAAGTGCAGTTTTTTTCATTGGTTCGATCCAGAAGTTCCTCAAATGCAGAAGAAAATAATTAGAGGCTAGTTAAAGAAGAATGATGCATTGAAGAATAAGGAGAAAATGCTTGTGTTTACTATTGTAATTTTAGGAATGTTGTTGTTTGTTAGTGTGTTGGTGATTTTGATTAAGCTTGGATAAGTTATGTAGTGCTATTATGTAATGAAAACTTATGTAATGTTGTTATATTATAAGAAATGAAATGAAATGAATTAAGTTTGATGTTTTGAATGACTATTGTCCTAATAAAGTTATGTTTGTTGTTATGATGTTTGATGTTGGAATGATGTAAACATATGCTTTGTCCTAATATATTTTAAGGCATATGAAATATATTAGGACATGGGATAGTTGTCCTAATATATGGTCATGTGGTATATGATATGAGAATGATGTTGTCCTAATATATGCTCATGTGATAGTTGTCCTAATATATTTAATCCTTAAATTTAATATGTTTGTTTTAAAAAATTCTTCTTTATAGTTGGCCCCTGCATAAATATTTTGAAAGCTTTGCCGCTGCACCACTATGTGATTAAGGAGTGAAAAAAGTAGGGTTAAAATAGGGTTTAGGGTAGGAGACTTAGTAGGATTTAGATATATAGATAGATAGCCTATTTATCGACACCTTCTCACATGATCATTATTGTTAGATATAAACAATAACATATAATTTGTGAAGAATATACTATAGTGCACGCCCTCTTGGACACACATATAGTGAATTTTCATTGAACATTTCAATAAAAAATTAAACTAATATTAACTAAAAATAATAAATCAAAGTTATTGTTTCAACATTTTGATTTATTGGACTAGATTTATCCCAAAAGATAATTATAAAATCCTGAAAAATCTTAGGTGGACACCCAAACATCCTAATTACATCATAAAAGATAATAAAAAAAAAATAGCGAGAAAGGTATGAAAAATGTGACATAGGTGATGTGATAAAAATAGAGAGATAGAGAGTATATAAGAAGTTCTAGCCACTAGGCTACTTGACAAAAAAAAAAAAGAGAGTATGTAAGAAGTTGAATAAATGTACAAAATTTAGAATGTCCAAATATAAGAGTTATGGAAACCACAAATGAAAACTTCATACTTGTTCCCCTTGTTTAGTTTTGGCCATCAGTAAAGATCCATGTGACCATGATATTCTTTTTATGTTTCTGATTTTTGTTTGTTGTCAATTTCTTTATTGAAAACTAATATTAAATTTATTCAAGAAAAAAGTTGTTCTTGATTTCTTATATCACCACCTTTTTAAACGTTTATTTATTTATTTATTTTTGTTTTATGTAAATTGAATTTTGGATTATTATGAAATAACCTCAAACAACTATAGAAATTATTTTTGGGCAAAACAACTATAGAGATGAAGAGCAACATAAAAATTAATTGAAGGCTTAATAATTATATATTTGATTTGCCTTAACAATAACATAGTCGACTATCGAGATAGTCTTTGAACAATTATAGGACTCTTGGCATTATGGGTGCCATCTGACCAAATAAGTGTTGAGGAAAACACAGTTTGATTTGATTTTGCTTCCCCAACAACAGTGACGACAAATGATTTTTTCTCATGTAATGACTTGAATGATAGAAGTTTAGGTTCCACACTAATCTTGATTTTTGAATTATGATGGATGAGAGTAGCCTTGTAGGTTGAGTTGTGAAAACAAACATTTGTAACTGTTCTATGAATCTTGACATTGAAATGCTTATATACAGGAATCACCATTGTAGGATAGTTTATATCTTTCACCAATGATCTTTTCGAAGCTTGATGGCAACTCGAATTATCTCCAGTAATTTGTTTTATTTTGTTAGTATCATAACCATAATCACAAAGCATTTGCACATAATCTTGCTTCGTAATATCATAAACAAGTCCGGGGTGAATGGCTTGTTGTGGATTGATATTCCCAGATCCATAAGCAAACTCACCTGCCAAATCATCATAATGACCTTTAACTAGCTTAGCGGTTGTCATGATGGCAGATTTGAGAGTTGCAGGTGACCAATTAGGATGAAATGATTTCACATATGCAACAACACCAGCAACACGGGGACATGCCATAGAAGTTCTAGATAAAATATTGTATTTAACCCGTCTTTTATCACTTGGATAATATGTGGGTGACGCTATAGGTGAATATGCGGCTAAGATTTCCACTCCTGGGGAACTTATATCTGGTTTCATAATTTTTGGGACCAAAAGATTTGGGCCACGAGAAGAAAGACTAACAATTCTAGGAGCATTGTTGTTTCGGAAGATCTCACTCTTTAAAATTTCTGCTATAGGGTATTTAGTGGAATTCGTGTAAGATTGAACATGAATAAAGTCATTTGTTTCCAAGTTAAGTGAAGGCTTCTGAGTGACATCAGAAACATCAAGCCGAGACTTTCTAACATTAAAGATTGAACCAATTGCACCATTTACATAAGCCAGTTCACCACTTATTAGTGATCCACACAAAACAAGTTTACCCTTGACCATATTTTTGTCTATACAGTCACACATTTCAGGAGATGCATTTCCTCCAGCTGGACAAGCTTGAGCATTACGCACAGCTATTGGAGATTTTGTGCCATTCGAAGGGATGGTATTAATTGACTTACCAATAAAAGTCTTTCCGTTTCCAAGAACAATCTTATCAATGAATTGACGATCAATGCTAGTTGCTGCAACCGTAACTAACGAAGGTGCTCCACTACAAACACTACTTGGGATACGGCCAGAGTTTCCGGCAGACTGTGTTGTGAGTATTCTCTTCTCCATGGCATGAAAAGAGCCAATGGAAACAGGATCTTTCAAAAAATCTAAGGCATTATCGGGACAAATAGAGATAGTGATGATGTCAACTCCATCAGCAATTGCATCATCAAATGCTGCTAAAATAACATCATCGCTGCATGTACCGGTGTCGCGACAAACTTTGTATGCAGCAATCCTTGAAGATGGGACTCCACCTCTTGCAGTGCCTTTAGCAAGACCATAAAAGCTCACATCCTTAACCTCAATTCCACCTGTTGTTGATGTTGTGTGGGTTCCATGACCAGCACTATCTCTTGCACTCACATATCCATCACCATAAAATCGTGCTCCAATGATCTTGTTGTTGCAACTGAAATTACCACCCCCTGCACAAACTCCCCTCCACTTCTTTGGAATAGGACCAAGACCTAATAGATAAAAAAAAATCAAATTAAGAAACTAGTAATATATAATTAATTGCTACAATCTTATATTCATAATGCATTTCCTTTTTAAAACATAAATAAGATTATTTCATAATCTCTTAAGAAAATAATAACCAACACCATTTATAAATAAATATACATAAAAAAGGCAATTAATTCAATATAATAATCACTAACTAATCTACTTGATTAATCGTGTATCATTTTAAGTCGAGTGAATATTTTGTATATACAACAACTATGAAAAAAACAACAACATACGATAATAAAATAATTTGATTGCCACAATGAACTTATATATATGTGTGTACCTTTATCATTGAAACTTTCAGATTCTGGCCAAATTCCGCTGTCTATGACTCCAATCACCAAATCAGTCTCCATAATTTGATCTCTTTTGATTGATTGACGAAGTCCAAGGAAGTCCCAAGATCTCGTGGTTTCAATGTGAAACTCTTCACTTGGAAAAATAGATACCACACCATTCATGCTGGCAAGCTTTTTCCTTTGTTGATCATTGAGTATGGCGGCAAAGCCATTGAAACTCCTCTTGTAACTACGAACTAAGAGCTTTTCTATCTCGCTACCATCAATAACTTGTTGTAACAAGTTGCGATGATCAGAGGTTGGGAAATACGGTACTCCCTTAGGAAGTGAGCCCATATGCACATGCTAAATATTCTAGATACGTTTAATATAGGTGTTACAGTTATGAGAAATGAAAATGAATTGTAAAACCCTAGTTTTCTCTTAAGACTTATGAATATATACTCCTCCTTAATGGGCTTAAAACTCTCTCTAATAAATTCTAAAAAGTTTTCTACTCACTAATTCGTCAAATCATTGAATAATTACCGTCTCTAAATAAATATTACCTCAACTCATTAGTAACTTAGAAAAAATAACTATTCTCACTAAAGTACAAAAAATAACCTTCCCAATAACATTACTAATTTACTCTTACTTGCCAAATGACCAAAATACCCTTTAGTCTAAAAATAACTAGAATACCCTTCTAGGCCAAAAATCCACTAATCCCCACACAAATATACACATAAGAAAATAATTACATATAAACACACATAAATACATATAATAAATAAATATAATAATTCTAGCGAAAAACTGGCTGTTACAACCAGGAGCAGATAGCGGCAGGAAAAAAAATCCGTAAAAGCAAAATAAACTCACAACCTTCTCATCATCAACACGAAAACCTCACCACCACGCAAAAAAGATACTGTTGACATAATAATTATCACCACCACGGAGTGCCCGACTGAACGCTAGTAGATATAATAATTTTCATAATTTGACCAAAAACTTCATCACCGAATCTTGCACTTTATTGTTTAACTATCTACTTGCTTCGTTATTTTTAGTAAGAGGTTTCATTTATTTATTTATTGAGATTAATTTCATATATATCTCGGTGGTGGTGTAAAACATTCTTACACATTATTCAATCAAATAACACCTAGTACCTTGTCCAAAAATAGTGGTATCATTATATGATTTGATTGGGAATATATGTAAGTAAAATACATTTTAGATATATCCAAATAAAAATATATATAACGATAATTGTTCATTTTCTTTGTCATTTTAGGTTTTGACACAATGTTGTCTTAAATTACATAGAAATCATGATCTCATCTTAAAAATTAAACCTCTAATAAGAAAATACAAAAACTCAACACCCGTCATTTAGTTAAATTGTATATGTTAAATAAAATGACTTGGTATATAAAGTTTAAAAAAAAACATCTTATAGAAGGTAAAAAAAAAACTTTTATAAAATAGTTGATAACGTACTTTAAAAGAAATACAAAAAACTCAAAAAGAACAGTCACTTGTTTAAATTTTAAATATTAAACCGGATGACTTGGTGTATAAATTATTCAAAATAAAAGCTTATAAAAGTTAAAAAAAATAATACATTTATAAAATAATGTTGTAAGGTACTTACGATATTTTTAACTAAAGATAAGAATTATTTTTTTGTAAAATGAAATTTACATATTTTTTTTCTATAAATTTTATGTACCACCATTAAATATTTTTATATAACTTTATACAACATTAAATGGAAATTTGTTTCTTATTCGAATAGAATTGTACCGGGTGTGTGGATCTAGTTGTTTAATTTGGCAAAGTTATAAACTAGATTTGTTTGGGTCAAAAGTTATAAACTAGAACTTTGACAACGAAATTAATGATTAATTTCTTTTCACATATGTAAATTACACATTTATTATATGCAAATTATTAATTAAAATTATTTGTTTTGACTCCTTCATAGTCTACATTACTCCAGGATACAAAAATAATTCTCTTACTCGTATCTATATATAGACACACACACTTGCACAAATCATACAACGTTGTGCAGCCAATTCCAAGTTAAACAAAATGAGAAATCAAAAGATTATTTTTTTCGCTCTTCTTTCACTCTTCTTGATGTTTCTAGGGTATATAAAACATTTTATCTCTATCTTTTTACTACAATATGCTATCATTAATCTTATTATTAGTGTTTTTATTTTTCATTTATCTATGGATTTACTTTGGTGCAGTGTAAATGGCAAGGCAATGGGTGAAAAATGCAAAATTCAACAACCATGCGGCATGAAAAATTGCTAAGCACAATGTCAGGGATTATGTGACGCAAGTGGAGCGTATTCAGCTTATTGTGATCCTCCTAATGGAGTTTGCAAATGCCTTAACTAGAGGACTGGTGTATCCAATTCCCTGCCATAATTTAATTTTTATGTAAAAATCCATGTTGAGAAATAAATTACATAGGTGATATGTACTCAATAACGGTCTTTATGAAAAATATATGATTTCTTACGATAAAACTCAGATTTTTTGTTTTCTTTAAAGAAGCCAAACAAATAATATATTAAAAATTCGTTCAAGTAAAAGATGTGTCAAGAATGAAAAAATTACAAAAGTTTATTATACAAACTAGACACATCTAAACTAGATCTTGGAATAACCAAGACAAGTTGGTGGGTGAATCCACCACAAATTAAAATCAAAAGTAAAACCCACCTTCATAGTGTTTTGCGGCCGCCAAACAAGATATTTAATTTTGTCTATCAACTGCATCTTGCACTTATAAAATATATTTTAGTAGCCCCTTTTGTGCCATGAATTGCTAAGATTGTGTTATTGTTGCCATACATTATGATTTCTACTGTTTTTATGTGTTATGAAGGTATAATGTGCATTAAGGGACTTGAATTTAAGGTTTTTGGGTCAAAATACGTTTTCTGCAGTTTTGGACCTGAAGAAACACGCCATAAGCGAGTTAACTCGCTTAACGCGTGTAAACTCCAGAGGCTACTTGGTTATGGCGAGTTGGGGGTGAGTTTGATAGATTTTGAAAAGTTGTTGGCTCGTCTTGTGGTCTAGCGGTGCCCCTCAAACATCAAGTGTCTAATGTACAAATAATACCTAAGATCTTTTAAGGGAAATGCATGAGTAACATTAACATGGTTCGGTGATAAATGGCACACGAGAGTATATGAATCATGCCAGGTAGTAACCTAATCTCTAAGAATTGGGAAATCTATACAGCCTCAACTTAGATAGTTGAGATTGATTAAGCTAGTACGTTACCAAGGTATGTTAGGTCTACGAATGACTAAGAATCTAACATGAATAAGAACAAGTATGTAAC
>Ga0315915_1008117_pt1 | contig 12338 bp, 11 predicted proteins | sample MpolbnodulesMG_FD_207738 | JGI IMG/M metagenome (GOLD analysis project Ga0315915, IMG submission 207738) | Medicago polymorpha root nodule microbial communities from Los Angeles, California, United States - branched nodules | ecosystem: Host-associated > Plants > Roots > Nodule | place: USA... | reverse complement strand
AAGTTTGAGAGTTGTTCATTCATAACAATTATTTGGATTATATATGCAAGACTCTCAATTAAATGGTCCCAAAACCGACCCTTTAACAAGAGTTTGAAAATGTGAAAAATCTTGTTAAATTGCAATTCCCCCTAGTCACTATATACTTCATTGGATTTGATGTAAGAAAAGAAAGTATTTGGACTCAAACTTACTAGAGATATATATGATCCAAATAATACACTTATAAAAAAAATTATTCAAAAAAAAAATACACTTATAAAATTTTAATTTAATCCATTTTCATAAGACATATAAATGCTTGACTCTAGTTTCTAGAACAAAATTGACATAAATATTATGGATGTGGCTACCATGCACTACCATGCAGTCAAGGATTCCCGACATTCCCGACATCGTGGCCGTTTGACGATGAAGATCGGCCGGTTTATATTCAAACTTGGTTTTTTGAATTATAAAACTACGACCTGTAATTTTATTTTTTTTACCGTTCAATCTTGATTATACAACCATTGATATCTCAACTACGTGAATATGAGATTTCACGATTGCATGGAGTCTCTAGATTCTACTCGCCTGGTGGGTGACGATCTCCTTCTTGTTGTTGATTGAAAAGATGAGAAGCATAATAAGGGAATTCAGCATCACTAGAAAGAATCTGAGCATACTGAAACAAGTTTGGGAAAACTTGTTGATCATGAGAATTAGAAACATAACCACTTTGTTGAATTGCATTATTAGCACTAGAACTGTTGCATTGAGTAACTCTTTCAGGGAAATTAAGTTTAGCTTTTGTGCCTTTGAATTTAAGTGCAGCTTTGTCATATGCAAGAGCTGCATCTTCAGCTGTATCAAATGTTCCTAACCAAACTCTAGCTGCTTTTTTTGGGTCACGTATTTCAGCTGCCCATTTTCCCCATGGTCTCTGTCTCACTCCTCTATAGTGCGGTTTCTTTTTTACCTCTTTCATTAACATCACATGCAAAACAAGGAAAAATGAGAATCACATGTTAACTCATTTTTACTTTCACTGCAAAAAGATCATATCCATGCATATATGATGGAGTTATGTATGCTTTTCTACATATTCAAGTCGTATCAATAAGGACTACTCGAGTTCAACCCTGACTGAAACAATATTTTTCATTGATCAGGCTTTACTTACAATGACCAAACAAAACTTTTTTTCATGGAGTAAGAAGGATTAAGACTAAAAAATGTGTTTTTTGTTACACATAAATCTATTGTGGCGTGTTTATTGTACACATATATGCGAATGTGAAATGCTTAATATAGCGAATGTATCGCAAATGACGTGTGATAACTAGCGGCCCATTATATTTACTTCGATCTCACTCATGTTTTCCACTAAGCATGAGATCTAATCGTAACAAATGATTCGCTATGCCTTCGTGATAAAATCTTTTGCCGAAAATAGCAACATTCATATTGAATACATAGATTAGGACACTACTTTTACTTTAGTAACCATGGTATAATTTTTTTTGGAAACATATGATTTTATTGTAGAAACAATATAATTTTGATGATTAAAATATAAATACAAGATTAATCGGCATGTATAATGTTTGTTACTAGTGTAATGTTTATTACTTCCCTAAAAAAAAATGTTTATTACTAGTCAAAGTTGTCTACATGTTCCCAAATAAGATTTATATCTTTATTTGTTCCCCTTCAAAGTGTACATGTCAGTGTCATCGGTGCTATATTTTTCTATTTTATTTTGCGCATGCCTCAGAATAAGATAATTAATAAACCAAAAAATAATTAGCTTACTTGACTTGGTTATAATTTTTTGAAATATTCCTTTTAAAAAATGACTTTGACTATCCAGAAAGGGATTGAGCAACGTATAAATAAAATAGTACTATTATATATGTGGATCATCTAATAATGTTTTAATCTTTATATACGCAGAGAATTAGCCTGAAATTGATTTAGTAACAGATTTAAAAAATGTTTATTAAATTTCCAAAGTTGAGCTTACTAGCTAGCTAGGCATAACCAAATATAATTGTACTTGCTAGTAAGAGTCAGAGAAAAAATCACAACTCATTTATATTCATTCATCACCACTTAATTTAACGAATTCTAAATTAAAATGATTAGAAGTAAACTCTTTTTAAGTGACAATTACCACCAAACTTATACACAATTGTGGGTTTTCAAGTTTAAACCCATATGAACTGATGATGTTCAATCTAACAATATCTATATTACTGATTTAGGTAGACCTTCAAACAAACTCTTCCTTTTTAAAGATAGGAGCTAGAATATAGTTTTTTCAAAATAAAATAGAAAAAATATATCACACAATTGTAACATCTCAGCAAAAAGATAACATAATAGTATAAGGTCATATAGATCGATGATTATGGCTGAAGAAAAATCAGCACATTTTCATTTATAATAAGACTAAAGTATACTTGCCCGTCAAAAGATGCACATATACTTAGAAATTAACAAGTATACGTAGTTAGCTAAGAATCCAATTTTAATGGGTATAATGTAACAAAAATGAATTCAAGTGATTGATGAACTCAAAATAAAAACAAATATTTTGAGAGAATTGAAGTTTGAATCATGACCGAAATAACCATTGATTAAATTTTATTTACCTCAAAACTGAACTCCAGATTGTCGCCACTCTTTTCTAGAGGGTTTAGATTTTTTTTTTCTTTCGGAAATTAGATTAAAAAATGTGTTCCATTTTTTCCCCAAAAATGGACAAGCTCTAGCAATAGCATAAATTTGTCCCATTTAGAAAACTAATTAAACATATGCTAAATTTAGATGAACACAAAAAGCAAACATACAATTTTAGAAACAAACCTTGATCTAGAAGAGGTTGAGGTGGTTGAGATTCTTCATTGACCATAGTAATTGAGGTTGATTGTGCCATGTGTGGGTTATTATGATTGGTAGATGATGTTCCAATGACTTGAGAGAGAGCAGAAACCATGGTAGACAAATCAGTGTCTGGACACCAATTAGAATTAGATGCATAATTATAAGCATCAAACTCATTATTTACTAATGCATACTCCTCTTTCTCTTTAGCCTCTGATGTTTGTGAAGATAGTGGCAACTTTCCATACCTTCTTGGATCCACTTTTAGATTTGATTTTCTCTTCTACTCTCTACGTGGTTGACATGAAAATGATACTGAGGTATTAGTGCCCTTACTTATACTAGTTGGATCTTTGTTTATAAGAAAAAGTTTAACCCAATTGGGTCACGAGTCAGAAAAATTCTTAAAATAAAGAGCATTGACAAATGTATTTATATATTATTTATTGACAAGATCTTTACATCAACAACGAAATTCAAATTTAGATTTCAATTGGATCTGAGCTTAATCCTTTTTTTTCATACTAAAAATATATTAGTTTTTATTGTTTCAAATTATATGAGACTTCTTAATCTCTAATAGTTTTTTGATTTTGTTTTAACCATCCAATTCTCAGAAAAAGAGGGTCATAGTAATTCAAAGTCGGTCGCGAAGTAAGTATGGTCTAAACAAGAATTATTCCATCTAAAAATCAAATTCAAATTCTCTCAAATGATTCGTCATTTAGACTGCACCATGATATGAGAATTTCTCTTAAAAATCCTTTCACTTGTCCATATCCCATACTCCAATTTAGTTTCCTTCATATGATAAGCATTTGTACCCGCCGTAATTTTTAGTGTAGTTTGTACTTTGTATACACCGAATATAGTCCAATTGTCTTCTTTGATATATATCCACGCATGATCTTCGGTCGTTTCCACACCACACTATTCTCCTTTCAACATATATAGTCTTATAATACATGATTGAAAGAAATCATATATCTTTACTATATGATTATTTCTTTTAGAGGGAAATCGTATCTTTGTTATGATTTATTCATTGTTATCACTTAAAACTATATATAAATGTTTCCCAAACAAAATACCTAAACGTATTTAGCATAGTGTTTACTTACGGTGTTTTCTGTTTCAATTTCTATTGACAAAATAAACATATTAAAGAACATTTTAAAAAAAAATTACACAAGACAAACGACATTCATTCATTCAAATTGATAAAGTACATCGATGCAATATAAATTCACTAAAAACAAAAAAGATGAATTTGCGAACAAACTCACAGCATCCCTATTAATAGCATAAAACGGCAAAGTACATAAGCCTGCAAATATGACTATATTAAAATCTTTCGAATAGTCATGCCTCCGGATCTGTAACGTTGATGACGCCAAAGTCATTGGTTTTATCTGCACTGGATCGAAGCTAATCTGTCAATTTGAATTAAACAAACACCTGAACAAGAGGGAAAAGACAAACAACGCCGCACAAAGACGACAAACAAAACAACATCGCACTAAGACGACAAAATCACGAAAGAAAAAACTTAATTCGATGTGAAAATCACTTATTTAAATAAAATGGAAGGAGAAAAACGATGTATAGGGGTGATTCGGGGTCAAAAATTTACCCTAAGTCACCCATCTTTGGTGGAGAAAGAAGAAGAAATTAGGGTTTTAGCTGACGACTCACAAGAGAGAGAGGGAGAGAGAGAATCGTGTATAACATTTTAAAATATTGTTTTGAGTTTTGAGAAATACACTCACTAATAAATGAGAATTTAAAAGAAAAAAAATCATAATCAAATGTCATTTCAACTACCCACATCCAAAGTAAAAATTAAAAATGTTGCTTTTTAATTTGGAAAATGTTATCTTGTGCCCTTATGGCACATGTTAAGAATTTCACTAATAGAAATTATGTATTGGAAATTGTGTTAATTTATTGTTCAAAATGTTTAATATTAATTTTTTTCCAATAAATTTTCACCACTAATGGAATGACATTAATGCTTAAAATATACCCTAAGGGCACAAGTTAACATGACCCTTTTAATTTTACTCAAAATGTTAGAAAATAAAATGCCTTAAGTTATTTGGTGATTGTGATTCTTAATTTCCTTCAAGCTATGTAGAAGGAGATTGATTGTTTTTGTTTTTGTTTTTTATCAAGAGAAAGAGAAGAGATTGATTGTGTTCTATTTGTATCTAATTTTTGGGTTAAAGTATAGCGAGCAATGAACGTTCTAGGGCCATTCTTGTTGGAATGAAATCTGGTTTATATCTTATCACAATCATTTGACAAGCTGATACATAAGTGTATAAATTTGTGCGGGTTTTGTGGCTAGGATTATGCTGCTTTTCACACCTACAGATACCTCTATCAACCTTCATGCCTAGGCTTTACTTTTAGGGGCCTTTTAAAATAGCCCTACAATGGTATGTGAGACCGTCGCAAGCAACAACAGACTAATGCGTTCTAAGATCGTTTAGAAATTGAGACATTATATTTTTATCCTAAAATTTAAATATTACAAATATGAGTTATCTCTCTCTTATATATTCAATATTTAGCTCATCCATGTATAATTGATGACATTCAAATAATCACCCATACATGAACTTAATAATCCTTCCCCCAAGTGCAAATCTTCCGCAACATGCACTTGCACCGCTATTATTACCAAGAGAACACACCTCCTATTCAAAATTGTTGGGAAGACTTTTGAAACAATGATCTAACACATTAATCCACTACCGCTCTCCCTCAAGATTGTGATACCGCTTGTTGGGGAAGACCGAAGGAGTGTCAAAAGCAACAACTGATCATTGATTCAAGATCGGAAGAGAACTTGATATCAAATCTCCATCCAATAATACAACACATTAGATATAAATCACCTCTCTTATATATTCAACATTTAACTTATTTATAGTCAAAGTAATACTAATCACTCATATTTAAAATCCAACAATATCTTAGTATTACATTGATACTCCCCAATGCCTTAAGATACTAATCACTTGTCATAATAATAAATGTCAAATTTACTTGATTTCACATATTTATTTAAGACACTTATTAACTTGTTTGCAAGTAAATATTAGATGGTTATGTTTATGCAAACCACTAATATGACCTACTATTTCCCTTACTTTTGTAGGTATTAAAGATCAATCAATGCTTGGACTAAAGGTCAAGAATTTGAAGTCTACTGGAATTCGCTAAGAGTGTGTTTGGATGGAGTAATTGAAATTTTTTGAAGAATTTAGAATTCTAGGTAATTCAAATGATTCAATTAAATTACTTTCATTCTTCAATATTATTGTTTGGATGGAGTTATAAAAAAAATTCTTGTCATCATTTTTGGGCAACTTTTATAAATTTCAAATTTTTTGGGCCAAATTTGAAAAATGAAATTAGGGGTCAATTTGCAAATTTCAAAATTTTTGAGGGGCCAAATTATAATTTTTGGAAAATTTGAGGGGTCAATTTGCAATTTTTATAAATTTATTGGGGTCAAATTGAAAATTTTGGAAAATTTGAGGACCAAAATGTAAAATTTGAAGAATTTGAAATTCTTAACTTTTAGGTGTCATTTGAAATTCTCTAAATTTAACTTGAACATATTATTTCATAAATGTCCATCATTTTAAAAAGGGTTAATAGGTCTTTACCCCCCCTGTAATATAGGTCATTTCTGGATTTCCTCCATGTAAAATTTTTATTTTGATTCACCCCTGTACAATATTTTTGTTTTGATTTACCCCCCTAATAGACCAAACAAAAACCAATTTTATTTTTTTTTTTAAGAAATTTTCGTTTTTGTTTGGCTTATTAGGGGGGTAAATCAAAACAAAAATATTTTACAGGGGGGTGAATCAAAATAAAAATTTTACAGGGGAAAAAACCAGAAATGACCTATATTACAGGGGGGTAAAGACCTATTAACCCTTTTGAAAATTCTTCAAACTATTATCCAAACAATGGAATTCACCTCTAAGGATTTGAATTCCTTCAAAACATTACATTCCCTCAAAACATTCATCCATCCAAACACACTATTAGAGTTTCTAACTATTTGTAAATATTGATCAATCCATGAACCAATTTTGTTTTACCCGATCAGAAGAACAACGTCTAATGTGGTGAGTTTTCTACTGTTAAATGCTGAAACAAAAGAGGGCAGTGTACTTGTTGACACTTTAATGTTTAAGTCAATATTTGAGCAAAGAAATGGGTTAAGGGTAGATAATATCGGAGGATGCAAATGATCCTCTTATATAGTGGAGGATCAGGTTTTCACTAATGATGGTTGTGTAGCCGTTTGTCGGCGGTTATATACAGTGTGTCTGTAACGGTTGAGCGTTACAAAGTGATGAAGGTAGAAACATTACAATTCATGGTTGAATCAAATGTCCCCCACTGTTGCAAGCACACCTCCCTAATGAGGGGAGGGTGCGCATAGTTTTGTTGGGCATATACGTCTAATGTCGAGCATAGCCTTTGACACGACGAGCATGAGCCTTGGTCCGTCGAGCACATCTCTGGGACCGCCGAACACAACATTTAGCATTGCCTTTGAACCGCCGAGCATGGACCTTAGACTGTCGAGTAAAATATCTTAGACTGGTCTTTGATTCGGACATATGGAGGTGCTCCAAGTTTTTGTTTTCGTGGGATTATTTGATGGGGCAGTAATTTACTCATATCTAATTCTATCATTCCATATTTTATTCAATCTATATAAACTTTTTTTTTTGTTGAGGGAATCTATATAAACTTAGTAATATGCCCAATCAATTACTAATACGAAAAAAATTAAAATTAAGGAGAATATTAGAATGTGATGTTTCCTTTGTACCGATAAATGTAAGTCATTTATCCTGTTTTCCATATTCCTGTTAAGTAGTAACCATAAGGTTACGGTAATTTCTATCGCACATTTTTACTTATTTATATTTATTTGAATAAGTACAGTACCATAGATAGCATATTAAGCACGGGTTTCATGCAAAGGCCAAAGACTATCTAAATCCACGTAGCTACTGTGCTAAAAAAAGTAAAATGTTTGATAGCACGACATATTGACAAGCACGAAGGTACACGACATTCTTAAACCGTCTGATGAATCGTTTTTCATTTTATTAATTATTTATTTTCTATCATTTTGTTTTGCCTGCCGCATGATTTGTCTTTCGTGTATTGTCGTGGGGTTAAAGAGTCGTGCTGTATAGCACTTCTCGCTAAAAAAAACGTTTAACAACGGCATATACATACAACGATGATGATTAGTGTTTGATTACAAGCTTTTAAGATACACTAGATTTTGGATAATAAAGCATCTATGTTGCCGCTTTTATACTTATCTAGTACCATCAATTGATTCCTCCTAGAGTCCTGGTAAAAAAGGAACACATACAAAGTAATTTTTGAACCCATATTAAGTTTGGGTGGTCACAACTTTTAAATAAAAACTATATGGTTACACAAGAAAACATATACATTATTTAAGTATTTTCTTTTTAGGTGAACATTATTTAAGTATTAAAATACACATTATTAATTTTTTTATTCTTCTATTCTTTTGTGCGAATCTAAATGGTATGTCTGAATACAAGATCTTTTATGATCTAGAATATGATTATGAAAAGTTATCCAAGTTCTATTTGAACATGATAATAAGACACATATACTCTTAAAAGTATTATGGTGACACATGTTTCTTTAATCAGCGATGCTATACATCGCGAGGTGAAAAATCACGAAACGGTCGCGAAACACTGTTCAACCGGTTAAATTTGCTTATTTCCTGAAATCATGGAAGATCTGTTTCAATTTATTTTTTAAACAGCGATCTCTCAAATAAATGCAAAATCAAAAGGCTATTATGTTGCCACATCATTCTGGAAATCCTTGGGATGTAATGTCTCGCTATGATAATGATAGGAAATGGAAACTAACAATAACAACTATCCCAATTCGAGAAGGGACATGTCTCTTAAGAAAGGAAGGAAGACTAGAACTTTTGTTTATTAACTTGTTTGATTATCGATTCACACATTACATCCTTAACATAACACACTGCTAAGTAACTACCTTCTTATAACTACTAATAACTTCATAAAACTACTACTAATAATACTAATATAACATAATAATTAATAATTAACACTATAATATTATATTGGCATAATACTAATTTATTTTTTTTATAAGGCCTAGAGGAAGGTTAGACATTAGAAAGAAACTGAAGCATCCCAACTAGGTTGGCACCCAATAGAAACCTCCATCCTCTACCGCCTTCCCTATACGTAATATTATTAAAAAAAGGGAAAATTATGTACAAAGAGGGGGGATTGGGCCAAAACCCTCAAACAGAAAGCAAAGAAAGAAATCAAAGGAAACAGAAAAGTCTAAGGGAAACGGTAATTAGGCAAACCATTTATATCCCTAGTAAAATCAGCCGCCAAAGGAGAGGGTATAACAACATACCAAAGAGTGTCTGTCAGTGAGTGCCCCAAAAAAGCAAGCTTGTCAACACAACAATAATGTGAGAACAAATAACCAACATACCACGAAACAAACAATTATTCCACCGGTTCCGAAAAAAATAGGAATAACAGAAGGATTTTTAAAAGCATGCACCACACTAGATGAGTCACATTCAATCCACAATCGAGTCCACTGCCTGCTCACCGCAAATTCCATGGCTAAAATCAAACCCATAAGTTCCGCTTCAAAAACAGACACATGTCCGACATTGCTAAAATCAAAGATGGTTTATTCACTCGACACATATCAGAAAGAGCAATTCGGAAATCGTTATTGCCGATTCCCCGAATGTTCCAAAAAATTAAATTCATTTAGATGTTGGTAAGGGACCCGATGAGCGGGTTTGGTAAGATGCCTTGCTATTCGTGGTCCCTTTCTTTTTCTTTGTATTAACCGGTATAAAAGGAGTGTCAATAGCAGCAGCCTGAGCCATCCAATTATTCATAAAATCAACCTCTTTCTGTAAAGTAGGATCTACATGAGCATCAGATGCAACAACAATACCACTAACATCTAAAGTCTTGTCTGTGACTGGAGATAATATAGATTCATGTTCATGGATAACCTCAAGTTCATTTCTAATCACATCATCAGTAACATTATTAAGTGGCATAGAGAAAGAATTTTTAGAAACATCAATGTGGCTTACCACAATTTCCTGAGGCGGTGCAGTCACTATCATTTGTTGCGCAGTACCTTCATCAACAGTCTGAGTCGTTGCTGCAGTGGCTTGCAAATTGGCCTCCAATTCAATAAAAGCATCGGTAGAGGTGCTGTTAATCAAAGGAATGTCCTCATTAATAGTCTGTTGCTGCTGTGGAACAGAAGTGTTCTCCAAATTCTCCACTACTATCGGACTAGGAACAATATGTGGATCCTGAAAAGCTCCCGAAGATCCTATATCGGATGGGTTATCCTTAAGAGGCACCCACTCTGGCCTCTTAGCCTACACTGGTTTCTTTCCTTGAGCCACAATTTCCCTGGCTGCATTACTGACCTTGTTCTTTTGGGGAAACAACCACCGACAAACAGTGACATCATGACCTATAGTCTGACAATGTGTGCAAAAATTCGGCATACGCTTATAAACCACCTCAACGGGAAATGAATAACCCTCCCTTTTAACAACAATTTCATGAAAGAGCTTACGTGTAAAATCCATATCAACTAGAATTCGAGTGTAGTGGCCAAAAACGCGCTTGGTTGTCGCATTATCAATAATCAATGGGGTGCCTACGGCACTAGCAATTTCACGAAGTGTTCTTTCCATCCAATACTCTTGAGGTAAAGCCATCAACCGTATCCAAACCTGTGCGTGAGTGTTACATTGCGTATAGATACTGAAGTCTTTAGTCCATTCGAACAACCGTAATAGTCCAGGTTTCAAATTCACCGTACCCATCGCCCAAACCGATCGTAAATCATCCTCGGAGGCAAATGAAAATTCATAAAATCCCCTTCCTAAAGAGAGCAAGGACCACGCGCCTGTAGTCTTCCAAAGCTTCTGAAGTTTCAGTTCTAGGTCCTTTTTCATGTAAGGTTTATCACCTTTGTTCAAAACCAAACGACCACGTAAATTCTGCTTGCAGACAGCCATTCCTTTCTCATACACTGTCTGCGAGATCTTAATGCTTAGCACCTCCCCTCGAATGGATGGCAGGGGGCAGATTGTCATTCGAAGAATCAGATTGCGAGGCTGACAGCACCTGTACAAAAGAGGTTGAGGCCGGTATGGTAATAGAATGAGGAGGACGGACCGGCGCAGCTGATGCAGGAGCGGCCAAAGTGGGGAAATCGGCCTGCCAATCGAACATGGCAGTAGCTCCAATAAACCCTTCTGGCGGTGCAGCAATCAGTGGAAAGTGCAGCACCGAATGGATCAAAAATTGAAGTATCAAGGTATTTTGCTAGTTTCTTGAAACACGTTGATGATGAAAGCAAAACAACTATCAACATGCACGTTCCAAAATGAAATTGAATCCACCGCAAAATTGAATCCAAACCAAAAGAAACACTGATGCAATTCAAGTAGGTAGGTATATGTGCAATAATTCCAATACGATAGCAATTACGTGATGGATAAATTGAAGCAATTAGCACAAGAATCAACAAAACCTGATGTTACGTATCTGTTTGGGCAAATTGATTCCACCAAAAGCCATTAAAGGGACGTGAGTCTCTTCCAAATTCAAATATTCTACTAATATATACACATAATTATAATTTATATTACATACACATATCAAATAATCATTTCCCTTCTTTAATTTATCAATGTTCATGTGTTCAAGCCTTACTTGAGGGACCATTGTTAGTAGATTCCAGAATTATTCAAAAATAACTGAAAAGTAAAATATGGTAATCTTCTGTACAAATACTTGAATTTGATTAATATCAGTCAGAAAAGTTATATAGGTAACCACGTTATTAATGAACTCCAATTCAGACGAATCGTTTAAGAGGAATTAAATTCAAATCATAGTTACAACTTACATTAGCCTCATTCTCTAAAAAAAGATGATTAGACACAAAAATAAAATTATATATGTTTTTTTAATCATTATAATGTTTTTTTTTTGTTAAGTAGCCTAATTGCTAAAGAAATTCACCTTAAAGATGAATAAGTGGAGTGTCCGGCGTTCGAACCCCGGCCCCTGCACATATTGTGCATTATCCCTTACCAAATATTAATAGACAAAATTACTATGGATGACCTTTATCTTGTTTACATATAACACTCAAGTCTTTTTGTTGGCGAGTCATTGGGTGTGGGAGTGACTGAAGGTGAGAAAAACCACAAGAAGGGGGGATTGAATTGTGTTTTTGGAAACTTCTTCTTTTACGTTCTAGAGAACTGTTCTCAGGTTCAGAGTCTGAAGTAGTTCAGAGTCTGAGTGAGTTCAGAGTCT
>Ga0315915_1008111_pt1 | contig 12342 bp, 13 predicted proteins | sample MpolbnodulesMG_FD_207738 | JGI IMG/M metagenome (GOLD analysis project Ga0315915, IMG submission 207738) | Medicago polymorpha root nodule microbial communities from Los Angeles, California, United States - branched nodules | ecosystem: Host-associated > Plants > Roots > Nodule | place: USA... | reverse complement strand
TCTCTCTCTCTCTCTCTCTCTCTCTCTCTCTCTCTCTCTAAAATGAACAAATGAACTCTTGACCTAATTTTCACAAAGACTATTCTCTTATATACTCTTGGGCTTAGTCACACTCACTAATGGACTTAGTAACTTTCTACCGCTCATAAGATATTACTACACAATTACTTCATTAAAACCCTCTCTATTACTCATACATCATTATTCTATCAATCACCTCAAGTTACCACTACTTTCATTAAATAACTCTTCATACCCACAAGTACTAAAATACCCTTAATTTCTATAAAATCTAATTATCCAACAAATATAACATACCAAACAATTAAATAATAAATAAAGAAATTAAATAAATAAAATCTTAAAGAATTTTCGTCCTAAAAAATTACCTAAAGGAAACAGTTTCGGATACGATTCCTTCATCTGACTCTCCAATTCCCAAGTTAAGCTCTCTTCCATAGGTCCAATCCAAACCACCTTCACCAAGACAACCTATTTACCTCTCAACTGTTTAACCACTCGATCTTCAATTCTTAACGGCACAGTCTCAAAGGTCAAATTATCCCTTACTTCCAAATCATCCACTTGAATCACATGCGACAGGTTATACACATACTTCCGTAATTGAGAAACATGAAACACACTATGCAAATTCGACAACGACGATGGTAACGCAATCCGATAAGCCACTGCTCCAATCCTTTCTATAATCTCATAAGGACCATCAAAATGAGGTGTTAACTTCTTAGACTTCAAGGCACGCCCAACACCAATCACGGGGTTAACTCTAAAAAACACACGATCTTCATCTTGAAACTCAATATCATTCCTCCACTTATCATGATAACTTTTATGCCTTCTCTGAGATGGTTTCATCTTCTCCTGAATCATTTTAACCTTTTTCGTAGTCTGTTGAACAACTTTTGGTCCAATCAAAGCACTCTCTCTTGACTTATACCAACATAACGGTGTTCTACATCTCCTCATATACAACGCTTCAAAAGACGTCATTCCAAAACACGAATGAAAACTGTTTTTGTAAGTAAATTGAATCAATGGTAAACATTCAACCCAACTTACACCTTGCTCCAAAACACAAGCTCTTGGCAAATCTTCCAAAGACTGATAGTTCTCTCCAACTGACCGTCCGTTTGAGGATGATAAGCAAAACTCAACCTCAACTTAGTTCCCAAAGCTGCTTGCAAACTCTCGCAAAACTTATACGTAAACCTCAGATCTCTATCTGACACAAAGCTAGACAGAACACCATGCAATCTAACAACCTTCTCAATGTAGATCTTTGCTAATTTCACCATAGGCAAACCAGTCTTAATAGGAATAAAATGTACCGATTTCGACAACTGATCAACAAAAACCCAAATCGAGTCACTACCCTTCGCAGTCTTCGGCAAAGCTCCAACAAAGTCCATCGCAATACTATCACACTTCCACTCTGGCACAAACAACGGTTGCATCATTTCAATGGCTTCTGATGCTCAATCTTAGATTTCTGACAAACCAAACAAGCATACACAAACTCAACTACATCCCTCTTCATTCCGGGCCACCAAAACAACTTCTTAAGATCTTGATACATCTTCGTCGCTCGAGGATGAATACTCAAACTACTCTTGTGACATTCGTCTAGAATCTTTCGCTTAAGTCTGGGTACATCCGGTACGCAAACTCGATCACGAAACCTTATAACTCTAATTTCATCTAATCTAAAGTCCTTCTCCTTACCTTGGTTAATCGACACCAAGCAATCTACTAGTTCCAAATCCACTTTCTGACCTCTTTGATTTCCTCCAAAATATTACTCGTCAACTTCAACATTTCCAACTTCACTCCAGAATGACTTGAGTATTACTCTCACTAGATGGGGAGAACCCATTTTCCACACAAGAGGATTGTTCACCACCAATCCACAAGGCTTGTATGATTAATTTTGTGTATTTCTAACTAGAAAAATAGTCTCTATAAAAATTATGAATTGTATTTAATCCTTAAAAATATTGTATTTTTTAGTCCAGGTAACATTTTTATTTAAAATTTTTAAGGAAAAAAATGTTGACGGAATATTTTACTAGGATTAAAAATTGTGATTTTGCTAAAAAAAATGTTGATGAAAATTTCACATGATTAATAAGAAAAAATGTTGGACACCACATCCTCTTAAAAATATTTATATATACTATATATAAAGAGAATACACAGTTTTTTAACTGATTTTTTTTCACTTCCAAATATAGCCTTGAACAAATTTCACTTCTATTTTATCAGCATGTCATTTAAAAAGATAAGAATTTATATTATATTTGTTATATTGTGAAAAAAAATATTTATTATCTATTCATATAATTTTAACCAAAATTAAAATTTCATAAAAGATGTTATTCTATTTGTAATTTACACGCATTTACACAATAAAGAGAATGAACAGATAGACTCCAAGTGCATGTATGAACACATTTTTATTTTTTTGTTTTGACAGAAGTGCATGTATGAACACATTATAAGGGCATTAAATAGTATTTTTAAAAGCAATAGTAGTACAGTAACTGGTAGTTAAGGAAGAAGGGGACGGGTGACGAATTCAAATTGACAATGTACTTGGCATTGCCTTGCATGACTGACACACATGACATCTTTCTTCTGCTACTCACTCACTCACTCTACTATTATGCTAAACGTTAAAACACCGACCTTTCTTTCCTTCTTTCTCTAACATTAACTATGGTTTCACTTTTTTCTTTTTCTCAACCCTTTGGTTCTTCTTCTTCTTCTTCATTACCCTTTAGAAAATGCAATACCCTCAAACTCAAACCTTTCACTGTTTTTTCTTCTTCTCAACAACCTTTCCCTCCTTTTCTTCCCAAAGAAATTCATACAATCAAAGACCCTTTTGCTCGTAAGTTCGCAATGCGGATTCAGAGATTACCTGTTCCTGTAATATTCTCTCTCTCTCTCTCTCTCTCTCTCTCTCTCTCTCTCTCTCTCTCTCTCTCTTGCTTTTTTTAATTAAAAAAATATTATAAATTCACTGTGTAATGTTCACTTTTATAAAGTTAAATGTGTAGTGTAGGGTATAATAATAAATTGAAGTTAAGTTTTATGTACTTGTTCAGTTCATTTTGTTGTTACTTTCGTACATTTACTTTTGTTCTACTCACTGATTCGTATGATTTAAGCATTTGTTTGCTTTCAATTCTAGAGGGTGAAAACTGATTCTAGAGATTGTAGAATTGATTTTGCTCGTAGAATTGAGTCTACTGGAAGTTACAATTTGTAGCTTTTGGCTTTTACAATTGATTTTTACATAAATACATCTAAACATAAATTATTTGACATACAATTCACTTTTATCCGGAATCAATTCTACATAATCAATTCACTCAAAATCAATTATTGTAAAAGCTGAACCAAACGTACACTTACTTTTTTGCTTATTTTATTCCTGAAATAGTGATGGTATTTTTTTATTTCAAAATAATTGTTGTGAGTAAAACTTTTGGGGAGATTTTGATTTGAAGACTTGGAAATTTGTTGAATATGTAATTGGCTACATTTTTTTGAATAATTATTTATGACAACATTCTTTTTCTCTCTGCTAATTGATCAAAAACAATAGATAGAGAAAATGGAAGAGTGGAGGGTAAGAACATAATCCGAATATGAGAGAGTTGTTCAAAGTACGAGACAGAGTTGTTCAAAATCATTTCTCAATTTTTTTTGGCATTGTTGCTAAGTGGTTGGGTATTGTTTTAACTTGTTTAATTGTGGTGGTTGCTGTTATTTATTTATTTTAGACACATTTCTCCCAAAACAGAATATTTTTGTGGTTGTTGAGTGTATCTTAACAAAGTGGTTGTAAGGTCAATTCTAAGACATTCTAGTGTGGAAAAAATAAATGCTTGTCCGGCCGCAGTTGCGAACAGGACAATGATTGGTTGTTTGTTGAAAGTTTTCTGATAGACCGGATCATAAATAAAAAAAATGTGTCTTGTAAAATTTCTGATGGTAACTTTTGATTTCAAAATAATCAGTGACTGAAAGTTTTTGATTTGAAGACCTGGAAATTTGTTGAATCTGTAATTGTCTACATTTTTTTTTGGCATTGTTGCTATATGGTTGGGTAATGTTCTAATTTGTTTGGTACTTGTGGTGGTTGTTGTTATTTATTGTGGGTCAACAGACACATGTCTCCGAAATTCCTTCCAAAATGTTATATAAAACTGATTTTGTTGTTATAGAATGTGTCTAATCCAAGTTGTTAAGATATCTTAGTACAATTGGAATTATTGTTGGTTGGTGGAACTATCAAATTTTGTGGTTGGTTGGTGGAAATATTATACACAATTAACAAAATTACTATTTCTTTGGATTAATGGTCTTCATTTCAATTTCTGTTGCTCGAAAAACGGCTTATCTGTCAATTTTATTTTGAATAGCAATCACTTGAAAAGAATGTTTGATTTGTGCTTGTGGTAAGAATAAGCTTTACTCACAACTAATTTTTGCTGTTAATTAGTGTGTGATTTGTTTCGTATGATATGAATAGGTTAGCTTTGTTGAAAATCCCATCATGAGCAGTTGTGTGAAGCCACTGGTGCAGAACAAGGAACCTCCGATTGTTCTTCTACACGGTTTCGATAGGTGCTCAAAATTTGCAAGAGACAAAATTAGTTTATAAATTTTATGCTCAATTTAACCCTGAATTTTATGTCGTCTTATTATTCAGTTCATGTTTAGAATGGAGATATGGATATCCATTGCTTGAAGAATCTGGTTTCGAGACTTGGGCTATTGACATTCTTGGTTGGGGTTTCTCTGATTTAGGTTTGTTTTATTACTTTGCTTAATGCAAGTTGTTCATTTACCCCTTTTTTTGTAAGGCTTTTTTTTAGCTTTCAACTCAAAATTTTCTTTTATCCATCAGAAAATCTTCCTCCTTGTGACGTGGTATCAAAACGCAATCACTTCTATCAGGTTCTTATGTACTCTTTTAACTTAAATGTATCTCTTGTATCCCCGTGTGTTAATCAAACCTATAAAGAACTTACACAGGCACGAGCACCCGACACAACAGTGACAATGACACTTAAGTCAAAGTAATTGAATGTAACCACATGGTTGGTGCTACATAGTATCGAATCAGTTAAATTATTGGCTTTGACTTGTTCATAAACTATCATCTGAAGAATTGGCTGTCTTCACCGATGGTCAATTTCTTTCAACATCTCTTCTTTTCCTTGCATTGTTTCAACTGTGTTGAGGGTGAGTTGTATTTATGTATAACAGTTTTGGAAGTCCTACATCAGAAGGCCAATGATATTGGTTGGACCAAGCCTCGGCTCTGCTGTTGCCATTGACTTTGCTGTCAATTATCCAGAAGCTGTATGTGCCATCCAATTAATTTATGTCTTAATATCCACCACGGCACAGTTTGTGAAAAGATTCTTCATTAAAATAAAGTTCATCACATGACTCTGGTGATTTATTTGCAGTTCATCTTTTCAGGTGGAAAAACTTATTTTGATTGATGCTAGTGTATATGCAGAGGGAACTGGAAACTTGGCAACCTTACCTAGATCGGTAGCCTATGCTGGGGTAAATATCTCTCCATCTTACTATAATATTAAGCCAATATTGATCGTCGTCACTATAATTCTCTGCTGACACTGTTTGGAATCAGGTATATTTATTGAAGAGCCTTCCATTACGCTTATATGCCAACTATTTGACCTTCACTAACATGTCCTTACGCACCATCCTTGACGGGACTAATGTGAGTTTTCCTGTCCTTAAAATGACTACTTTTTGTATTGTCTTCATATTGGGGCATTAGGCACATGTTCCCTTTGATAACTTGACATCACATGGTCAAGAACTTTGTGCTTGGTTGGTAATAGAACAGCCAAGAGTTTTAACAACCCAATATATGTTCTAACATTTTTCAAATATCCTTTTTATAGGTGGGCCGCTTGCATTGCTTATTGCCTTGGTGGGATGATGCTACTGTTGATTTTATGACTAGTGGCGGTTACAAAATTGCACCCCTCATAAGAAAGGTATATGCAACATTTTATGTTACTTTTATAGATTTTGGAGTGCATCACCTTCGAAACAAATGAATACTTTGAAATATGATTTTTCGCATCGGACCTTCTTACCATGGGGTATGATGACAGTAGTCACTTGCATGTTGACTGCTTGTTAATTTTGCAGCATTGAAAAAATGTATGTAACACAAGGCATCATACTTCTTAACTGTACTTTCTTCAGTAAGTACTATGACTGTGTTGTCAATGCAGCTGACTCTACCTAGTACGGCAAGGCTTAGTTGTTGTTATGTTTTTATTCTTAATTCTTAATGAAATCAAAAATCTTATTTTGGTAAGCATGAGGGTTTAGGTGTACATGATTATAAGTTCACTTGTTTATTTAGGTTCTTTATATATTGCAAGGAAAATGCTTATGACTTTTACAATCTTATCCTTTCTTAAATTGTATTTGAAATTTGGATGCAAGTGCTATATCAATAGTTGCCTGTTTGTTTGAGAATCTTAGATTCAATCCAACACATAATTGAAACTACATCAGCTTTTACCCAAATCAACCGAGAGGCTCCCAAATCTAATACAAACAGGCCATGGGTTGTATGGAATGTTGTCTGTCGTTACTTTCATCCCCATTAATGAAGCATACTGAAGTTGCATGGTAGCTTTTCTACTTTTATGTTATTTCTTGATTCAAGTTACACGCACACTAAACCAAAATGAAAACATAGCCCCATTTTTGTTAGGAAGACAATCAAAAGTATGTCTTGATCAATTGAGGATGAAATTTGAACATGACAAAAGTATCAGTTTTTATCGAAAAATGAACAATCCTACAAGTTAGTTTTTGTCAAAAACATGCTTGTATACTTGAAAACCCAATTGGTAGGTCCATATGTTCACAACTGTTTCAATCCGTTTGTCTTAAATGAAGAAGTTGATTTCATTATTTGCCGCACCTTAGATTTCATTTTATTTTATCAAGCTTGATTTCATGTTCAATAAGATCTTGCCGCACCTTAGATTTCATTTTATTTTATCAAGCTTGATTTCCTTTTCAATACGATCTTTTGAATTTGTTTAACAGGTAAAGCAGAAAACACTGATAATATGGGGTGAAAATGACCGCATTGTCAGCAATAAGCTTGCAGTGGTTAGTTATCATGTAGCACTACTTTTATAGCATGCGATTAACAGTAAATCTATAATATTTGACACTAATGCTGCAACTAAAGTTGACTTTAAACTTTATTCTTGCAGCAACTACATTGTGAATTACCTGATGCAATTCTACGCCAAATACCCGATTGTGGGCATATTCCTCATTTGGAAAGACCCGATTCAACTATCAAATTAATTGTTGAATTTATTCAGACAGAGAAAAAGAAATTAAGTCAACGTGTTTCACAAGTAAGCCAAGTGAGCAGTTAAGTTTAGCCAACCTAGAGGTGATATAGCTACACAAGTTTTTGGAATGCTCCTTCCATAACTAGGGATTTAGAGGAAGATAGAAACCATATAGCTGCAGGCCTAATGGGTTTTAGAGGAAGATAGAAACAATGTGTGCTGCAGTAGCCTAATATTGTTATGCTTTTACCATATTATTGTATATCATTTACATTGATTGTTGATGTTTTAGTCGTTGACTCGAAAATTTACAAATATTACTCACTCCTTTTCGATGTTGAACCCTGTTTTCAGTGAATAAATATTGAACAGTGTTATTTGAACATCACAAATTCGTCCCTGGATATGAATAAAAATACTCCCAATGGCCAACACAACTGTGGATGTGACCGAAAGAGAGGAAAGTTACAAAAAAAAAAAACACGGCATTGTCATTAAATGGTGTCATGGCAACATTTGTGTTGTCAAAAATATCATTTCTGATAAATATTCTTCAGTGTCTTTTGAAGTAGCCTGGTTCAGTGTCATGTAGCCTAGCACAATATCATTATTTTATCATGTAACCAACTTCGTCTACGGTGTGCTAAGACTTCATTGTTTGCGACACTTTGGCCACTTAATCTCAAGTACCAACATCCTCTTATGACCAAAATAAATTTTTTACGCGTCTGGTTTGTGTCCCTTCTAAATCTATTCAGTTATTCTTTGGCAAGGATGTCATAGAAACATATGGTTGTGATTGGTGTGTGCAAGCGGGATCTCGTTAGAATACTTGGTTAGTGTGAGAAACGAAAACTTTGTTTGATATTGTTTTTCGCCTCTAGATCATTGTATGTTCATTAGATGTGTCGTCCATGCAACCTGCCGTCTTTATCGTTGTAATAGATTTCTCGAACTCCATCCATCCCATCATCGTCGGCATAACTTTTTACAGATAGATTTTGTTAAGAATCACACTAGAATTCATTTTTTTTACCACCATATATGCGATGAAAGGCGTGTTTGGTTGAATATACCGCCTGACTGTGCTATGTTCGCCTAGATTGTTGCCATGTTGCTCCATTGCAAACATATCATCCACTATGTTAACTCAACGCATCGATACATACAATGTAACCTATCTTTGCACATGCTTCTTTCTCTCCGAACATTAACTGATCCTCTCATTTTATCTCTCTTTTATTCACATTTTAGCATCTCCTCGTCTCCGTTTTTCTACAATACTAGTGTAGAAAAATCATCTATCTATATAGCTAAATACCAGTGTCCTTCTTTCCAACCTTGTTCTATTTGTGTTTGATTTGTTTATTCTTTTCAAACCTTTATTTCTCATCTCTTTCTTTCTTTCTTCTCACACACTTATTTTTCACTTTCTCCATACAACCAATCACACTTGCAGTGGTTTTGCTTCACCAACTTTTGGAAATGTATAAAAATCATTGTTGATAAAATAATTTTTAGTTTACGTAACCGAGCTTTAGCTTTATTTTCTTTTCTTGAAGATCGGTAATGAAGTTGGGAAATCGCATTTTGCTTCAGACCATTGAAGTATCCTTAGTTTAAGAATTATGCACTATTTCCTTTGCAAATATCAAAGGGTTCTTAATCCAATATTGATTCCAGGTTGAGGGATATAAATGGTTCACAATGAGTTTTTTTTTTTTTGTTGAGGGAAATATGAGTTGGACACAATAAAAGGGCCAGGCAAATATGTTGCATTCATATAGGTGATAAATACAGATAAATATTCCCACAAAAAAAAAATACAGACAAATATGTTGCATTAGGTGATAAATTATGTAAATTAGTAGTTTATCATGTTCGAATTCATTTTCAAATGTAATAAACGCATAGTTGATTGGTAATAAATAACAATTTAAAATCAACAACAATCTTAACAAAACACACTCCAAGAGTTTTATGATGTTGCAAGTGAGTTTAAAAGGCTTTTTTTGTGGCTTTTTTCTGAGCCTTCTATGTTTAAAAAAAGTATGGGCTACCCTGACTTGATGTAGGTTGGGACATAAAATCCTATAGAATTCTACTCTTCTCCCAGCACATTTCGCTCTCATTCAGCCAAACTAACTAAAATACCCCTGTGTTAGTTAAGTAACGCAAGTGTAAAACACTGTGTTAGTTAACTAACGCATAGTGTTAACACATGCGTGAGTTAACTCATGCTTACTGATATATCAGTAGAGCATTAAATGATGTACTGATATCCATTCAATGCAAAGTGTATCATTAATGATCCGTAATCTTTATACGGTCATAATTAAACCAAATTACGTCAGTTTAACAACATTATCAGATAATACGACATAATCGATCAAAATTATACAAAATCATCGTTTTTATCACGATCACATAATCACACATAACGATCCAAACGGTCCAAATTACACAAATTCACCGGTAATGACCCGTAATCACATAATCACACTTAACGATACGTAAACGATCCAAATTACATGAATTTGTACTTAAATTCCCAAAATCACATAACGGTCCAAATAACCAAAATTTATCGTTTTTCCCAAAATCACATATAAACGATCGAAATTACACAAATTCGTCGCTAATGGCGTGTAATCACTTAATCGCATATAATGACACATAAACAATCCAAATTACATCAATTTGTCGTTAAATTCTCAAAATCACCTTAGGTATGTTGTCTTTTGAGGACAAAAGACCTTTCACCATGTTAAGTGCCCAAGTAAAGTTATCCTCTTGTTCAAAGTGAAGAAAGGCAAAACCAACGGAATACGCCATTTTTGTAGAGGTGCAACCAACTACCTCAAACAACGGCATTCGGTAGTTGTTGGTTTTGTAAGTGGAGTCCATGACCAAAACGGTCGGAAAAGTGTTGAGTAATTTAATTGACTCCAGATGAGCAAAAAATATGTCTTCAAGAGTAGTTTCCTCACTATTGCATCTTGTGTAATAGACGTATTGATGCTCCACCAACTTCGAAATCAAGTATTGCAACTCCGTCATGTCACCTCTTTGCCCCTTGCGCCATCTTGGTCGCACACTGTATACTTGCTTGATAGTTGTCACACTTTCTTTGTTGCTTTGCTTCAAATTGGTGAGAATATTCTGAGGCACTGTCAAGCTCTTTGTCATGTCGATAACTTTTTTCTTCTCCTCCGCACTAAGTCTACCCGCAAGAAGGTGTCCTGATAACTTTTCCTCCATGTCATTGTTGTGCATTCTACAAAGAGCAGCAAAACGAGATGAGTTTAGATGATACATTACCTGATATTTGATGCTTGATGACTGTAGAAACTTGCTTCCTGACAATTTGCAATGATTTGGGATGAGGATTTTGACCCAAAAATTCGCACTTTTTGGGTTTTTGAAGGTGGATGGAAAGAAAAAGGTGCTTGGAGTATGGACTGATGAGTTTTGTACAGAAACAATAACTCTGCGTGATTTAACTCACACTGCATGAGTTAAGTAACGCAGCGTTACTTAAATAACGCAGGGGTATAAATGGTATTTCAGTTGGGTGCGAGTGTTTTGTGCTGTAGAAAGAGCATAATTCAATCATATATGCCTGATGTAGGTTAGGCCGTAAAACCCTATATGTCGGTCTGTGCTTTTCAAACTACTAATTGAAAGGGCTCGAACTACTAATTTAAACAGGTCACAGTACTTTGCACTCTATTTTTTTTTTGTCAAGACTTTGCACTCTATTTATCAATTCAAACGCTAGAATAAGTAACGGTGTAAGAACTTTCAAACATGTACAATTTGAATTTTGTATATGCAATATAATTTACATATTTAACTTATATATTATAGTTTACTTTTTTGACAAAATATTATAGTTTATTTTAATAACACATCCGAATTATTTTTCTGACTGCGCCATGCATGCTCCCTATGAGAAGTTGTGCGAATTTCATGCTCAATGTGCAGGATATATGCGCAATGAATATGCTAAATTCAGTTTTTCTGTGAGAGTTGTTTATTTTTTATTTTTTTTAAAGAACTCTTAAGAGTTGTTTATTTATTATTTTTTTTAAAGAACTCTTAAGAGTTGATTTGGTTTGTACAAGAGTTGATTTGGTTTGTATAACCAACACCATAGTATAACTTTATTCCTTTTTCTATTATTTTGATTGATATCCTATATTCTTATGCACACGTGTTTTGCTAGTACATATTGACAGGAAAAAGTCATACACAAGGACAAAATCATGTGATAAAGTTATGCGATTGTCGTTTGTTATAATGTTGTGCGTTGGGTTTGATTTATAGAATATTGAATTATTGTTTGATTTTAAAAAAGGGTTTGGTTAATGATTTAAAATTAGAAATAATCTATAAGTTCATGTAGAAAATGTTATTTTTTAAATATTTAATGTGTTGAAAGCATCATTTTTAAGACAATTTTTTCTTTAGACTTTTTAACACATACTTTAAAAACACTTGTTTGCATTTTCATTTATTAAAATACTATTGAAATTGTTGAATATTTGTTATATTAAAGCATATGATATCTAATCTATTTAAATTTTATGACTGTTTCAAATGGATACAATTTTACAAACATAGCCTAAAAAACCTCTTATAATTTTATAGACTAAATTAACAAAGGACTCAAAATACTAACTAAAGACAGATCTAAGGATCCAAGAGACAAAAAAGAATGTTGGTTTGTTTTCGTGAATGTATAGATTATTTTTAAAAATGACATTGACAATATTTTAAATAGTCTCATAAATTTCTCTCAAAAAAAAAAAATAGTCTCATAAATTTAAACCAATATCTATTGAGGTTATAAAGTCAAGCACTTACCACTCTATTAAAGAGAATACATGTTGACTAAAATATAATAATAATTTAGAGTTCGTATGTTATAGAA
>Ga0315915_1008110_pt1 | contig 12343 bp, 6 predicted proteins | sample MpolbnodulesMG_FD_207738 | JGI IMG/M metagenome (GOLD analysis project Ga0315915, IMG submission 207738) | Medicago polymorpha root nodule microbial communities from Los Angeles, California, United States - branched nodules | ecosystem: Host-associated > Plants > Roots > Nodule | place: USA... | reverse complement strand
ACATCTTAGACAAATCTATTACTCCACCAATTTTTTTAATATTTGTGATGTGTATTACATGTTCTTATAGGCTGTAATAAGTGAACATAGGAGCATCTCTCTTTTATCCTTTACCAATGTCCCATTCCATTAGCATTTTTCAAAATGAACAATCAATGCCACTAAAGTTTAGCCAACCTTGTAAAATTCCACATTTAATCCAAACAAAAAAAAAACTACTTGTGGTATTCATGAAATTTCCTAGAAAACCAAAACCGTGGAAATTTTGATACTTCGATAGTGAAAGGGGAATTGATTATTCCCAATAATCAAACTTATAAGCTGATTTTATCAAGTTTTGTCCTTTTACGTAACTTTTCAAGTTTTATCCCACCCCGAAGGTGCGAACCAATACCATTGTTGTCACTTCTTGTTGTTTCTAATCAAATAAACTGTATATATTGAAAGTTTGAAAATGAAAAAGTGTTATTTTGACAATAAGTTTGTTGCCAGACAACTTGCATTTGTACGACTTGTATACAATTTCGGTTTCTAATTAGCTTCATCCATAATATCCTAATAGAGAAACGATATTTGTACAACCATTTTTTAACAATTTTCTCTCTCATACTCATATTATCTTCTTTTCTCTCTTCATTTTTCTCTCTCTATTATTTTTGACCAATCAAAAAAGAGATAACCAAAGTTGTCATAAAAGTTGTACCAAAGAGTTGTACATATATTACTACCCATCGTTATACGTTATCACATTTTTTTTATGTTTAAATAACACAACTTTCTAAACTATGAGTGTCCCTTGTAAATTTTTTGTTAGGTCTGCTAGATTGGCAGATTGTCTTTCCACTGCGCCGGCTAGAAATTAGTAGAAATATTACGTCTAGTATGGTATATATAAAAAATTTGGGGGTGTCATAGCTTTCATGGGTCCCAAGGACAATCCACCACTGTATAGCTGAAAGAAACTAGTGTCATCTCATACTAACTCTAAGTTACACGATTAGTTAAAAATTTGATGGATTTGAGAAAAACAAACAGTATGGAATAAATTCACATCTCCATAAGTAACATTATATTATACTCCCTCCGATCCTATTTATAAGAAAAAGTTGGGTCAATAAAAGTTAACGTATTTAGACTAATTTTTTAACTAGATACATCCAGTTTTGTTGACCAAACTTTCTCTTATAAATAGGACCGGAGAGAGTAATTAATTGTCGATCATGATATGATATAATATATGATAGAATACATGAGTGAGAAAGTAGAGTGCATTCAAACCAGGGACGAAGTCAAGAATTTAGCTTAGGGGGACAGAGTTGAAAGTATAGTTTAGAGAGGAAAAAATAAATTTAGCTTAAGGGTACGGAGTTGAAAGTATAATTTAAAGAGGAAAAAATAAATTTTCAAATGAATGATATATACAAGATATTTAAAAATTATAAGATATATTCAAATTAATATATATCCAAAATTATAAGAAATTTTAAAGATATAAGAAAGTAGAGCAACTCAAGGTTTGTCAGAAAATGACAAAACTAAAACGGTATTTGAATAGCATTGAAAGAAAATATGAAACAACGAAAATGCAAACATACGATGATGCTATCACAACCAATGAATCGTTGGTAGTGGCTAAGAGTATGAAAACAAAGTCGGGGGCAATAATTCTATATTTCTAAGAAAAATTGCAATGAAGAATCATAAATTGAAATTCTAGATAAGAATTAAGATTCTTCTATAAATTGGAGAAAAAATTCTTCATTCTTTTTTGGTGTTAAAGATTTTAGTTAAGAATTAGTGCAATAAAACCTAGAAACTTAGTTGTTTGAGGCCCAATATATTGAGTCAAAAAAAAGATCATTCTATAATATTGTATAACGTCCACATAAGATAACTATTAGACCGAAGAATAAAATTCCTTAAAAAAAAGACTGAAGAATATAATAGTATACTAGAATAGTTTTTTTTTTCTTTTCAAAAGTTCGGAAAACCATGACCATTGTTGGTCCCCTTTCTAGCTTTGTCCCTGCACAAACTTGGTAGAGAGAACGGAAATTAACACTAAATTAAACTGAAGAAAATGTAACGGAAACCCCAAAAGCACTTCCACGACTTCACATTTACATGTAATTGATTGATTGGTGCCGTGGAAGCCTTTGAGGGTTAGTGAATGCTTACTCCTTTTAATTTTATTTCCTTACACAAAACCACTCACTTAATTACTTACAATTACAAACAAAGGAACACCTATTTATAGTATACTGATGACAAATTAATTTATTCTCTAGGATCCTACAATTAATTAAAATATGACAGCTAACAATATATCCACATCTATTTTCCTTTTCCTTCTAGGAACAAGTCATTGATTCGCAGAATTTCAGATAAAAAACACTTTATTGATTGAAGATAAATTAGAACTTATTCCCAATTATTAACATATAGCAAGATATGAAAATCAAAACTAAAAATAAGTATATTAGTTGGCTAGAAACAATCCACCTATTGAGTCTTGTCAATAAACAATTTACTTGAATAATTAACACATACCCTCATTGATCAATTACTTACCAAGATGGCAAGATAGTCATCCTTAATATGTTTTCGCTCTTGTTATACTGTGGGAGGATCATTTTGTTTTGGTTTGCCTTGACTTCAATACTTCTTATCATTTTGTTTTAACAACTAAAAGTAAAGATGAAGAAATAAATTCATTAAGTTCTTTATCGCTAAGGAGCCATGATAATATTGCTAGGAGGGAGAAAAATCTCTACTAAACTAATTTTAGCTTTCCCAAAAGTGAAGGATAGGAGGGAAGGGAATAGTTATTTCTTATTTATACTAAAATGTCATCTTATCTTATTTTACTTAATGTAATATTAAATATTAGAATGGTGGAAAATATAGTTTTACATTTTCCCTCCATTAAAATCTAGTTCATCACTTCATCAAATCAAACATAAAACATTTCAAAATTTCTTCCTTCCCTTCTCCCCTCTTATCTATTGAATTAAAGCTTTGATCGGGAGTTTAAGAGAAGAAGGGAGGGAAGACCTTTGAAAAAAAAAGTAAGGAGGAGACAAAGAGGGGAAGAAAAAGAATTATAGTCCCCTAACTTGTATAAAGAACTTATTTTTCTTCGTACTATGAGATTTCTTTAATGTAGAGGAACTCAAAAATTAAATTAGTTGGGAGCTTTAAAGGGCTTAAAAATATTCAATTTCTTTTCATCTTGTTATAATAATCTCAAAATTTAAAATATATTAATCATAAACAGTTTCATATCATTCCCTAAAAAAACATTTTCTTAAATAAGTTGAGATTTCTATAACTTTATCTCTCCTCTCCTTGATCCCCTCCAAAGCCTTTCCATTCTCTCTGCTCCATACATATTTAAGAAATGAATTTAAGCATGTGGTCAGAGGTTCGGTCATTGACCCTTGCGTATCAAAAAAATACGATTAAGATGGGAGAGTTCATCTTACATGTTCAAAAGGTTTCTCTATAAGAATTAAAAAGACAAAAATCGCCTGATCAACATATATAAGACGGTAAAACATGACAATGTTATTATATTTTTCAAATAAATAAAAGTAAAGGACGGCTAACATTAAAATGCAATCCAACGGTTGTTGTGCATATGTTTGGAAGCACAAATAATGTTGAAGGTGGGAATGGAGGCTTTTGTGTTATTTATTTTTTGATGGAGTGTAATTAATAGTTAAATAGGTTAGTATATGATAATCAAAGCATGAATTCCATTAAGAGAATTTTAACAAATTAAAATCATTATTGTAAAGAAAAAACAATCATATTATCTTCTTCTTTTTCTTGAACCTTATTTCCTCAAGAAAAAAAAACCAAAATAAAATATTATAATCATAATTATTCCATACACCTTGAACCTGTTGCTTTAAATACATGCTTCATAAGCTACTAATTAATTAAGATTCGGTGGAGAACAGATTGTGTTTGCATTTTATGTGTTAAAAGGATCTCTCTATTTTACTAATTCTGCCCTTGGATTCAATGTGACTGCCAAAAATGATGTTAGTGCGTTGACATTCTTCTGGTACTCAAAAACAGCATCATATCGCATATCGACTGCTTTGGAGATGCATGCGACTCTTTCCATGCAGAATAAGCTATACGATCTTGCAATATAATTGAATAATTAAATCAAATAGTATACATATTGACTTTAATCCCACTTAAAAAAGTCTCGTATAGTTATGTTATTAAGTAATTGTCTTTTCAAGTTTCACGTATTATTTCCTTTAGCCTCAACTATAAAATAGAGATAAAAAACAAAACTTAAAACCAAAATATTCAATGAACTTATTTAGTATTGTAACTTGTTTTTCTTAGAGGAACTTGACTTTCTCTTAGTTGCCTATGAAATATTGTGTAATTTATCCATCAACCAATAAAAATTAGTCACATAAGTAAATATGTAAATAGAGTAAAAACTAGTTAGTGGACACCACTTGTATTGGTTAATTTTTATCGGTTGTTAAATAAATCACCTAAAATTACCCAAAATTCTCGACACTTTTATGGATTATGCAAGGCAAGTTAAGATGGTTTGGAAATCCCAACTCATCACACCAAAAAAAGTGGGCTAAATATGTCAACAACATGTTCAACCCATATTGCAGAAAAATCCCATAAAATCATTTTTAGTTGGATGCTACATCCACACATCTAAGGATGGAGCTACAAATTAAGCTTAGGGGACCAAAATTGAGAGTATAACTTAGTAAAGAAAAGGTAAATTTTCAAATATTCAACATATAGAAAAATTAAAAAAAATTATAAGATATATTCAAAATGAATATTGCTAAACAAGAACAAAAAGAACTAACTTTTACTTCTGAAGTTATATTCGTCTTTACTACATAGATTTAAAATCATATCAATCATCATATTTTAGGTCAAATTTTCAACAATCACATTTTCAATATACACAATCATGCAATGTTTGAGAAAATCTTCTTTCCACCATGTTTCATACCCTTGTTTTTAAAATTTTCATTGTTGAAAATGCACGTTCTTTAGTTGTTGTTAACAACGGAAGAGTCAACATAAGTCGTAATTCTTTGTCAATCAATGGATAAAATTTGATTTATTGGTCTCAAATAATTTTGGATATAAATCACCCTTAGTGGACAACATCTTAAAATCGACATATTTAAATATTAGAAATGCTAAAGAGTGCTCATAAGACATTGATTAAGAGAATTAAAATAAAAATATTGTATTGAAAAGTTGTGAATTGTTGATTTCATCTAAAAGTTAAAAAATTGTTGATTTCAATATCAACCTACTATTTTTGGTTTCCTTAATCGCTGAACATGTACTTCATCTAATTAAACACATTCTTCGGGAGAAAGCAATCACTTTGTAGGAAGCCATTACTTTTCCATTGACAAATTGATGGCAATCAATTTTTCCACGTCTTTTCAAAATGATTATAAAAACTATGTTGCACTCGTTCCATAATCAGTTTATTTATTTTTGTCAATGTAAAAAGCACTAGCTCTAAGCACTGAAACATGCAATTAGTTAAGGAGGAATAAATTCTAAATCCTAATGATCCATAAAGTAAACTTATCTTAAATTTGGTGAATCATACCATATATAGAATGAGAATCATCATGCATGTTGTTTTGCTGTCAAAATTTTAAATAATGGTGGGATACTTGTGAGAATCAAATAATCTTTAATTGATTGAATCTTTGTGTATAAATAGGCATTCATATTCTTTGTTGTTCATAATAAAATCATAGCATGGCCTGTGTACATAGGAGAAGACCTTCAGTAACCCTCAAAGGCTTCCATGGCACAATATGTTACGGTCAGATTAATCATATCTTTGACTATATATAGTTATGTGAAAATCATGGGATCCTGTTGGTGGGTTACTGAAAGCTTTGATCCTTAATTATGCCTTGCATTCATTTTGGTGAAATGAAATCAGCTAGTGAGTTAATTAAATACATGATTTTCTTGTTTACTCTTACCTAGGTTTTTTATGGTTTTAATTTCATTATATTTTTGCTCACTTTTTTTCATGTGCTGCTTCTTCCAGCTCCTCTTCAAGCAGTTAATTCCATTTTCAGTTGTACTATTATGTTTTTGCTAGCTTCCATTTTTAGTTCATCATCCTCTCAAATCCCTTGTTCTTTTCCAATTCAACTTCTAGCTAATGTTAACTGTTCGAAATTATTTCTAAATTAGGCTTTTTTTTACAAGGGGTACTCTAACCCATATACAAAACAAGAAGTTCAAGTGCTTACTGAATAAGTTCCTCTGCTACAAATGATGGTGCGAATTGCTGCGAAAATTCAGCTAAATCAGCAACTAATTCCTCCTCCCAAGCAAAAAGTCTTCGTCGTCACCATGTTCCAATGGTTCACGTTCAAAACTCCCATACTCGCAATGCTGCCATTTTGGTTTGACGAGATGTTGAACAACCACGGAAACAACTCTAATAAAGAATTACGGGAACCTATCCTTAACGATAGCCTGCTCTGAAACCATGCTGTATCCTCGATTTTAAATAAATTCCGCCATCAATTGAAACAAATCTTGATATATATCTCATAATCTTCATGCCTAGTCACCCAATTTGTCAAAGAACCATATTTTAACTCTAGAAGACGGTACTAGATCGCCTCTTTAGTTAAAAATAATTATTAAGTAGTGTAATACTATATCTAAATGCTACACTGATGTATTTCACCCCTGCTATAAAAGTTTCATGGTCACGTTTAAAAACTATTGCATGCATGGGTTATCATTATTGTATTTTATTTAGAAAATGATTATCTGGCATGCAACATTGTGGAATATTTGGGAAGCGCGAAATGAGGTTACTTTCTCTTTAAAGATTGCGGAGCTGGAGGAGATTGTACAAGGTATACTAAAGTACCATATTGGAGATGGTTTTATGCTGAGAAAAAAGGGGGGACCATGTTTGTATTATGATTGATGCTCAAACTCTCTTCTTTGTTTAAATGCTCAAGTTTAGGCTTAAGTAGAGCAAATGCCCCTTGTATTTTTTCTGAGTTGCGGGTTAAGTAATCTTTATACTTCTCTCATTTCTAATAAAATTGGTTGTTCATAAAGAAAAACAGGGTGGAAATTTAATTTAGATCTTAAATACAATAATGAGAGAAAAATATTCTATAAGTTATAATTTCCAAACCACTTTTTTAAAACAATAAAGATTTAATTAGGAGCAAATTGGTACCCAAACTCGATCAATTGCAAAACAATTAAGCGTTTGAATCCTATTTGAAATAACAAATGAAATAAATGATACAATAAAATCTAAATTAGTGTAAGAAGAAGATAGGTTATCAAACAACTCAACTTTTCTTCTTAATTCAGTTGCTGTAAAATAAAAGTTTCATTTTGTTTTAGGAAAAAATATGAGAAGTTCCTAGATTTAGATGGGAACACATATACTCTCTTTAGTCCTATTTATAAGAGATATTTGGATCAACAAAAGTTGATGTATCTTGTTTAAAATTTAGACTAGATATATCAAATTTTGTTGATCCAAATATTTCTAATAAATAAGATCAGAGAAAAGTAAAAATATAATTTAATTATTATACTTTGTTAGTATATAATTATTTTACACATGTATCTAAATGATATGTTGTCATGTCACATAATGAATATGAGAAAACACATGGTAACAAATCATTTGATGAATGTATAAAATAGTTGCATATTGACAGAATATACTTAAATGTACTCAAAATATTGCATTTGAAAATTTAATTTGAAAGATGATTTATTGTGCATGTCAAGAGCCAAGAGAATTAATCTCAAAAAGATATCAGAAGAAGTGATGCGGCGTTTCTTATGACAACCTTTGGTCGATTCTATGGATCCTTATACTGTACTAGAATTAGAAATTTAGAATGTCAAATGTGCTTGGAGACATTCATTTTGGAACCCATTATCTTTTTTGATATAAGCATCCATTATCTTCAATACTACTATTGTCAAGGTGAGACTTTTTTTTTTCTTTTTTCTTTTGACAGCTTGTCGAGGTGAAACAGAACATTTTGTATCTTTGCATGAAATGGAAGGAAGAAAAAAAGTTTAACTAAGTAGATTCTTATAACTAATACTATTCTTACATGTGCTGAACATTTCTATTAAATTTTCATGTAAAGAACTGAACCCAAGTTGAAACGAGACTTCTCAAAAAGGAAAAAGTTTAAACGAGACTTTTAAGGAAAAAAATATATTCACATTCCCATTTTTATCGATGCCAATCAAGAATAATTTCTTGGCGTAAAAAAATCAATTAAAATATTTACAATTGTGGATCCTCTAGGTTCTATTTAAAATTGATGGGTAGTTCTATTGATTCGTTATGTATGGTGGACAAAAATATTGTCAAGAGAGGTCCTATGTTATCTCACCATCAACAAGACTTGTGCTCAGAGTTCACAGTCATGGAAGTCAAAAATGTGTTATTCTCCATGGACTCTTCTAAAGCACCAGGTATTGACGGTTACAATGTTCATTTCTTTAAATGCTCTTGAAAATTTATTGGTGATAGTGTCATTGATGCTATATTAGATTTCTTTAAGATTGGTTTCATGCCTAATATTATCAACCGTACTTATGTGATTTTGCTCCCCAAAGAAGCTAATGCTACATCAGTTAAAAATTTTAGGCCCATTGCTTGTTGTTCAGTGATATATAAGATTATTTCTAAAATTTTAACAAGTAGAATGCAAGGAGACTTAAATAATGTTGTAAGTGAAAATCATTCTCCTTTTGTCAAAGGAATAAGGGTGATTTTTTACAATATTATTTTCAGGCATGAACTAGTCAAAAGTTATAGTAGGAAAGGGATTTCTCCAAGGTGCATGGTGAAAATTGATCTTCAGAAGGCTTCTGATTCAGTTGAATGGCCGTTTATAAAACATTTAATGCTTGAGTTAGGTTTTCCCTACAAATTTGTAAATTGGGTGATGGCTTGTCTTACTACTGCCTCTTATACATTCAATGTTAATGGAGATTTGACTAGACCTTTTGCTGCCATGAAGGGTCTTAGACAAGGAGACCTTATCTCTCCATATCTTTTTGTGATATGTATAGAATATCATAACAGATGCCTTTTACAGCTTAGGAAAAATGCTGCTTTCCACTTCCACCCAAGATGTAAAAGGTTGAATTTAATTCATATGTGTTTTGCTGATGATTTGCTGCTATTTTCTAGAGGTGATGTGGATTCTGTCTCTCAGTTATTTGAAGTTTTTAGCTTGTTTAGTGTTGCTTCTGGCCTTAAAGCAAATCAAGCTAAGAGCTCAATTTATTTGGGAGGTGTATCCATGAGCGTTCAAGATAGTATTGTCACTAAGTTTAACTTCATCAAAGGTGAGCTTCCTTTTAGGTACCTTGGGATCCCCTTGTCCTCCAAAAAATTATCGGTTATTCAGTGTCAACCTTTGGTGAAGAAGATCATTTGTAGAATTGAAAAATGGTCTTCTAAGTTGTTATCGTATATTGGAAGGTTACAACTTATTAAATCAGTCTTGTTTGGTGTTCAAGCTTGTAGGGTATTTCTCTGGAAAATTTGGCACCTCCAAAAGAGCTCTTATTGCTTGGGAGCATATATGTCTACCTAAGACAACTGGTGGTTGGAATGTAATTGATTTGAAAGTTTGGAATCAAGCTACAATCAGTAAACTTCTTTGGAACTTGGCCAACAAGAAGGATGTTTTATGGGTGAAATGGGTTCATGAATATTACACTAAGGGGAGAAATGTGCTACTCATGGATGTGCCTGCACAAGCTTCATGGGTAATAAAAAAAAGTCTTTGTTGCAACAAAGATTATTTCAAGTGTTAATGGCAGTGTTTTCAAACAAGCTAATTTCTCTATTAAGAGAATGTATAATGCATTAAGAGGTGACTTTGCAAAGCTTGGGTGGAGGAAAATGATATGTAATAGTCCAGTCCCTACAAAATGTTTGTTTGTTACACGGTTAATTATTCATGCTAGATTGCCAACTTGTGATAGGATGCTTAAAGTAGGTATCCAATGTGATCAGGTTTGCATTTTGTGTACAAAGGAGAATGAAACTCATTCTCACCTTTTTTTCTTCTTGTGAATATGTTGATGTGGTGTGGAAAGGTGCTATGAGATGGATGAATATGAATGTCAATACTAGCAATTGAAAATCTATCTTGTAATATGTCCAGTATCATTGTAACAGTAACAATGATATGAATCAAGTTCATAGAATGGTGTTGAGTGTGACCCTGTATATGATCTGGAAGAAGAGAAATGATAGAAGATTTCAGAATTGTTATCGATCTGTTCAACAACTCCTTAACCAAATCAAAATGGATGCTTACATTAGAGGATTGCAATTCAAGAAGGTGCAAACTTTGATGATTCTGGTGCGAGGCTAATGGTTCTTTTTGTTTGTTTGAGCTTAACTCTTGTTTCTTTGATTAGTTGTTTCCTGATTCCATGTAGTTTATAATAATTGTGTTGGTTAATGAAAGTTATCTCTATTTACCAAAAAAAAAATTATGGATCCTCTATTATATTTATATATGATAATGTGAGCCTCATAAAAATAGTTCAAATGTGCATTCAAAATATTTTAGTAAAAAAAAATTGTTAAAAATGTACCCAAAAAAATTGTTAAAAACATTCTCTTTTAAACAATTACTCATATTTGGTAAAGTTCATGTTGATCATACTATTTAATGTGAAAATCATTTCTGCAACGTAAAACTCGCGTTAATTTCATTTCACTTAATATTGGTAAAATAAAGTCATTTCACTTAATAAAAAAGTGGATATTAAAGTGAACGTTAGAAAAGAGATTGTTCTTACAACTCTCTTTGGTAAAATATCACATTCATTCACTTTTTTCTTTAAATAAATGTACTGTTGTTAAAAAATTGTAAGAGACCACTTTAGATCTTTTTCGTCTGAGTAAAATACATTCATTTTTTTCGGTGAGTTTAACTCAATTGGTAGAGACTTTGCATTATATATATAGGGGTCGAGGTTCGAACCCCGAACACCCCACTATTCACCTTGAAAAAGTCAATTTCTAGCCACTAGACTACTTGACCAAAAAATAAAAAATACATTCATTTTTCAAACTACCCATTCTTGTAACACCTATGTTTAGTAATTCAAAAAAGCTAGCTTATAGCTTATTGAATTAGTTCATAAGTTTTTACAATTCAGAGTGTTAGAGATGGAGTGGAGCAGGTTGATTCAGGGTGGTTGCTAGATAATATAACCCGTTAAGTAGGGAATGGCGAGTCTACTTTGTTTTGAACTGATCTTTGGCTTGACGGGGAACCTTTGTGTAAAGTTTATGTGAGATTGTTTGAGCTTTCTGAGAATAAATTAGAGTCGGTAGCTAATATGATGGCGAGGGGTTGGGGCGTTGACAGGGAGGCGTGGAGGTGGCGTCGAAGGCTTTTTGCTTGGGAGGAGGAGTTGTTTGGGGAGTGTGCAGCTAGACTTACTTCTATTACTTTACAGGTCGGGAGGGTCGATGCTTGGATTTGGTCTCTGCATACTTCTAACTGTTACACTGTTAGTTCTACTTATTCTTTTTTAACAGAAACAGATATCGGGCAAGAGTAAATAAATAATAATAACTTCATATGGTTGAAAGCGGTCCCTTTAAAAGTATATCTTTTTGCGTGGCGTCTGTTCCTAAATATGATACCAACTAGAGACAAGTTGTTACAAAGGCGTGTGTTATCAGAGTTGCCCTGCTAGCTGCAGCCTAAATGAGGACAAAGACCATTTATTTCTAAATTGCGGTTTTTTTGGAGGTATCTGGTAGCATATTGTGGCTTGGTTAGGTTTCTCAACAGCTTTACATGGCTCTTTTCAGCATCATTACTATCAGTTTGGAGGGTTGCGTGGATCTTCGAAAAGGTCAATTGAATTCATGAACATTATTTGGATGTCAGTTGTCTGGGCAATCTGGAAAGAGCGTAATACCAAAGTTTTTCAGAGAAAAGAAGAGCAGCTTCAAGCAATTAGCGAAAGGGTGAAGCTTCAATCCTTTTGGTGGCTGAAATCGAAATACGTTACCTTCGATTTCGATTATCAATTGTGGCGGCAGAGTCTTGTAGCTTGCTTAATGTATGTATTTTAGCTTGTTTCTTCTGTTTATTGTTTCTTTGTTTTTCTTCGGTTTGTGGTTGTGGTGATTGTACAGATTGTTGAACTCTGTTTTGTCTAGGCCCTTTCACACCCCTTGTGCGAGAGTGTCTGACTGTGTTTTTAATATATTTTTAGCTTTTTCAAAAAAAAAAGATGT
>Ga0315915_1008108_pt1 | contig 12344 bp, 7 predicted proteins | sample MpolbnodulesMG_FD_207738 | JGI IMG/M metagenome (GOLD analysis project Ga0315915, IMG submission 207738) | Medicago polymorpha root nodule microbial communities from Los Angeles, California, United States - branched nodules | ecosystem: Host-associated > Plants > Roots > Nodule | place: USA... | reverse complement strand
TTTTGATCTTTGAAGTTTAATCTTTACTTAATTTTAATAGTGTTTTTAGTCCATATAAAAAAATTACGCACTCAGTTTTAGTCCCTACTAAATATAAATTTGTTTAATTAATTATGCTTAAACTTTTAAGATTTTCAACAAATTTTTGCACAAGTGTTAAGAACATTACCAAAAGTTCATCTGCAAAAAATTATCTCAAAATTTTATTTCTTCGTGCAGATTTTTGTTACTTTTATTTTGAACTTTTGTCTTTTAAAAAATTCATATTTTTTTATTTCATGTTAAAAAATTCTAAAGTTTAGTAAATGAACATTTTGTAATGTTCTAAACTTGAATAAAAAAAATCGTTGAAAAATTTAAGAGTTTAAGGATAGTTACAAATTTTTCTAATTTTTGTCAAAGCCTATCACTCTCCTTCATTCCTTTTTATTCTTCCAGATCCATAAAACATTTCACCCTACAGATATTTCCGGCCATTCCTTGAATTTGTTGGAAAAAAAAAACAGATTTATGTTACTGTTTCTCTTAGTTACTACTTCGCTCTCTTCAATCTTCTTCGCTCCCACTCTTTCTTTCCGGATCCAAACCTTGAAAATCGACTGATTCCGCTTCTCTCTCGAAAAGGTTGTTGCTGGATTTTTCAATGGTGAAGATTGTTGAGTTTTTGTATGTTGAAGTTGATATGTGATTAAGTTGTTGAAATTGATGTCTTAGATGAATTTGCAGGCGAAAGTTAGAATAGCGTTGTTGGCGTGAACGAGGCAGTGAAAAGAGTAGGAGGAGAGAGTTTGGATTTTTCACCACCTCGTTCGCGCCGGCGACGCTCTTCTAAAAACTCTTAATTTTTTCAACGATTTTTTTATACAAGTTTAGAACATTACAAAAGGTTCGTTTACTAAAATTTAGAATTTTTTAACATGAAATTAATTAAATATGAATTTTTTAAAAGACAAAATTTCAAAATGAAAGTAACAAAAATATGGACGCGGAAATAAAATTTTGAGATGATTTTTTGCAGATGAACTTTTCGTAATGTTCTTAACACTTGTGCAAAAATTTGTTCAAAATCTTAAAATTTTAAACATAATTAAACAAATTTAGATTTAGTAGGGACTAAAACTGAGTGCATAATTTTTTTAATGGACTAAAAACACTATTAAAATTAAGTAAATAATAAACTTAAAAGATCCCAATTTTATAGGGATAAAAAACATATGGTGCATCTACCACATGGCAGCCATGTCACTTGAAATGTCCATGTGGCATGTATGGGTCAACATTCTGTTAGCCTAGTCAGCACAGTTTGACGGCAAGGACCAAACTTACAAACGGATAAAAACGTTGGGGATTAAAAATTTAATAAAATTTAAATAGGGATCAATGGTGGAAGCTCGTTTATTTGTAGGGACCTTAAACATAATTTACCCTATTTGTAATGCATTTTAATTTCTATTCACAAAAAGATTCTTGCAGGGATTTGAACCATTGCTCACACGGTAATAATAAAGTCTTACAAACCAATTGACCACATATCAATCTGCATCAATTGTATGAAACAACTTATATATGTATTTTAAAAATATTTGTCTCCCCCCACATTATTAGTCAAGATCCGCCATTGCATATCTTCCATCTTTCTCATTCAATTATGGAGAGTTCATCTTGTCAGTTATGTCGCGTTTGATGTTAATATATTCCTCTTAATTTTTTAAAAAATAATACACTCTGTTATTATTGTTTTGTCTGTATTATAACTTCTAAATGATAGGTGGACTATAGAGAGACCTACTTCGAAGCTTCAAAAATAAGAGCAAGGGATTACAAGTCCATTGATGGCCAAAAAATCGATAGATGAATTAAAGAAAAAAAAAGTTATTTTGGTATAATAAATAATTGTTTAACATGGTTAAAAACAAGTTAACAAAAATATATATAAATTGGAATCAAAATATACAATTCAGTATATTTGAATGGAGGATTATGCATGTTTTAAAACATGAGATGAGGAGATGAGAGGTTGGAGTATCTTCGAAAGAAGGAGATAGAGTGAATAATTTACTTTTTATTTTTTAGAGAAGAGAATAATTTACTATTAGAGAAACCATTAAAAAAAATTTAGAGGTCAATGAGTTGGATTCAAATTTGGTGTATGATAGAACACTGACGTCATTTGATCCATGTAGCCGACCCCGCTTAGTGTGATAAGGCTTGATTGTTGTTGTTGTTGATTTACTCTTAATTAATTAATAAAAAAAAAGAGAAATGATACTTGTACAACCATTTTTTAACAACTTTTGTGACAACTTTCTTTCTTATACTCACATTATATTTTCATTTTCTCTTTCTATTACTTCGGTTTTCGTGCCAATACATATTTTTCTTTGTAAAAATATGGTTGTCCATTTGATTATCAAATAAATTGATGTTCAAATAACACTACTTTAAAAAAACTGTGCATGTCAATTAATTAATTAATGAAATTAATTTACATGCATCAGCTTTAAAACTTTTAACATGAATCAATAGATTGAGTCCAAGAAATTAATGAATTTTGAGAGATCGAGTTCGATTATTGTTACACAAGTTTTTGCTCAAACTTTTTTATTAGCTGGACTTTAAATTATTTTTTTTAAGAAATCAAAATGGAATATATTAACACCAAAAACCATCCCTCAACTTTAAATTATTAAAGCTCATTCCAATAAGAATCATATGATTAACAAATAAAAAACTTTTACCACGTGCATCCAATTACATTGCACAGAAATATTACTTATATATATTTTAGGGGTATCACTTTAATATATTAATTTATTATAAAAAAAACTTTTATATATTAATTCATAAGATATCACGTGAAAGGATTGATGTGGACGCTCATTCTAACACTATTTTTTTATTAGATTAAATTTAGATGAATATCAGATGACCTAATTTAATTGATGTATGTGTAAGAAAAATTACACTGCCTTAGTATATACCCCTAGAAAGAAAGAATGATAGCGACAATGAATGAATAATTGAATCCGTTGATGAGGAAGGGGTAAGAGAATATTGGGTGTGTGGATTTTGGTTCCGTTCTGATGCGTACTACTGGAAGGGTGATTCATCAATCAATCTCCGTCCGTGAAGGTTTTGTTTTTTGTGTTGCTGTAGCCAATAGCTATAACCATGTCCACCACCACTATTTCTTCTTCACCCCCCTTTTCTCTCCCAATCCGTCACAATTCTTCTTCTTCTAGGGTTTCACTTTTCAATCCAACTACCTCTTCTCGCTTTCCACTCCAATCATTCACCTTATCTACTAACGTACGTAACCACTCTCTCCCTTTCTCTTTTTCTTACACATATTTGCCACCCCATTTCTTCAACTTTGCTTTTTTCACTATATTTACCTACAAAAATATTGTTTGTTTTTTTTTTATTATTTATTATTTGGTTTTGGAATTTTTAATTGAATGGTGGGATTGATATCTGAGATCAGTAGTTAGTTGGTGTATGAAGTTGAATTCCTATGTTTATTTTTAGCTTCAATTATAATTACTTTTTTATTTGAATCATTTTTTCATTCCAGAAATGGAGAGTTTTGTGTTTTAAACATCAAAACACTCCATCAGAGAGTAATGACTCTGAGTTTAAAGAAGATAAATTATCACAAGATTCAGTCAAGTTTAAAGGTGATGAGCCAAAAGACTTGAAGAAAAAAGATTGGCTTACTGCTCTTCACACGGTATTATTTTCGTTATGTATACTCATGTTTCATGGATATTATAATAGCTGGTATGATAAACTAGGAAGTTATTCGTTTGCTATGTCTCTTAGTATACGACTTTTGCTTTAAAAGAGAGCCTTGTCATAGTGGTTAGAGTTACTATGACATGACTTAGTAGGACTTGGTTGGAGGAATTGGGTGCTTATTCAATATCGACGTTAAAAATTTATAAAATGAGTGATGTGTAAATGTAGGACCCACTTAGGCACCCAAATAAGGGAGCTCCATTGTGGATGCTGTTAGAGATCTTGAGTTTGAGTTGTGGAATCGGCATCTTGCAAATTTAAAGACCGTCTATAATAGATTCCCTGTGAGTCTGTTCCTTTTCTAGACTCTTCCATTGCAGGAGTTCTAAATCAGTAGGTTGCTCTCTAATTTCTATCATGTGCTTGATGAAGCCAAACATTGCCCTGTTATGCCAAAATCTGTATAACTGAGTCAGGAGACGTAACTATGAAGTAGTTATGAGCTCCTTAATACAATCTTAAGGATTTATTTATTTAATCTATTCATAACTTTTCATCAAATATGTGTCCGATGAAAATATTTGGAAGATTCCATAAGCTATTTGACATTTTGAATATTTTCTTTGACATACTGTGGTTACTATTCAGTTATCTTAGTCCATTCTGATGGAAAAAATGCTCAGCTTTTTATTGCAATATGTGTAGCAAGGATGTAGTCGTGGAAAGAAATTTGTTTCAATTAGCTCAAAATTTTCATATTCTTAAGCCTTACCCATCTGCCGTGTCTACCGGATCACCATTTTATACATCTTGTAATGTTCCAGACAAATTAGGCATGCCATTCTGATTTTATTCCAGGGAAGCATCTGAAGAACCTGTAGTTGCGTTTGGGTTCATTCCCCTTTCCATATTAGCAATGGATTGGTTCCTTTCCTAGTTTTAAAGCCATGGTTAAAGTTAAACTAAGATTTTGTTAGGATATAGGGACAGTTAAGTAGTTAAACTCAGAGGGGATGTGTTTTTATACATAGTAGAAATAAGAGTATAGAAAGGCATTTAGATTTGAAGACATTGAGTAAATTGAGCAGGGGTTCTGCTATAGAAGGGCATATTATTGCAAATCAAGGCAATCAAATTTGCCAGTCCAGAGGCTGGAGTTCACAAACTGATTGCAACAATGAAATTTCAGCATACCTTTACCACTTTCAGACACGGAAAATTTGTGTCCTGTATTTTCAATTTTCAGATTGAAACCTTCAGGATAATAGGGGCAGTGAAGGAGTTAAAGGGAATACTTTGTATAAATAGGAGAAATTTGAGTAGAGAGGCATTTAGATCTGCAATCGTTGCGTGATTAGAGCCGCCAGTGGCTCTATTGTAGAAGAGGGGTCTTCTCTCCTATTCTCCCTCTTTCTATGAATAGGTATGGTCAGACTCACAGTCATGAATGAAATTCATTTTCATTATTCTAGTTTCAACAAGCAGTCTATGATGTTAGAGGGGAAAAAACAAGACTTTACACAGTCCTGTGAGAATGAACAAAGAAGAAAAAGAGAATTTAGAGCAGACAGAGAAAAACTGAAAAAGTATGTATATATGAAAGAGAATTCATGTTTCTAGAAGAGTTAAATAAAAATGGTTTTCATTTTGCTAAATAGCTTTAGACTCTAGAATTAGATAAGCTCTAGAATTTATCTGGTTGTAGTATTGCAAATTTGCAATCATTATGTTAAAACTAAATCTCAAGGACCTAAATATTGGTGCGTCTACACACTCATACTCACACACATACACATTTCTTGCTAATATGTATTATCCAACTATCAAACAATGGAAACATATTTAGAGTGTGTCGAGATTAATAAAAGTATTGTTTTTAACATTCCAGATTATAAATACCATTCTTAGTGTTGAACCCTGGAAAGTTCCTTGGACAGCAAAGACCATTGTTCAGGTAAAGTGTATCCTTTCTTATCACTTTGTGTATCATTGTTAATGTTATCTATGCTTCAAGTATGTTCGGTACTTCCGATTGTGGATTCCTTCCTGCCCCTTCACCGTATAAATGTCCATTCCTGTGTTTCATATAAATGTCCATTCTTGCTTCTTCCTGTTTCTGTTGGGATAAATGCGGATTCCTTGACTACCGAGATGATTATACAGCTTTTCCCTATTTTCTTTCTGGTAAATCGATAAGAATTAACAGTTAACGGGTCTTCTTAGAGACAAATAATGATTTGTGGTTAAAAATCACTGTTATTTTACCAGTTTCAATAATAAAAGTTGCTGAAAATCAATCAATTAATCTTTCACAAATTAATGTTGAAGAATTCTTTTGACAAAATGTTAAGAAAAATATCTAAATAAACATAAAATAATGAAAAACAACTTGCTTTTGTTTTTAAATTCAAGTGGTAAAAATGTAAAAATAGTTCATCTTTTTTAATTTTTATAGTAGTTGATTTGACAAGGGTTGTTGATGTCATAATTACAATTATGTTCCTATTCCATGCACAAACATTATTTTTTTTAATGAAATCACGATGTTAGGAAGCAAACTAAGTCGGGTTCTGCAGGTTATGCTCCTCTGGATTTGCTCTTTTTGGTTGGTAGGTTCTTGGATAGTTCCGTTTTTAGCTTACACAGCAGGGATTAGAAAAGAAACACTTTCATACAGAGGCCAAGCATTGTACAGCCTCTTGACAGATGTTGCTGAAGGTATGGTTGGGATAGCAATACTTCATCGCTGTCTTGCACAGTTTAAACCACTCTCGTCTGACTGGTTCAAATTTGAACTCAAAGGGAAGTGGCAGTTTGATGTCGGTTTGGGCTGCCTCATGTTCCCCCTCATCAATCATCTGTCACAAATGAACCTAAATTTGTGGCCTGTTCTTCAATATGCTCCAGTTACGATCTCGAGTGTAGAGCAATCCATTGTAGCACGAGATCCTGTGGCAATGGCCCTCTATGCTGTGGTAGTTTCAGTTTGTGCCCCGATATGGGAGGAGATTGTGTTTCGTGGTTTCCTTCTCCCGTCTTTAACCAGGTACATGCCTGTGTGGAGTGCGGTATTAGTTAGCTCAGTAGCATTTGCCTTTGCACATTTTAACATTCAGAGGATGCTGCCACTTGTATTTCTTGGCATGGTGATGGGTGCTGTATTTGTACGGTCTAGGAACCTCTTACCATCAATGTTGTTGCATAGTTTGTGGAATGCTTTTGTATTTCTGGACCTCATGAAATGATATATATATATATATTTTGCTCTTCTTTACTTCTGAAATTTTATTTTCGAAGACAACTGAGTTTAAAGAGACAAGGGGACTTGACAACAGTTGTCGTAATATTTCTTTTTAAGAAGCAAATAAAGTTCACCCCAGAGCACCATAGATACTGAGGTAGGTAGTATGTATGTAGGTCTCCCAGACAGCGGCGCGGAGCGGCCGACCCCAAAAGTGGGATAGTGGGATAGTGAGTTGTGGGATCTTTGAGATTGATCCTTTTTTTGGACAAATTGCATGATAAATATAAAATATAAACAACCATATATTTAATATAAAATTAAACAAATAACTCAAAGCTCATGAAACATTCATAAATCAAAACACAAGTCTAATCAAAACACCCAAACATTCACAAGTCTTAATCAAAATATTACATCCAATTCCAAATACCAATAAAAGTCAAGGATTGGCCGGGATCCTCTCCGTCGTGATTTTCCTCTGGGCTGCTCCGCTCCTCTGTGATTGCGCTGGGATTGGCCGGGATTGACTACCTAGGTATGTACAAACAATTTGAATAGAGTCTGATATATTAAAGACAACCACTAGGCACCCCACAACTAAGAACCAATGTCGAATAACACCTGGACCAAATTGCCTTGGCCTATAAAATTAAGAAAGGGAATACATTAGTGAGGGTGATGCGTTCTTTGTCAGTGACATGTTCAAAAGCAAGTTCTATAAAATTAAGCTAGAGACAGTGCCTGCACAAAGGGAATCTGAACATGAGAAATTACAAACTCAAAAGAATGTAGAAGAGGATAGAAGGCCTCAAACTGATGCAGCAATTGTGAGTATTATGAAATTCAAGAAGCAGCTCATAACAATATTATAGCAGAGTTGATAAAGGAGTTAAAGTCATTATTCCTTCCTAATCCAACAGAGCTAAAGAAAAGAATTGAATCTCTTATTGAAAGAGATTACTTGGAGAGGGACAATATTGACAATAATTTGTATAAGGTATCTTGCATGAAGAAATTAAACGTGGTGACTCTTCTTTAGTAGGTATTAAAGTGAGAGGTTTGAAGAAGTCAAATTTAAACTTAGTGTTACACATTTGTTTCTATAACTAGTTTTATAAATCAAATGATTTGTGCCTTCTGTAATTTTTTATAGCATTGCAGTTTTATTTGGGAGTTCTAATATTATTATTTGAATGTAATTGTTAGAAATTCTAGTAGTCTTCATTATGGCTACCTTGCATTGACTTCATTGCATCCTTTGCTACCTTCATTTGATGTAAAGAGGTGTGCTGACTGTTGAGATCCAGATCCTACGTAGATGAAAATTATGACCTAGTCATAATAAGTTATAAAATTATCCCTCGAACTAGTTTTTAAGGTTGAGTTTGGCTTAACTCAAATGATGTTGGAGCTTATTCATAGATATGTTGGACCACCCACACTTGTCACCTGTCATTCGTCAATGCATCAATCAGTTCGTTCATTGTGATGGACGCAGGCGAATGTGTTGTGATCCTACATAAATTGGAGATAAGGCTTGTGCTATTCTTACTCCTTAAGATGCCTTTTGAGGTAGACCTAGACTTGGCTCAAAATGGTATCATAGTTTATCTTTTGTTACTGACTTATTGGATCATTTGCATTGTCTATACTCTGTGCTCACCCGTATTTGTTATTTGTCTGTGCTCACCCGTATTTGTTATTTGTCTATGCTCCATATGCCTAATTCTAGGTGTGAAGAAGTGTTAGATACTGGATTTAGATCATCTCCTTTTCTCCCTCATGTTAGGAGAGAGATAGACACACAAATAATTTTGATGAACCTCATAGGAGAAAATGAGAGAAACAAGATCCTTTGACAGTTTCACCCAAAGTGAAAGCTTGAAAATGTAAACTTTCAACTCCTATTGTTACATAATTTCAGGACAAAATATTTAAGAAGTGGCATTCTCTGACAACTGATTTATGAAGGATTACTAAACAAGAAAATAGATTACATTATTTGGCAGTACAGAATCGAATAATTGTTGATAGCCTCAAATGTTAACATCCTTTCAACCAGGACCCACAGTGGATAGTTATAGAATGAATGCATGTGGTTTTGCTATATGCATATAGTCACATTTTACCAGCTTATGAGCTGGTTTGCCACAATTCTCCATTGTAAAATTAATCTGCTAACTGTATTCTGTCAATTTGTATGAAAACAAAAATACTTCAGTCTACATTTAGGGTCCTTGGTGCTTGTAAGAACGGTGTAACATTCCTTTCAGAATTAGACTGCATTAATGAGAATTGTATTTACTAGCAACCACATACTTGTCTTAAATGGGGACATAAAAGAGGGGACCGATTGGTTTCAAGTCATTTGCTATGCTGGCTTACTAACTTTTGTCTCATGAAACTTTGTTTCTGTTCACTTTATCCGACAACAGTAGGGTCCCTTGTCTGCTGTTTTACAATTTCAGAAAGTTGCTTAACAAAATCATTTCGTTCATTTTGGGATGACAATGACTTAGCCTTCATATACATTTCTTTAGGGAAAGTAGAAATATGTTCGGTCTTTAGCCTTCATATACATTTCTTTATGATACAAAAGCTTATTAAGACCAAACATGATCATATTATAAGACCGAACATATTGTTAGACCATATTAGCTGTTTTAATAAGATATCTAAGAAAACTTATTAAGATAAATTGAACAAATTATGAACAAATCATAGGCCCCTTTTATTTACTCTTTCAAACAAGTTATTCCAAAGACCCTTAACAAAGATTACATGCAGTACTTCTCAGTTGTTAGTGGAGGAAAAAGCTTGAAATTCCTTAACGTAAGAAACCTCATGATAGCTTTCTTTATTTTTACAAGAATCTAATATCCTGATGACAGTTATTCTTTTAGATTCCAAAAGTATGTTTAACTTGTTACGGATAACAATAATGCCACGTATGTCAATTGGTGGTGAAGTTATGATTTAGCTTATCAATAATGCCTTGACTTTTATAGAAAGAAAAAGAACATGTCCATCGCTTTTCAGTACATTTGTTTTTGTGATTAAGATTTTTTATTGCCACGTAACGCTATTCAAATCCGTTTCTTTACATCTCTAATTTCCCAACAAATTTTAAAATCACTTCATTTTAAATCTATTTTTGAGTAAATTTCTCTCTTTTTTTTTAGAAATATCATGTCACCCTCTGTTTTTCTTCTTAGGGTGTCAATAGGTTTTGGATGTCCACTATTTTTTTTCCTTCTTTCATTCATATTTTTGCATTTTATTTGAGATTAAATCTTAAATTTTATTTTGCATTTTAAATTTATAATAATTGAGGTATGTTAGCCATACTCACTTTTGGACACTCTCTCGAGCACCCACTCTTTTATTGGATGGAGTACATGTATATCCTGCCACTTTGTATGAGTTCTATTTTTAAAGTGTAGACTCACAAAGATTTAAACCAATAAAAGAGTGAGTATTAGAGAGAGTGTTCAAAAATAAGTGTCGCTAGCATTCTTCATAATAATTAATCATTCAAGTAATTTCATTGAGTAAATTTTATTAAAAAAAATAGGTACTCATTCTAAAAAAAAAGGTACTCATTAACTTCTCTATGAATGTTAACTGATTGCTCTGCTTTTACTCTTCCTTAAACAATAGTGGTGTGTATCTCATACATATATATTAGAGATTTTTTTTTTATCAAGTACTTTATTGGTTAGAAATTCATCTTTATAAGGTGAATAAGTGGGGTGTTCGAGGTTCGAACTTCGACGCTTGCATAATAGTGGTGTGTATCTCATACACATATATTAGAGAAATAATTTTTTTATTTTTATCAAGTACCCTACTGGCTAGAAATTCATCTTTATAAGGTGAATAAGTGGGGTGTTCAGAGTTCGAATTCCGACCCTTGCATATATTATGCATTGTCCCTATCAACTGAGTTAAGTTCACGGGTACAGAGAAATATAAATTTAACATCTAAAATTGATAATATATTTGAAACCGTATAAAATACACCACTTGTACCGAAAATAAAATATATCTCTTGTAACCATTGATTTGATTCAGAAAAAGAAAGAAAAAACTAATAAAAAAACTAAATTGTATCTACAAAGTGTGTGTACACACACGGTGTTAGACAACAAAATAGTTGTTCAAATTTAAATAACATTTCTCTATAAATAATACGCAGATTGTAGAGCGCGCAACACATTTGATTGGGGAGTGAAGACTGCTACAAAATGTTAGCTTAGGTAGTGCAGCCGTTTCTACTACCGAACATTAGGGGTTGAGTTGTTCAACTTCGCACCAATGGCTAAACGAAGTCCTAGAAGGTATAAGTGTAATATAGACGCATCGTTTTCCTCGTTGCTTAACAAAGGAGGACGTGTCTAAGAGACAAAGAATGTAGGTTTGTTCTTGCAAAATCTATCTGGTTCTCATGTAGCTTTGTTCTTGCAAAATCTATCTGGTTCTCCCCCACTTGATTTTGTTTTAGATTCAAAGAAGATTGATGATTATTTTAGGACATGTTTAGATGACAATATTGAGTTTGGTTGTACAATTTATGCTTGTAAGCAGTTGTTTTAAAATAATTTTCAAAACTTTCATCTCGAGTTTAGCTGGAGGCAAGCTAATGAGATCACTTATAAATTAGCAAAGATAGGCCTATTTAATGTTATAGCTCACCTCTATACTATCTACAACAACAACAACCAATTATTATTCCACTAACTGGAGTCAGCTACATAAATCAAATTACGCCATAGTGTTCTATGATAAACCATATTTGAATCAAACTCATTAACCTTTAAATCTTTTTTTATAGTATCTTTTATAATTTTTTTAGGTTTTCCACTACTTCTTTTGATCCGTCTCTGTTCCAACATCTATAGATCTTCTCTTTACATGCTCAAACCACCTAAACCTATTTTCTACTCTCTTTTCTACTATATGGATGTACCATCATGTATTTTGTACCTTGCTAATGAAATGAGTTGAAATTCTCTATAAATAATGTTCTGATAAAACATTTTTGTAAATGATTGCTTAGGTTACATGCACATAATACATAAAGTACAATTATTTTATATAATTTAGGTTCAGCTTTATATATGTTGCAGGCTTGCAGCAGTTGAAATGTTATCATCAAAATGATGAAATCACCCGTTCAAAGTGGTTATATCCATCCAAATACTAATATTGCACTGAACAAAAAGACAATAAAATGATAGAGCGCATAATGCTTAAATATAAATTATAATCAACTATTCAACCACGTTACACATTGCTTTTGTGAATATTAATTTATTACATATAATTGAGGACTTGAACAAAATATACTTTTCCCAATTGG
>Ga0315915_1008107_pt1 | contig 12345 bp, 5 predicted proteins | sample MpolbnodulesMG_FD_207738 | JGI IMG/M metagenome (GOLD analysis project Ga0315915, IMG submission 207738) | Medicago polymorpha root nodule microbial communities from Los Angeles, California, United States - branched nodules | ecosystem: Host-associated > Plants > Roots > Nodule | place: USA... | reverse complement strand
TTTCATGTTATCTGCAGATACGAAAACAATTTACGCGACAATACTCCTGAAACATTTGATCAACGGCGAGTTGTTTATTATTATTTGTTAATTAGGTATATTGAATAACCGACGAATGGTGCATGACAGATTGGTATATCCTTGACAAGGATGCCATCCTCACTTCTATTCCAAGCTATGAGGAGTCTTACATTAAAGTTTCAAAAGTCGTAAATGTGGACTATTGTCTTGTACCTTGAATTTCTTGGTTCTTTATATGAAATCATCTCTTATTTTGAATTTTCATGATGGAAATCGTCATGGACACTGTACTTAGACAAATTTTGAAATCTTCATCATCATAATTTGACAATTATTTAACGTGCTTGATAATATATTTGTATATATGGATACGAGGTTTATCACGAAAATTCAATAGTTCTGCTGAGACTTTCTTCAAGGTAGTTTTATGCTTGTTTTGTCGATACTGGAGATGCCCGGTATTGAAGCTATTATGAACAAATTTTTATGTTGTTCATTAATGGAGGAAAATTACTCTAATAAAGACTAAAACTACAACTATAACTATTCTACCATAACTAATTTCTTCATTCATTCATTTGATAATCATTACAATGACAAACCTATTATCTATAACATTGATATTTCAATGACTCATCACAAAGGATCTTTCTAGATCATTCTAAAAAACCATGACTCATAACCTAATATAATTTGGACTTATACTATTCTAATGGGCCTATCTTAGATCATTACAGAAGCTGTTTATATGGGGATTAGGACATGAAAATATCATATGCAGGTAGAGGATTGAATTTGTCTCTTGATATACCTTTTCTCTCAGTAATTTAGTCACATCGTTTAATTCTTTTCTCTTTAAGGCTTTGTTTGGTTGGGAAGAGAAGTTGTGAAGAGATAAATAGATGAGAGAGAGTTAGAGAAGAGAGAAATATGTGAGAAATAGAGTAGATTTGATGTATTGTTTGGTAGAAAAAAAAAGACATAAGAAATAGAGAAGAAAGAAGTGTTGACTACTTTTGAAAGTACTAAAATGCCCCAAATTAAAAATCATTTTTTGCTTAACACCAAATTAAAAAATCCTTCAACCAACATATAATTTCATTATGTATGTGAATTCATTCAATTAATTTACTGAACTACAAGTTAACATAATTTTTTAGTTTGATTAGATTAATTAATTAATTTAGTTTTTTTGATAGGGCTTAAATAATTTAGTTCTTGTAAAAAAATAATTAAATTTAGTTAACTACTCATTTCCAATGCTTGTTTACGTGTCTATCTAATAAAATAATACATGCGTATACATTCGGATCCATAATTATTATACAATTAAATTGAGAGTAAATAGGCAATTACTCCCTGAAATTGCAAGTTTCGTCAATTACCCCCTCAAAATTAACAAAACTTCAATTACCCCCCTGATGTTGCACAACGTTAATCAATTTACCCCCTCCGTCAAATTTTTCTGTTAGTGAACATGACATTTTGCAAATACCCCCTGAAGTTTTGCCCAAACTTAAAAATTTATATGTATATTTTTTTCTTATCCTTGATAAAAACACTTCCACAAAGCAATAAACCTATAGACATCCTAAATCTATATTGATAATGTAAAAACCAGCAGGAGCATGAGAGATCAAATCATGCTAACAGTATCAACACTTACAACAACATTATTTAAATTCTTGAAAACACAACAACATGATAGTGAACATGGCTTCTCCCTTCAAGATCTACATTTGTTTCAATTTCGATGTTTTTCTTCAGCAATGACTTTATGGGCTGTTGAGGTAAACAACAACGTTTTGAGTTTCATACTCTTTCTAAATAAGAGGCCCTTTATTCAAATCCTTAGAGATACCAACCAACATTATAAATCTGGTTCAACAACGTAAAATTCGTTTTTGCTCACATTTTACATCCTACTAAAATAATATAAAACTCCATAATAATGTTGCATTAATGCAGGAGGTAAATATATATTAAAAAGAAAAACTCCATAATGAAAGAATCCAATATAAGTGAGTTTATTCAAATTTCTTTAAACTTGTTGACAATATTTGCATTATTGCAATTTTGCAACCAAGAAAGAATTTCTGAAACTTTGAGTTAGATACACTTCTAAACTAAACCATGAAAAGGCTTCTCATAAAATGAAAAGATCTTAGATTTAGTTGAGAAGCCTTTTGAGTTAAGTATAAGAAAAAAAATGTAAATTTTCAAGTTTAAGGGGCATTTTGCACATAAGTGCAAAACTTCAGGGGGGTATTTATAAAACGTCATGTTGACTTACAGAAAAATTTAACGAAGGGAGTGAATTGATTAATGTTGTGCAATTTCAAGGGAACAATTGAAGTTTTGTTAATGTCAAGGGGGTAATTAACAAAATTTACAATTTCAGAGGAGTAATTGTCTATTTACTCGTACTTTATTTAAATCAATGTAGTACTAAATTAAGTGGCCCACACCACAAAGATAAACATTTACAAGAGTCAAGAACATATTGCAGCTACAAAAACGTCGTCGTACAGACCCTGTCTTCTCTCTGCCCCCAAACATCATCACCATTATTTCATTGAATAATAAAAAAATATCAAAGGCTAAAACAGTAATTCCATAACTCAAAAATCATAGAGCGGGAATTAGAGCCGTTGCTTCTCAATTCAATGAAATTTTCGCGCCAAATTTTCATTTCCCACTTGCCCTGCCCGTAAATTCCCGGTCAGCCCCTTCTCTCTCCCCTTTTATTTTCTCTCTCACTTTTAACAATTTTCACACTCTCTCTCTCTCTAAAGTCTCTTCCTTTTTATTTCTCTCACTCTTTCATTCTTCATTTCAATCTCCAAACTTTTTTTTCATCCTTCTCTCTCTAAGAAAGACAACAACCTAAGACAAACCCTTTTACCTTATTCCTTGTTCTTCTTCTTCATTATTCTCAAGCATCAATTTTTTTTCCTTCAGATTCTCTCTCAAAAATCAATCTTTTCAACAACCCTTTGAGTTTCTCTCACTAAAAATCCAATCTTTTCACAATTTTCTCAAACCCCATTTCATTTTTCCTTGATTCTCTTTGATTCTGATACACCCACAAGAAAAAGATTCAATTTTTATCTCAAATTTGCTTAGATAAAAAATGGGTTTTTCGAAGAATTCGAAGAAAACACAAATAGAGAAGAGTTTGGAATCTGAAGCTAAGAAATGGGTAATTGCTGGAATTTCTCTTAGGTCATTGAAACCTATAAACACAAAGATGAGTACAAAAAACGGCGCAGTTTTTGACGAAGAAGATGAAGAAAATTCAACAACACCGACAGCGAAAGAAGCTAGGATACCGGTGAACATGTCGTGTCCACCGGCACCAAGGAAGAAGAAAATTTCAAGGTGTAACAATGTTGTTAGTGGTAGAGAGTTTTTCAAGTGTCCTGATTTGGAAACAGTGTTCAAGGTTCGAGTTGAGAAGAGTGTTTGATTTGTTTGAGGTTTATTCAACTAACAGCAAACTTTGAGAAATTAGGGTTCATATTCTATGAGGAAAATAATTTATGAAGTTTGATTTGATTCTTATTGTTATGTTATGTTCCTCTTTGAAGAGAAAAAAAAAAAAGAACCTATGTATAAATGAAAATTTTCAATTTCAATATTTACATGTTAGTAGAAAATTAGAGACTATGTAGTTTAGTTTAATTTAATTTAATTCTGTTTTTGTGTTTTTTAATTTGAGATTATTAGAGACTATGTAGTGTAGTTTGGTTCTGTTTTTTTTTTTAATTAATGAGAAGTTTTATGATTTTAATATTTTGTGATTTAATTTAGTTTATTATGCATGGAGAGTGATTGAGTATGAGTTGATAGACTATAGGTCATAGTCAAGGTGTTGTTTTGGATTTGTGTGCTGATTTCTATGTGTGAGCATTTTAGTGTAACATTTTTGTTTTCTTGGATAACGATACTTGATGAATGTGTATATATTTTTGTGTTCAATTTTTGTTTACATCATTTCAGCAAAGTTAGTTAAATAATTCTATTGTAGTTGTAGTCTCTATATCTTTGCTCTATACCTAAAATGGTATACTCAAAAGCCAAAAAAGGGATTAATTTTACAACCTAATATTTATATTTCAATACCTTATTTTTGTTTATTTTTAATCATTGATTCATATGAAACTTGATGCACTCACATGGGACAAGCTAAAAAGCCTAAAAATTTCTTCTAGATGGAGTTAGTTAACAAAGGTAACAAATTTTGATGAAAGCCCTATTTGTATATGCACTACTATAACATGTCCTACATTGCTCTTGACATTCTTTAGTGGCTTTTTTCTGATCTATTCTTTCTTTGAGTAACAAATTATCTTTCTCCTTTAATCTTACCCTAAACACAGTGTGTGATATAGCTGCATATTGGATGTTTAATGTTTATGGAAAACTTGTACTTTTATTAAAAAAAGTTAATTTGTTTTTGTGATGGACAAATCTTAGTATGTAAATAAATCAGGGAGTTGCGTTGGGTTTTGGTGTTTGAACCTTGCGTTTTCATGTATTATTGACACAATAATACATTTCGCGTCTCTTAATTCGCCAACGAAGTTGTGTGCCTGTGATGTAAATTAGCTAAAATCCTTTTGAATTCAATAGAAGTTGCTTAGGCTAAAATCATTTTTAATGTGCTTGAGATTGCGCTAATATGAGATATTCTCGACCATGAGTCCACGAGGAGTCTAGGTCCTAAGAAAAGCAAAGATGGAGGGAAAAGGAAAAGAGAGAATAACCAAAAGAAAGATGGAGTAACTCAAGATGATTGAGATATTTTACAAAAATAGAAGATAATAAGGAGAAACATAAATGATCCGCAAGATGATCAAGATATATGTGATTTCCTTGTACTCCATTTACCATGGTCTTTGGTCTTTTAAAGTTTGTGCAAACATATGAAGAAACAATAAATTTAGACAAATAGTATAGTACTATTTTACCCTTAACTCTTTTAAGAAGAGTAAAATTTATTTAATGCATATTTTGCTTCTTTTTAAGGTACAAAGGAAAGTATGTTTAACTGTACATTATTTTCCTAAGACATTTATAGTTTTGAGATACAAAATAGAAAAAGTTTCAAGTTTCAAATCAATAGTTTTTCTCCACAAATACAAGCGTGTATAGTATCATACACACACGAGTCAAAAATGTTTCACCAAGTAGCCAAAAGTTTCCTTACACATGCAAAAGAAAATCTTTTTAATGACTAAGATGCTACAAAAATTTGATTGATTGTGACAAATATATTCCAACCATTTTAGACCCCACCACACCATATTAAGCCAAGGTCAAGTCCCTCATTATACCACTCACATTATTAAACGAGAAAAATACTTAAGAGCTACTCATAAGAATCCTATGTGATTATTTATCGTTGTTCCAAAAGAAACGGTTTATGTAATGCCATTAATGTCATTTACTCTTTTGTGTAAAGCTATTTATGCAGATAAGATTTTGTTGCATATCACAACAACAAATATAAGTCTAAGTGAAACAAATACTCTATCCCTTAAACAATGTCTTGGGTTTGAGTCTTATGGATGAAAAAAATGTGGTTGGATGAAGAGACCTCACTAAAGGTTGTCAACAAGATTGTTCGACAGAGATTAATCATTGATAAAATCAATCGTTATTGAATACATCGCACCAATAACCTAATCACTAAAAAAAATACAAAGTTTATGCTTAAAAAAATCACAAATATTTTATAAAAGTGGCAGGATTGTGTTTGCATGACCAAAGGGATTTGTTTAGAAGATAACGATGATACAGTTTACCTAATATGAGATTAAGAAAGGTTTCTAGGGATTAGGATCCTTTTAAGAAAGCACAAAGTAATGGTGTAGTAGTAAATGTTAGTGTCATTCTTTGTCACATTGTGGTCAATTTATTATTGGATATTTAACAATGGGTTTCTATACTATATGGTGGCCTAAATGGACAGTTTCTTGATTCTTTGTTAGAAAAAGAATCTATCTCATTTTACTTGGGACTTTTCCCTTTGCTTCCTACTAGGAAACAACTTATTTGAGATTTTTTTGCTATTTTATTTATAAAATCACATTCTTAGTAACATGTCAATTTTGTTAGCATGACTAAAATATTAAACCAATTAGCTTTACAACGTATAAATCTGTTTTCTAACTGTCAAAATCACTGCACCTTTTAAATTCCAATTAAGCCTACAAAACAGGTAGCCTCAATAAATTGAGCAATTACTATATCACTTATAAAAGAATAGACAAAAAATTAACATTCTATGATTCTTTCCCTACCAAAGAAACATTAATAATTATTAGCTTTACATCTTCTATACATTAGGATGATCTTATTTTCTAAGATGGACATATAATAATTTAGAATTAAAAAAATCATGACAATAATAAAAATGATCTTATATACAATGTTTTTTTTAAGAGGCTAAAATGGAATATATTACCCAATCAAAGTGTTCTTTCTAGCACAAGGTAAACCAGGAAAAGAACAAAATCACAAATATATGTACAAAGGAAAGGAAACAGAAAAACAGTAACTAAAAAACAATGGGTTCAACTAAAAAAACAATGTTAGAAGTAAAAATAAAATCTTTCTAGCCCTTTACATAGCAATCTCAACTTTAGTTTGAGTCTAATCAATTGTTGAATTAAAACTATTGAAAAACGAGATTGGCGAAAGCTGGCACTAGTTTTTTATTGAGAGAAACTCATTCTATCGAAGATGGGTGGTTTTAGGTCATTTTTGAACATATAATCAGTCATTTGCATCTTTTTTTCCCCTTTCTTTCAATCTAAATAACTTATTTTCACATATATCAAGCTTTTTCTTTTGTCTTTTTTCGTGATTTCGTCGTTCGAGTGCGACATCGTGTTGTTCGTCATCTTGTGCGGTGTTGTTTAGTTTTGCGTCTTGTTGCAGTGTCGGTTTGGTTCCTATTGAAAGATCAGCTTCTGTCAATCACATATTCAATCAATGACTCGAACGTCAACGTTGCAGATCCAGAAACATGAATATTTTGATGATTTAGATTTTATCATATTATTTGCAGACATTTTGCCGTTGTATTTTATTAACTTGGGTGCTATGAGTTTGTTCGCAGATTCACCCTTCACATTTTTAGTGATGTTGATCATGTTATTATATCTAATGTGTTCTATCAATTTGAATGAATGAATATCGTTTTACTTTTTGTAAAAAAAAACTTTAGTTTGAGTCACGAGTGAGCGACTTTGATATTATTTCCGTACATACCTACATTGTGTCGCCAAATTAACATTTGTTCACATGTTTAGATACTAGTTACTTTCACTACGGAAATGATAAAGGTACATTTTTGTAGCTTTTGATTTCTATTTCCTAATTGTAACCGTTAATCAAACAGTCCTTGCTCCTTATAGTTTAAGGACAACTAGTGTACAATCTCATCATTGATTGATTTTTGTTGTTGAGTTAGCTACATTAATATGACAATGAGTTAATGGTTGTCAATATTGAAAAATCTCTTAACAAGTATTTTGGAGTTATCTTAAGTTAGACTGTTGTTTTGTGGGCACCAAAGTGAAAGATCAGTAGAAGACAAAAAATAAACAAATAAACCTCATATGTTGTATTTGCAGTGAATACAATATCTAAAACTAAGTTTGATATCTGTTTAGATCATGTCTTGAGAAAGGTGGGTATTTATAGCCCTTCTTGAACTTGTATTTTTGTGACTTATGCCCTAAGTAACTTAGACCCTAAGTCGCCCATTTTATGTTTATTGCGCATTCTAAATGCTTTTAGAAGTCTTTAAAAGCGACGATAAAGGAGGGATGCGCCCTAGGATTAGTTGGTCCTTACGAAAGAATGATGAACCCTTAATATAATATTGGCGGTCCACATTCTTCTCTAACTCCACCACTACAAAGGAATATGACTCAACATTATCCATGGTGTTTGTAAAATTGCTTGCCACACCTCTATTATTTTATATATATGGGCTATGGATAATCTCAAGTGTGCGTTTTTGCTCTAGAAACATTCAGGTAATTAATTAATGAATATATTTGAGCTCTCATATGTCATTGACTAATTATTTCAAGTTTTTAAAGCTATTGGATTGGATTGGATGAAGATAAGAAGATGGTGTTAAATTAAGTCAACATTTGACTAATGTAACTTTTTTTACCATGTTATTTCCACTTAAAAGCAATTATTATTTACGAGATGACAAAATAATGTTTAATAAATTTGAATTTTGTAAAATTGATTTGATTAAAATTAATTTAAAATTAAAATATGGAGATTCGATATTTGAATTTTGATCGAAAGAGATATTCACGTATATAGTGCACATATAAGATTACCTCAAATAAAGAGAATCTATACAAAAAAACCTATATATGTATGATCGGTTGAATTTTTTTTAAAAGGTCAATATCCTTTAGTGTTGAGAAATAAAAAATATCAAGTACAAATGATATAAAAGCGTGATGATATTTCATTCATTTTAAAATCAAACGTTTTTTTTTTGACAAGTTTAGCTATGGCATCCATTGCAACCATCAAAGGTTATTATTATTTCCTATCCAACTTCCAAGCATAGTCATTCGATCACAGATGACATGTGGTGGAGAGGGAAACACCTAGTTTTATGAAATCCTTTCTTGTTAGAGATGCTCTTGGCTGACCAAATTTTAGGTTCTGTTAGTTTTGTTGGGTATTTGCTTTAGTCCCCAACTTTTGCATGTCCTCTTTTCTTTTTTGGTTTAATAAATTCATGAGTTTTGTAAAATAAAATAAAAAGACAAGTTTAAAATCAACTTTTTTCCTATCAAGTATCACATTTGTTATAATTTTGGTTCCAACATAGATTTTTCAACTTAAAAAGAGTGGATTTTAAAATGTTTAACGACTCATGTGTAATTTTTTGTATATGTATAAATAATGTGAAAAATTAGGACAACAAATTGTTACTTTTGGGGAAAAAGATCACCGATTTTTTAGGCTAAGAATAGAAGTTTATACAAGAATTATATGTGTTACTTTAGGGGGCAACACATTTGATTTTTATTTTTGGATAAATAGAGAGCCGAAGCCGGCCAAAAAGAAAATTACACCTTAACTAACCGTGAAATAATAACTCCAACAAAATTAACAAATAATGAATGTCTAACTTGCAGCTCATAAAAAATCATATTGAAATTGTCTTCACAATTCAACGTCAATAAAACATTCACACATTGAGTATAGTTCAGTTGATAAGGACATGCATTATTATATGTAGGAGTCAGAGTTCGAATCCCCAACACCCCACTTATTTACCTTGAAAAAGATGAATTCTAACCACTAGACTATCTGACAAAAGAAAAAAAACATTCACACATTTGTTAGCAATCTTCTTATTTAAAAATAAAAAGAGACGCTATTAACTTGAGAATAAAGACAAAAGTACAATTATGCCGGTTAAGCAAAACCGTTGCAAAAAGTAACAAATTTTTAACGCTCACACTAACGATACTCCCTCCGTCCCTTTTTATAGAAGTGGTTTACAAAAATCACAGATATTAAAAAATGTTGTTGGAGTAATAGATTTGTCTTATATGTGTGTAACTATTACTCGATTACTCTTAATTAAATTTATATTTATTGTTAATTTTTCATATACCAAGACAAATTGATAGTATTAATAAGAGGTATATATGACTCATATATACCAAAATTTCATCGCGTTAGTCGGGTTAATTCGGGTTGACCCATAATTGCCCACCCCTATATATGAGTTAGAAATGTTCATGATTGGTGATGGCGATGCAAATAGATCGGGTCGAGTAAGATTTTATTTAAACATTAATGTTGTATTCAACGAAATAAAATCCCACGAATACATCGTGAAAATGTTTTCAACCAATGAGATAGTGTGCCTTAGCGGAATTCAAGGACACTTATAGAAAACATGGTAGTCAACAAAAAATGACCGTGGAATACACATGTTGCTCTATGGTTCGCGAAATCATAATTCATTATAATTAGCATTATTGTTATTTATTTGTGTTAACTATGTCTTTTAAGAAAAACAGACTTTGATAATCCGAAGTTCGACCGAAAGATAAACAAAATCTGATAAAAAGTTGTTGTGCCAAAAATCGAACTCATATATTCTATCGTGCCAATAATTCATTATAATTAGCATTATTGTTATTTGTTTGTGTTATTTGCTCTACGACTTAGATATCTCACTAGTTTGATCTCCGGTCCATTTTTTTAAAACATTACCAAAATTTATCCGACATGGCACCTTGGATAGGGATCCCTTGTCTATGGTTCTTAACTGATTTGAAGAAGGTATATGCATTTACTCAAATAATATTTCATAAGTAGACAACGGTTTGGTATCAAGTTTATGTGGAGAGATTAATTAATTTGCTGGTCCGGGGTTTCTATCATTGTACTCATCTGAAAAATGCATTTGAGAGGGCACATTGCATGTTGCAAAACTAACTATGCATGGTTTTTTCTCCCCTTTCTTTTTGCTACTTCACTTGTTGGCATTTCTCGAATGAGTTCAATGTGTTTAGGTAGCAGACAAGAATGCTGACACATACTCATGTCATTCAAAGTCATTAAAAGCCATTTATGAAGTACTACTACTCGATACCCAATTACTAAGAAGAAATTTTTTGTTAAATTTGGTGGATAAGCAAAAGTTCTTGAACAAAAAAAATATAAGCAAGAGTTAATTATGAACACTAACATTCTATACACAATTGAGGAAACAACCATTTTGGTCTCCAAACATATGAAACGATACCACTAGAGTCTTCAAATGTATAAATTAAACAGCGGTGCTATACATAGCGAACCAGCTTTCGCAAAAATACACGATGGCTGACGTGTCGCTTCTGTAGCAAAAAGAAAGCACTCTAACTTCCGACTTTTGTGGAATGCAGGTTGGTCAAAGATTTGAATAGCCAATCAACATAATTCGGGACGGTTTCGCGAAGCATTCTCTCGCGATAAATACCATTTCCCTAAATTAAAACACATCTATAATGTCAGTTTTGTTAATAATTTATAATAATGAACAAAATAGTAGGACAACAAGAGTTTAATTACTACCTACATACATACATTGTAAACTTATTTTACACATATATCTAATGATGTGTTGCCATTGTTTTCATATTCATTGATTGACGTAACACCACATCATTAAATGCATATATAAAATAACATACATACAGAACATACTGATTAAATTTATACAATAATACCCATTAAAAATTTGAAAATAGAAATTTATCGATCCGAGTTTAGTTTAGCGCATGAGGGGGTTAATTAGTATGCCATAGTTTTTTGCTTTTTTTAAGGTGGTTGCCAAAGTTTAATGAACCATAATTTGAAATCTTTTTAAGAAGCCAAAAACATATTGACTAAACAACCCAATCAAGCATAAGGTGTGCCAAAGAGGGGGATAAAAAATGTTCAAGGATTCAAACAAAAGAAAAACAACATAAAGGGTACATGACATGATAGAATACTCGATACTGATAGCAACGTTAGACCACCATATATTAAAGTCAAAAGATAAGTAAGGTTTCCGAGCTTTCAACCATCCACCATTAATAAATCTTAACTCGATCTAATAAATGTTTCTTAGATGGGATTTTGTTGCAAAAACATGAGAATTCCGTTCCTTTCAAATGATCCAAATACAAGTCATCCAAATGACATGAAAACAAGAAGAATTTCCTTACAAAACAAGTGCGAACCCCCAAATTGTAACGCATGCAACCCCACATTATTAGGGAGAACACTATGAACTCCCGAAGATAATTTGAATATTAGCTAACAATATGTTTGGTTGTGAGAAGAAAATACTAGAAAGAAAGAATGAGTGTGAGACGAAAGAAATATGTAAGAAATAAACGAGTTTTGATGTAACGTGGTTTATCAAAAGCGTTAACAATATTTTACTATACAGTCTTGTTATAATAAAAAACAAATTTATTTTATCTTTTTTCTTTAAGGATAAATATACTCCCTCTGTACCACAATATTTGTCGTATATGATATTTGTAACATACTATGAGATGAACGAAATAATTCGTAGCCACATTTTTGAAGTGGGGCATGACTCTATACAAGAGTTAACTTAATTGATAAAAATACCGAAATTCTTAGACATGATGTCTTGTTTGGGGTTCAAACTCCAACTCTTTCACTTATTTATATATATATATATATATATGTGTGTGTGTGTGTGTGTGTGTGTGTGTGTGTGTGTGTGTGTGTGTGTTTTTTTTCTTTCTTCTT
>Ga0315915_1008104_pt1 | contig 12348 bp, 2 predicted proteins | sample MpolbnodulesMG_FD_207738 | JGI IMG/M metagenome (GOLD analysis project Ga0315915, IMG submission 207738) | Medicago polymorpha root nodule microbial communities from Los Angeles, California, United States - branched nodules | ecosystem: Host-associated > Plants > Roots > Nodule | place: USA... | reverse complement strand
TCCAATCACTAGATGTAGAGAAAAACATTGAAAAACTACTAACAAATCTATTAATGAAGGCTTAGAGGTCCATATTTTGGCTATACACATGATATGTTAGAACATCATGACGATTTTGACCCACTTAACCAAATTCAGCTAGTGAGATAAAGCTTGATTGTTGTTGTATAATAGTAATAATGTGAAACTGTAAGATGGATGGGCCATTTTCTCCCTTAAATTCAACAGTGAACTTGTGTTTGATCGTAATGTAAATGTAAATTTCGCAATAAAACTCTCACTTAGTTATTGAAATGTGAATGTTACCAATGTAATGTAGTGATGATATGTGATAAAAATAAGATGTTTAAATTAAATTTTTTTCCTCAACTAACACATTAAAATATTCAAAACAATACATTTTCATATTAGGGCATTTGGTCTAGTGGTATGATTCTTGCTTCGGGTGCGAGAGGTCCTGAGTTTGATTCTCAGAATGCCCCCTTTTGAAGGTTAGGAGTTTAACTTTTCAATATTTTAGTTAAATACAAATAAGCTCAGTTATCTATTTATATATTGTTGAAGATCTGGAAGCTAGCAAGATTCACTTATTAATTGGTTAGTTAAATACCAATAAGCTGTCAAGTTTGACTTATATACTAGTAGTTAGATACAATAAGCATCAGTCATCAGGGACTACATGTGAATGCCTTGTTGAGATGAATGCTGGAGCCTGGAATACATGAATAGTGTATTGATGTAGGCTGAAAAACATGTTGGTCATAGAAGACTGTCGTGAGTCTGGGTTTATCAAAATTTATTTTTAAAGATAATTCCAAAACTAAAATCAGAGTGGTAAATAGGAAACTAGACTCTCCTGTTACATTCTTTTGGTAAACAAAGTTATTATTAGTACACAATTGCAGAGACTGATATCTCAAAGTAACTGAAGTTCATTTAAGAATCGATATCTTATAACCTATATTTTTCTATACGCACCAATCAGGATTGATTCTATGACTAAATGTTTAAAGAACTCAAGTATCTCTACAACTTAAGTCATGGTGGTGACTCTCTTTGATATCTTACCTAGAAAAACATGTTTGCTTTAGAGATGGTAGCTTCATCCAGTGGTGTCATTGTCATGAGTAGACACAGGATCAGCGTGTATTTGGCAGCTGGTTAACATTGAGATGTTGTAAAACAACTAACAATTGTGTATCCAAATGAGCAGATTTGGTCATTTTCATGCAATCTTACAATACAACTGCAGAGTGTAGACCACGTGGTATACATAAACAATTTCGTTAGCAAACAAGGCATATATCTTACCTAACCTTGCTTACTTCAACATGGGTGTTTGGTTTGATTCTCGGAATGCCCCAATTTATTATATAGCATTAGTTTTATTTATTATTTTCAGTGCTTCACAATTTTTTTTTGAAGAAGCTAAATTAGCCCACCTAAATTAGCACTGGGGAGAATCGAACCTGAGACCTCAAGAAGGAGCACACTCCCAGATCTCAAACCAATATCACAAAGCCAACTCAAGTGGGTTCAATGCTTCACAATTAACTCAAATTTTAGTAGTTATTTAACTTTAGTATGAGATCTTGTATTAGTCCATTATTGTTCAATATATTCTTATAATACTTATTAGTTTTTATATTATTTTTTTTTCTATTTCATATATTCTAAAAGTAATTTACTCCCATGGTGGCGGTGCACTACCATCCACACGTCGGTTAGAAACAGCCATATCAGGTGGCTCTGGTGGTGGTCCTAGCTGTTGAAAGGTCACCGTGAGCGAATCGGTGCCCGGCAGTTCTGGTGGAGGTAGAAGGGGATTTTCTCCAATCTTTCCTGTTCGACAAACATTTGATCCCTTGTGGGCATGCAGTTGATCAATTAGGTTGTGTGAGACACAAAGTTACGATGTTTCACTCCCTTTGTGCGTCTCCTATCTTCTATTGCGATAATCATTGTGATTCTTGTCACCTGGTTTCCTAAAATCTTTCTTCCATTGTTCTGTCGTGGTTGTGGCCTGTGGGCGTCATAAATTGTTGATCCCATCCTATGCCCGGTAAGCCAGACCATTGTTGCAAACCTCAATCACAGAGCATCAAATAACAGAAATGCACATCAAACAAAACAGTACAGATGGGAGGAATTATGGATTGAATATTATAGATGATCATGTAGCAACAAACTTCTCTTTCATTGATGGATTTCTGTCCCTTGCACATGTGAACTGAAAAAAACTAAAATTTAGAAATCAAAGGATCACAATAGTTTGGCTACTGGACACACTACTTACATATTTTCTGTCAGGTCTTGCTTAGACAAAGTGTCAGGATTGTCAATTTTATTACCTAGGACCATCAATGGAATTGAATCCCATTTTAAGAATGTTTGCTCAACAAGTCATGGAGTTCCCTTCTTAAGGGTAAATTTTCATAATAAGCTGTATCAACAACATAACGGCCAGTTCCAGTACAAGAAATGGACAATAATTGTAGTTTATGATACTTGACCATATGGAAAATTTTAAATTAAATTAAATAAAAAGGAAAATAAAACGAAAAAAGGATAAAATTGAAAATTTTCGAATTCTTGGATGGAAACAACAAAGGCTAAAATATTGTATTGGCAATTTTGTGTTTGTTTACTTTCTAAAAATATTTTCAATTTTCCTTTTTATTTTATTTTTGAATTTTGAAATGTTAACAAAGAGATAGATAAATCATGTAGTGTACGATTGTGATAGAGGGAAATTGGAAGACAAAAATAGAGATGGTGCATTTTCATAAACAATGAAAATAATGATGAGATTTTCACCGAGTGAAATATTAGATTTATATACTCTCTTATATTTATTAGTTAAAATGAAAACAGTGGAACGCACAATAAACAAGTTTTTACTTTCACTTCAAGTGAAACTCAAATTAAGTATTTTTTGGAGGAGTTGATAGGTCAACTAATTTGAGGTAATAATGGAAGAATATTGGATGAGTAAAAAGACTAGAAATCGAATCTCAATAAAAGAGAAAATGATAATATAACATCTATTGTTCTCATGATTGTTCTTGTTGTCTAGAAATGCTATCAGTTTTCATGATTATTCTTGTTTTCTAAAAATGCTACCAAAAATGAAAAAAAAAAGAATTTAACTTGTTGTAATAAGTTATTAACTTGTTGTAATAAGTTAAACGTAATTGTCTTAAAAGAGAGTTTTGTCGTTTACACATAATACATAATAGGTGGAAACAATTGTGTGGTACATATCTCAACCGAATAATGTGAAGATACGAAAGGAAAAAATCATGAGGTAAATAAAAGTAAATTTATTAATATTGATGAGGTCGTTATAGATAGAGATTCTATGAGTGGTGTTTCACATGTTAAATTTTTTTTCCTCCGGTTAGAGACCTACATCAAAGTTTGGTAGGTCTAAATAGAATGATGGTTCAGATGTCTTTGAAGTGTGTCTTGACTCTAAAAATATGGACCATAATAAATTAGAAGTTAGAAATCTTCGTTTGAACTTGATTAAGTCTTGTAAAGAAAGATGTTTGGTGTAGAGAAAAGAGTAATCTCGTTATCAGTATAATAACTTAGACCTTTTTGTTGTTATCATTAATACATTCTATAATTGGTCCAAAAAAAATTAATAGATCCTATAACTATTTTCTTGAACTCCAAACATGCAACACGGTAACGCATGCATGCATATCACAATTCTCAATTTGAAGATTACATGTTCAGGTTTGTTATTAGAGCAATGCGAACAACGTTCTTTTGAACACTCTCTTCACCTTTAATTTGCCGTAAGTTTATCTTCTTCTTCTTCAATATACTAGTTATTCCACATCTCAACTAAACAAACATTTTCATCTCAATATGAGATTCTACATTCAAATTTTTCTCACTGTTCAAAACCCTGTTGAATCTAGTAACTGATTTTATTCAAATAATTTGTCTTTTATTAAATATATGTCTTTACGCTCAATGCCCATTAACTGTTTGTTGAAATGTCTCTTCCAGCTATACACTTCATAATTATGCTGCATTTTGTGCTTACTTCTTCTACTGCACCGTAAATTCACATTAATTCACTTTCTATTTTCAGATATGAAAAGGAGCTGTATTATTAAAATGTTATAAGTGGTGATCATCTCTGACCTTGCAAGTTGGTTTTGTAAAGTAAAGTTAGACCCAATTTAAATTTTAAGACTTTAAGATAGAATACTGAATGTAACTTAATTTAGTTGTTGAAGGCTCTAATTCACAGTGCTATTCAAAAATAAAATTGCTCAAAGTAGTTTAAAATAGATTATAAACCGTTTACGTGTTTGAGAACTGAGCAGTGTAGGATTTACCACTTTTGAAATATCACACATAATCATCACAATATGTTTGTAAGTTTTCAATGTCTTTGATGATTTCAATTTTTAACTGTAGGAAAAGAAGATATCCAATGCATAAAATACAGTGAGGTTATTGCAGTTAACAGTTGAGTTTCATTCCTTTATCGAAATTAAAAGGAAAGGTTAAAAAATGCAACTTCCTGGCCTTGACAGAATCCCCAATTTCAGTAAATTTAACCACTAATGAGAAAACTACAGAAATATTCGGCAAGCACAAGAGTTAAGTACTAGAAATCACCACTTCCCAAGGAAATGGGAGCATAGACAAAAATCCAGGTACATCATCAATCTCAGCACTTTGGGCTTAAAATGCTTTACCAAATTGGTTTCTTATGCATAGTTTTCTTTTGCCTATTGGCTTTATGATTTATTTATCTCACAAGTCTCAGTAGAGCTATGGTATTCAATATTGATAACATTCTGGTTTGAATGTTCTTTTACTTCAGTCATGATCTGATTATGTAATGAGATCCTATTGGATATGAATGTTAGCATAAAATATTGTCATCAAATTCGTTAGTGATGATCTGTGGTGAAAATAAGATGCATAAAGATGTCTTTACTCAAACAATTGTCTCAACTAACTTACCAACAAACTAAAATTTTTCATATCAGGGCATTTGGTCTAGTGGTATGATTCTCGCTTTGGGTGCGAGAGGTCCCGAGTTCGATTCTCGGAATGCCCCTTTTTGAAGGTCAGGAGTTTAACTTTTTAATATTTTAGTTAAATACAAATAAGCTCATCTGGAAGTTGATAAGGTTGACTTATTAATTGGTTAATTAAATAGTCATGAGCTTCAGTTTTTATGCCTTGAGATGAATGCTGCGATACATCACGAACTCTCACTTTTCAATTACAATTGGTACTAATTTCTTTTATAATCATATGAAAAGCTGCGTTGTTGTATGAGATAAAGTGTTGGGTAACAAAAAGCCAGCACAAAAATGACTGAGGTCCATGAGGATGCTGTATTGGATGAGTGGAAATGCTAGACAGGATTCATAACAAAAAATACAAAAGATAGGAATAGGAACAATCACATTAAAGAGAGGGAGTTGGGCTAGGTAGCTAGCACCAATTGTAAATAAGATGGTTAAATCTCGACTTAGCTGGTTTGGACATGTGTGGAGGAAATCTATAGATTCTATAGTAAGAAGAATAGATCACATGGATGGTGGTTCAGTCGATAGATGTAGAGAAAAACCATGAAAAAATATGAACAAAACTATTAACAAATGCTTAGAAATCCATATTTTGAAGGAAGAACTTGATTGTTGTTGTACGTGTGAAAATGTAAGATTAAATTTCAACAGTGAACTTGTGTATAATAGTAATATAAATGTAAATTCGGCTATACATTTCTCGCACTGTAATGGCATGTGATAACACTAAGAGGTCAAAACTCAATTTTTTCTAAACTAATTGATTCACAAACAATAACTTTTCATATAAGGGCATTTGGTCTAGTGGTATGATTCTCGCTTTGGGTGCGAGAGGTCCGGAGTTCGATTCTCTGAATGCCCCTTTTGATGGGTTATTTAATTTTTCAATATTTTAAGTTAAATACAAATAAGCTCTGTTTTTTTGTTTTGTTGAAGATTTGTAATCTGATAAGTTTGACTTATTAGTTTTTTAAGATTTGGAAGCTGTCAAGTTTTTATGCTTTTCATTTTTTAAGATCTGGAAGCTGTCAAGTTTGATCTACATACTAGTGTCTAGTAGTATTTATTCTTAAGTAAAAACTAGCATTAGGGACTGCATGTGACTGCTTGATTTGAATGCTGAATAGTGTATGGGTGTTAGCTGAAAAACAAGTGGGTCATATAAGACTATTGTGAGTCATAGTTTATCAAACTTTATCTTTAACGATAAAATCCTAAGTTAACCCCTGAATGGTAAAAAAGTAAGTAGACTCTAATACTTTTTTTTTTTAATTTACAAACCAAGTTATCCTCTGCGCACAACAACAAAGACTAATATCTCAACTTAACTGAGAATCATTTCAGGTGATGATCTCTTATAAATGATGTTTTTTCTCTACACAATAATCAGGGGTCGAACCTCCAACTAAATGATTAAATGACTCTTTGATATCTTGCCTAGAAAAACATGTTAGCCTTAGAGATCGGTAGCTTCGTCCAGTGGCCTCATTATCAAGAGAAGACACAGGAGCAGCCAGTTTCTGTTGGGTACGTTATATGTTGAAGAACAACTAACCATTGTGTATCCAAATAAGCAGATTTGATCATTTTCATGCTATATTACTATACAACTGCAGACCATGTGGCATGCATAAACAATTTTAATAGTAAACAAGAAGTCTTATATCTCACCTAACCATGCTTACTTCAATATGGGCATTTGGTCTAGTGGTATGATTCTCGCTTCGGATGCGAGAGGTTCTGAGTTCGATTCTCGGAATGCCCCGTCTTTTATATAGTGTTAGTTAGTTTACTATTGTCGGTATTTGAAAACTGCCCTAGACCAATTTTTATTCAACATTTTTGGATCTTCAATAAAATCTGTTCAGATCGGATTTCATATTCTTTCTGAAACCAATCCATAGCCAAATTGCACACATATAGTTTGATTTGCATATTGCATTTATTTATTCATATTAGAAATATGGTATTCAATGTTGATAACATTCTGATTTGAATGTTTTTGCTTTAGTCCTCAAACCTCATCAGAATACATAATGAGATCCTAATGCATATGGATATTAGAAAGAAATCTTGTCATTAACTTGTGTTGTGATTACATGTGGTGAAAATCAGAGGTATAAATTAATTTTTTTCCTAAAACAATCGTCCAAGCAACTCACACATAGGAAGATGTTATTAATATGAGAATGTCATCAATGTAATGATGACATGGTAAAATAAGAGGTCTAAATTCAATATCTTTTTCAAATAATGGCGTGAACTAACTAATATAGATATTCATAAACAAAACTTTTCATAGCAGGGCATTTGGTCTAGTGGTATGATTCTCGCTTTGGGTGCGAGAGGTCCGGAGTTCGATTCTCCGAATGCCCCTTTTTGAAGGTTAGGAGTTTTATTTTTCAACATTTTAGTTGAATACAAATAAGCTCAGTATTTTTTTTTTTATTGTTGAAGATCTTGAAGCTGACAATGTTGACTTATTAATTGGTTACTTGAATCTCAATAAGCATCAGTTTGTATACTTCTAGTTTTTTAAGATCTGGAAGCTGTCAAGTTTGACTTATATGCTGTGTACAGTACTAGTACATAAATAACAATTAACATCAGGCTCTGCATGCGAATGCCTTGTTGAGACGAATGCTGGAACACATGAATATTGTGTATTGGTGTTGGCTGAAAAACATGTTGGCCATTGAAGAATATTGTGAACCTGTATGGCTGGTAAATAAGTATAATACTCTCTTTGATACCTTTGTTGGTAAACCAAGCTATCACAAGCTATCCTGAAAAAAGCTAAAATTTTGAAATCAAAGGATCACAAACTACTTTAATCTTTTCTGTCAGGTCTTCCTTAGACAAATCCCCAGGTTTGTCAATCTTATTACCTAGAACCAGCAGTGGAATATCCCTTATTTTTTTAAATAGCTAATGTTAATTTGTTTGTATTTTCCGGATGAGGGAGTCAAACGTAAGACCACCCTTATCACTCCACTCTTTAACTCTTCCACCCCAGCCACCAAGTCACCTTATAACTCCCAAGTCATGGAGTTCACTTCTTGAAGCAGGTAAATTCTCATAAGCAGATGCATCAACAACATACCTGCTAGTTCCAGCACAAAAAATGGATGATAATTGTACTTTGTGATACCTGGCCATATAGATAATCTATAAATGAAATTTAACAAGAAATGAAAAGAAAAAGATGAGAAAGTGTAAAATTTGTGATGTCTTGGAAAAGAACAAAGACTAAAACACAGTCTTGGCAATCTTAGTTTCACTGAAGTTCAAATTAGGTAGTAGTATGTACTCCTTTCGATTACAAGTTTGTAACAACATTGATGTGACAATATCATCTTAATAGTTTTCACATTGATGCAATTGATTCTATTTGTTTTTTTTTTCTTTCGGAGGGGATTTGTGATGCAGATTGTGACATGCCATTTGGTGACGTGCCATCACTCTTTTATTCATTTTATTTGCTGGTAAATAACATGGCAAAATGCCACATCAGCATAGAGAGGGAGATAGGTCATGCTAATTTGATTTGAATAATTCTGAATCAATTAATAGCTAGTAAGGCGAGGCTTGAAACAAGATTGTTCATGGGGCCTATGTTTCTCCAACCTTCCCTGTTCGACAAACATTTGACCCCTTGTGAGCATGCAGTTGATCAATTAGGTTGTGTGAGACCCAAGCTTAAGATGCTTTCACTCCCTCTGTTCGTCTCCTATCTTCTATTGCATCTTCTATTGCGACAATCATTGTGATTCTTGTCACCTGGTTGTGGGCGTCATAAATTATTGATCCCATTCTATATCCCATAGGCCGGACCATCGTTGCAAACCTCAATCACAGAGCAATGAATAACAGAAATGTATATCAAATAAAACAGTACAAATGGAGGAATTATGGATTGATTATTATAGAAGATAAAATGATAAGAGAAATGCAGAGATATTAATATCCCTGTTTTGTTAATTGGATTTACCAAACCACAAACTCCTATAAATTGTAGACACCCTAAAATATCAATTTTAATAACACATGTATGAACACAGTTGTTGGTTCAAATCCACTGCATAATTTACAACAGTCGGATGCAAACGTATCAAAGCACAAGAATATTAAATCACAAGCTATCAGATTTTATGTAAAGCCAGTCAAAAGAAGAAAAAAAAAATAGTATGACACCGACATCATCTCTTCAACGACCTCGATATCAATCTGCAATGCAACATTCAAATAGATTCATAGGGCAGGAGTTGAGAGTTCTTTGCTTTAGAAAAATGTTTTACAAAACAACGCATAACTGAGTCAATGTTGGTGTAGTTTTTACATGAGACTGTGAAACAACAAACTTCTTTTTCTTTCCCTGCACATGTGAAAGAATATCAATGAAAGGAAAGTACACACATTCTGGAAAAAAAGCTAAAATTTAGAAATCAAAGGATCACAATAGCTTGGCTACTAGACATATTACTTGCATATTTTCTGTCGGGTCATGCTTAGACAAAGTGTCAGGTTTGTCAATTTTATTACCTAGAACTAGCAACGGAATCCAATTTTAGAAGGTTTGCTCAACAAGTCATGGAGTTCCCTTCTTAAGACAGGGTATATTTTCATAATCAGCTGCATCAACAACATAATGTCTAGTTCCAGTACAAGAAAATTGACGATAATTGTAGTTTATGATATTTGGCCATATGGGAAATTTAAAATGAAATTAAACAAAAAGGAAAAGAAAACGAAAAAAAAGGATATAATTGAAAATTTGCGATTTCTTGGATGGAAGCAACCAAGGCTAGAATTTGTTTACTTTCTAAAAATATTTTGAATTTTCCTTTTTATTTGGAAGGCAAAATAGGGATGGTGCATTTTCATAGACAATGAAAATAATGATGAGAAATTTTCTGAGTTTCAGAAAATGCTAAATCTATTTTCATAAAAAAAAATAGCGAGTTCTCATGAGCTTAACTCAGTTGGTATGGACAATGCATAAAATATGCAAGGTCTGAGGTTCGATCCCCGACCACCATAAAAAAAAATAGCAAGTGAAATATTTGATTTTTTTTAAGGATAAATATTTGTTTTATATTCTCTTATATATTAATTAAAATAAAAACAGGGGACGCACAATAAATAAGTTCTTACTTTCACTTCAAGTGAAGCACAAATTAAGCATTTCTTAGAGGGGTCGGTAGTTCAACTAATTTAAGCATATAGTTAGAAGAATAATGGAAGAGTTAAGAGAGTAGAATTCGAATCTCAATAAATGAGAAAATGGTAAATATAACAACTAATGTTTTCATGATTACTGTTGTCGAGAAATGCTATAAAAATGTAAAAATTTAATTTTACTTGTTGTAATAAGTTGAATGTAAATGTCCTAAAGAGAGTTTTTCATTTACATATAATATGTGAAAACAATTGTGTGGTGCATCTCAATCGAAATTTCACTAGTAAAATTATTGTGAAGATACGAAAGGAAAAACATGAGGTAAATGCAAGTAAAATTATTAATATTGATGAGATCATTATAGATAAAGATTCCATAAATGGTGGTTCACATGTTGCATAAAAAATTTCATGTGACGAGGGACCCACATCAAAGTTTGGTGGGTTTAAAGAGAATGATAATTTGAAAGTATTTAAAGCGCGTCTTAACTCTCAAACTACGATATGTAATAAATTTGAAGGTAGAAATCCTTAGTTTAAACATGACGGGGTGCTGTTTTTTTGTTTGTTTTGAAGAGTGATTTAGGGGAGTGTTTTTTAGCCTTTTATCCTTTGATGTGGTCTTGGCCTCAATCTGGATAGGGTTTTGGAGCTATGGTGTGGTGGTGTGATGTCTCTAAGAAGCGTTTGGTATTGTCGGTTGCATACTGTTGGATGATTTTGTGGTGGTGGATTTAGTTTCGGTTTAGATTCGAATCTCTCGATGGCTGATTAGTTTTTTCGGAGACTTTTAACGTGGTGGTTATTGATGTTGAGTTAGGAGTTGAAATGTTAAAAGTGATGTTTTATGTGGTGGTGAGTTTGTTATTATGGTGATGATGCTTTGTTGGTGGTGGTGAGCTTTTGGTGTTTCTGTTGTTGGTTGCCTTTGGTTTGGTTCCATATCCGATGTCGCTAGCTCTTGTTGCGTTTGAGATGCTTTTGTGTGTTGAGTGCTTCGAGTGTGGGTTGTCTTCGAGTTGAGCCTTTTCCTTTCTGACATGATTTTTGTTTGTACCACTGCTTATCATGTCAAATGTCTTACAAAATTGTGTTCTATATTATGGTGGGCCGATTACTTTTGCTTCCAGATCGAGAGTTAGTGACTAGTTGCAAGTTTGTTTGGCTCGTTATGGTGTCTTCTTTTGTGGATCGGAGGTTAGGGGTACCTTACTGATTTATTTTGGGAGTCTGATGGACTGATTGCTTTTGATTCAAGATCGAGAGTTAGGTTTTTGATTCAAGTTTGCTTTGGGTTAATTTGGTGTTTTTCTTCGGTGGACCGAGAATATAGAGGTGGTGGAAGTCGAAGTGTGGTTCAACTATGGTAATGAGAAGAGGGCGTTTGATTTAAATGTGTTTTTTTTTCTTCGAGAGTGATTATGGATTTCGTTTTCAGTGGTCGTTTGCGATGGAGTTTGGCTTAGGTGGTGAAGTTGGTTTTGATGGTTGTTGTTGTGTTAATGATAGAGTTTGGTTAAGTGTTGTGTGTATTGGTGTCTTTAATGGTCTTTTGTTTAGGTGTTCCGCCTATATACAACACTTTTATTTCGCCCCTCAAAAAAGAAAAAACACTTTTATTTTGTAATCTCTGATTCACCGATTGAGGACGGATACAGTTTTCAATAAATTTTACCCTTAGAAAAAAAGTCATGTAAAAAAAGATGTTAGGTATAGAGAAAAGAGTGGTCTCATATCATTATCAATATAACATGACCCTTCTGTTATTACTAAGGGCCTGTTTGTTTCAGATTTTTTTTTAAAAAAATCTATTTTTTTTCCTTAAAAAAATCACTTTTTTCATTTTTAAGTGTTTGTTTAAGATTTTTAGAAAAATTATTTTATCAAAAAAATCTATTTTGACCTTAAAGTGAAAAGCTATTAGGATTAACTTTTCTCAAAATCTATTTTTTTCAACATCAAAGAGATAACATATGTGCATGTTAGAACTCATTTTTTTTTAAAAAAAATAGATTTTTATGGATAATACAAATAATTTCAGATTTTTTTTTTAAATCCTTACAAAAAAATCTCTAAATTCTTTTGTCACAAAATCTATTTT
>Ga0315915_1008102_pt1 | contig 12349 bp, 7 predicted proteins | sample MpolbnodulesMG_FD_207738 | JGI IMG/M metagenome (GOLD analysis project Ga0315915, IMG submission 207738) | Medicago polymorpha root nodule microbial communities from Los Angeles, California, United States - branched nodules | ecosystem: Host-associated > Plants > Roots > Nodule | place: USA... | reverse complement strand
GAGAGAGAAATAATTTGGGAAATAATCTAGAAAAGAAGAACAATCAGATTTTGAATATATACATGGGTTAATATGTCTTTACCCCTGTAATTTAAGCGAGTTCCGATTTACTTCTATGTAAAAAAAAGTTTAGATTCCAACCCTGTAATTTAAGATTCTTTCGTTTTAGACCCTGAGGCCATCTGACTGGACAAAATGCTGACATGGCATTCTGAGTGACACGCTGACTGTGCATATCTGATTATGTGGCACGCCGACTGTATAATTAATTTTGTTTTTTATTTTTTTTAAGGGCACACGTGGAATTTTCCCTATTTTTTAAAAATAAAAAATAATATAAATGAAATTATATTAATTTAAAAAATCTGAAAATTAATTTTCGAAAATAAAAAAACTAGAAAAAAGTGCAGAAAAATATAAAATCGAAAAAAGTCAGATTTTTTAAAAAAAATTTGAAAAATCGAAAAAAATCATATTTTTACTTTTAAAAATTAAGTTCCCCAATATTTTTTAAAAATCTTCCTAATTTCGGAAAATAAAATATGAATTTTTTTATTTTAATTTGGAAAAATAATTCATACAAATTTAGGAATAAAACTTTTGAATTCTTTTCTAAATTCCAACTTAATATATTTCCCATCAATGACAGGAAAACCCATATGGTATTACCCTTTATATTCTCGAAATTAATAAATTTTTAATTTCGAAAAAAGTAAAATTATCTAATTTTTTTAATTTTCTAGAAAAATTAAAAATTCTGGAATAAAAAAAGTTTTTTAATTTTTTTTCTACCAAAAATAAAAGTTTTCAAATTTTTTTTTTTAAAAAAATCTGAATATAATTTTTTTATAATTCAGATTAAAATATGAAATAAAATTTTGAAAATTATATAATCTGAAAAAAAATTGATTTTATTTTAATTTTCAAAATCTTAATTTCAGATTTTTTTTATAAAATAAATCTGATTTTTTTTTAAAATTTTAAAAAAAATCTTTTTTTTTCTGTCTTTTTCAATTTTGAAAATAATAATCTTATTTTTTCTCTATTTTTTATTTTTAATTTAATATAAATGAAAATAAAAAAATCAAAAACAAAATTAATTATACAGTTAGCGTGTCACGTCATCATGTTTGCACAGTCAGATTGTCTCAGGGTCTAAAATGAATGAATCTTCAAATTACAGGGTTGAGATTTAAACTTTTATTTTTACAGGGGGTAAACCGAAACTCGCCCAAATTACAGGAGTAAAGACATATTAACCTTATATATATTTTTAAACCGGTTCGGTTCGCCTGTGAATCGATCTAGGCTTGAACCGAACTGGTATCTTTTCAAGCCCATAACTCTGTTTGTTCGGTCCAAATTCCCTCTCTCCTTCTGTTCTTTTAATTACCACTTTTACACCCCCTTTAATGATTTTGCACCCCCTTTTTTCTTTTAAATATTTTTTTCTCTTGTTTTTTTAACTTTTATTTAACATTGCTTTGATTTATTTATTTATTTTTACTGTTTTTCAAGCACACATATTTGTGTGCAACATTACTAGGATTTTTTTTTATTTATTTTTTTGCTTTTATTATTTTTATTTATTTTAGTTGATTTATTTATTTTTTAGTTTATTTTATTGCATTTTTATTTAGTTTTAGTTTGTTTAATGCTTTATTTTCCTTTGTTATATAGCTTAGTTTATTTTAATGCCTTTTACTCTTTTTTTGGAGTGGATTTGGTGTGAAAAGCAGAGGATAGGTGTTTGGATTTTGTTTCAGTGGTCGGTCATTCACGATGGAGAGTGAGGTTTTCGTTTGTGGGGGTTTAGCTTGATTTTGGTGTTGATTTGGTTTGAAGGTTTGTTTATTATTGGTGTTTAAGATGTACGATATATGCATTCCTTTTTGGGCGTTTCGCCTATATACGATGTCCTTTGCTTTGCAGTTTCTGTCTCACCAGTCTATGTTCGTCTTGTGCAGGGACTTCGTTATTGATAAATTTTGCCGTTAATAAAAAGAAATAATAGATTAAATTAAATGTATGTGAATTGGCTGATGGATGCAGTAGAGGCAAAAAGATGACTGTTAGTGAAAGGGGAAGAGAGCTGTGATCTAGTATAGAGGGTATACAATAAGATGCGAGTTTGACTGGTCTAATTGCTTTTAGTAATGATCCACCGATTAGGGACTTAATAACACCCTCAGACTAAAATCCATCTCTAATTACATTTCAACATGTACATATCTTTTCCTAAAAAAAAACATATAAATATCTGTAAAGATAATTTATGAATTATCATAAGAAGGAAGCGTATGATTTAATTGATGCATGTACCCAAAAAAAATACCGCCACAGTTAATCTCATCCAATAATTCATTCAATCTTGGCTCACAAAAATTGAGACAAATATTTTGAGAAATCCAACTCACCAAAACAAAAAGGCTTAAAAAAAACCATCCACCTTATCATTGGTGGGTACAATAAAATCATGAGTACTGCTTTTTTACCCTGTGAAATTCTCGCACGCCCTATTTTTTTCTTCCAAAAATACCCCTACTCCGGATTGTATAATCCGAACTCCTTCTGGAAAATGATTTCCAGACAAATTCGTGGATTTTGGCACTTATACTAGCTTGATGAATGTTGATGCCAATGTGCAATGAATGGATTTGGATTCCATAATCCGGACATTTTTTATACTTTCCGGATTATGTAATCCAAAATGTGTCAATCACCCCGTAGAAAGTCAACAAAATAGGGTGAGAAACGATGTTTCCGGATTACATAATCCGGAAAGTATAAAAAATGTTTGGATTATGGAATCCGAACTACATCAGCACAGAGGCAGAAACCATATGTTTTGGCTGGGCCTCTGTTTTAGAGCAACAACACTAAACTGTTTATGATTTCGACCAGTTTTTCAAACAGAAAAATCAATTTATAAGATAACATTAATCAAACAACACAACATAATTATCCAAATGTTACATAACATAATTATCCAAAATATTCAAACATAAACATTAAATAAAATACAATCAACCCCTTATAACTACACCCGTACCACCGCCACCACCCCTGCCACCACCGCTGCCACCCTCAGTAGCTCTTCGACGACGGTAAATCTTCCCATAATGCACCTCTTTCAACACCTCCTCCAAATGTTGTCATTCGTCAGACCCTCGCGACACCACACAACTGGACATCACAACATACAAATGGTCTCTGATGCGGCTCAACCTTCCGCTATGCTGTAAGTACTCATTCTCTCCATCCTCCTCAACAGCACGCACATCAGTGACCTCACGCTCTGGTGGCCTCGACACCGGTACCGGCATGTTAGGAAGAATCATGTGTAGATGAGAATGGTGATAAAACCACTTAATGCATCACTTTACTGCCTCCACACCATGAACTGCATGATGCCCTAAATGCTCAGGTATCAATGAAGAAGAAAAAAAACAGTGCAGTTAAATAGCATGCATAGAGAAATCGAACTAACCTTCCATTTGATGTTTATCAAGGGTTGAAATGTGGTCCTTTTGAGCAAGAAAACACCAATTTCGGTTGGATTTTTTTGGTTCAAATTTTGGGATAAGAGGGATAGAGAGAAAGTAAAAAGTGAAACTGTAAAAATGGGGGGTGAACTTGGTTTTATATTACGAAGCTGTCCGAATTATGTAATCCGGAAACTATTTTGCATTTTCGGATTTTGTATTTCAAAGGGCTATTTAGTAATTTTTGCAGGGCGCGTGAGAAGGGCATAAGGTGAGAAAAGTAATGCTCTAAAATCAATTCAATTTAATTTATTTTTATTACTAATTTAGAATAGTGCAAATAACACATCACTTAGATTCACAAGCACAAGGGTCCAAGATTTCAAGTGGCTGTCCTTGAATTTTGTTGTGAATTCGGTCAATTCCAAGCTTCACATCAATGAAATTTAGATTCGTAGAGCAAGTATCAATGACAACCAACAACCAAAATAACCACAAGCAGCAGCAACAATCCAGACCTAATCTAGAAGCCAAGTGCATAGCAAAACCACAATCCAACCAAAGAGCAAACAAGATAAAGAGAGTAAAGAAAAGATAACAACACCAAGAAATGTTCACCCAGTTCGGTCCAACTTGACCTACTCTGGGGGAGAGATTGATCTCTCCAATTCACTATCATTGAGTTCTTACAAAGATATACAAATGGGTTACAAGAAATTAGCTTCAACAAGTTCACAAAGTACAACCCTAATTTCTACCCATTTTTCAAATCTCACCAATGAACAAGACACTCAATGATTTTCACTCACCAAGGTGTTTACAATTGTTTCCCAACTCTAGAATCTAACCCCCAAAAGAGAACCAACTCTTAGCCTTTGATTTCACTAACGATCTTCTCTTTTGGTTTCACAAGACTCACCCAAGTTGCTCACAAATGACTCTCCACTCATGTGTTTCCCAACCCCATGAATCTTCCCCAAAAGGCACCAACCCTTTTCCAAGAGCGCCCCCTCTTTTGATTCTCTAAGATTCACATCTTGAAGCTTTGAACCTCACCTAAAGACCCTCAACCTTTAGTATCTAAAACCCTAAAAGTTCTCTCCTTTGGTTTCCATGAGATTCACAAAGCTTACCCAACAAATGGGTCAAAGAATGCTTAAATAGTGTGACAGATCTGTCACAATCGTGTCACGGTTGCCAAAATCGTGACACGGTTGATGCGTACGACCCAAGGTACGACCAACCTTATCTTAAAAACGTGCCAAGCATGCCAAAAATCGTGTCACGTTTTCCCAAATCGTGTCACGATTGGACACCCAGCAAAACATGCTCATGGCATTGCAAAATCGTGACACGCTTCACAAATCGTGTCACGATTATGATTTTTCCACAATCAAAATTTGAAGTCAATTTTCAACAAATTCTATGGATACCACTGCACATTTTCATCAAATTGTGTATATAATATGGCGGTTACAAAAAAAGATAGTAAATGATATACAAATTAGGGGAAAATATTATCTCTAGAAATGTAGCACAAAAGTTTCTCATCATCTAGATTAACTGTATCTTCCGTATGCTACTAATCCTCAAGTATTGACATCATATTTCAATTACATTTACACATTTACTAGTATAAGAGTAGACAGTTTCATCACAACCAAACCTATATATTTAGCATACTGTTTCAAGAATAATATGCCGCTAACCAGAATAAATAATGGGAAATAAAACTATCAGCTGCCCAAAGAACCAAATGAATTGCAATCGAAGACTCATACAATGTAGGTCTGCTTCAAATTTTTCCTCCCACGCTTTCCTTTTGGGTTGGCATTAATCAAAGCATTCACAAGATCAGAATCCTCTTCAGTTATCAGTATGTTTGCTTTACTTGGGTCTGCAAGCAGCAGCTTTGACACAAGGTATCCCGCAATTGACCATGTCTGAAACAACTGAGACTGTTTTCCAATGAATCGAGATCTTTTCGTGTCATAATATTCTGGCCACTTGTCTCTTGATATACGTCTCTCAACAATTTCAACAGCTTTTGCAGCAATATGTGGTCTGTTCATCTTTATGCATGCAGCTGTGAGCTGCAATACACATTTTTTTATGTTAAAACTTTGTACATTGTGTTAATTCAAACATGCAATGCTTAGGTGAAGAAACCAGCTAAGCTATAAGCTATGAAAGGATTTTGCATGTGTTAAATGAAAAAGGTTTAATAGGACAGCTTATGATAAGAGCTAAGGTGAAAAAAGTATAGTAGCTATAAATGACAACTGCTTCGTCATACACGGACAATATCATTCCGTTGCTGACTAATTGCAATCTAAAAATAAAATTCGGGATGCAAGTGAACCAAACTTTTGGCATTGTAACAAACCTGCCAGAGCAGTGATGGCCAGGAGCCTCCATTATGGTAAGACCAAGGCCTGCAAAAAAAAATTAAATAAAATCATTTCAAGAAAAATATTTTAAGAGAAAAACATAAGCTGAGGAAAGTTAGATTCAGTACGTATTCTTAGGATCACTGCCAGTGATTATCTGCCACTCCTGACCTTCAAGAGCCGGATAACAAATCTTGAGTGGCATATCTGCCACCAAATCCGACCATTTGGCCTCAATAAGATCCAATATGGCATGTGATTGTTCCTCTGTGGCCATACTACTGACAACAGACCACAAGTTTCCTAGTGAAAAAAACCGGAAATCCATGTGAGCTGGTTGTAAGTTACCAATTAAGTAGCCTCCTTTGTTCGGCATCCACTCCACTAACCAAGGAGAAATCTGGTCTGGGTATATGTTGAACTTATTAACTGCATCATATGAGTACTCCTCTGTCTTGTAACGGTAAATTTCATTTAATCTTTTCATATCAATCCAATAATATTCTCTAATATGAAATGAGAGAGCGACCAGCCGATTGTTCAGTGCCCGTATAAGATCAGCTGACCCATCCTCAGGAGTAAGCATCTCACGTGCACAACGTAAGGCAGAATAAAACAGTGCCTAGAAACAGAAAAATAAAACAAAATACACATTAGATAAGTTTATTTGATCGCTAATTCCATCTTTAATTGTAACTGTAAGCATCTCAGGAGCACAATATTTTCAATAAAAACAATAATTTTATTTGACAAAAGTGATACATGCAAGCAAAATTTCGAAACATAGTACATAAAATTTATTTATTTTTAGTTATTAGCAGTGTTTTTTTAGGTAAGATAGAACCATTCAGGATTTGGATTCTCTGCAAATATGAAAAAACTACAGCTTCGTCACTGATACACTGACAGATGAGCTGCAAAAACACAGAATTTGGGTTGGGGCTGCAAAGGCTGCATCACACTCGAGCTTTCGTTGCGATGGTAGTGGGTGGAGGTCCTCAAAATGATGAAGAGAGGACATATTTCCATTAGCCAAGAAGGCGATGTAGGTAGGTGGAGTTGGGGAGAGTAAAGAGAAGTGTTGCTCCTAAATGTGCCGTTTCAATATAAAGAAAGAGGGGATGTGGCCGTTTGATGAACATTAAATAAATCTAACGGCAGTGGGCTGGGTGTGTGTGTTTTTTTTGGCCTTTTGCGTTGGTTTTGCTCTTTGATAGGAGCAGTTGTTTTTGTGCTTGTTTTGTGGTGTGCCTTGGTTGGCCAGAGTCCTTTTGAGTCTCTCCCTTTGTATCATCTGCTCTTTCGCGTGCCGAGTGCATCTTGGGCTCACTGTTTGCACTTTCAAAAAAAATAAAAAATAAAATGTCTGAGATGCACATGACTGTAGGTTTTTATAATTTGCTATCAATCCAAACCCAATCATTCACACCTACACGATTTTACAGTGTGATTTCCCATTTCACAGAGAGTTAAAACAAAATATAAAAAGCTTGGCATGAAAGTATTTATATGGCTTAACCAAAGCAGTTGAGAAGGAATAGTAAGACATATACGAGGAAGGTGGAAAGTTTAGGTGTCTTCACTTTTTTTTTACCATTAACTGTTGGAATTTACAAAGGTGAAATTACACAGATTTGGGGACCTTGAGACATCAGGGACCTTCCCTTCAAAACAGTAAAAGCCATGGGAAGCTTTTGATAATGTACCATACCAGTCCGAATCTATGTCAAGAGATGTGTCCTTTTTGTAGTTTCAACAATTCAGTGGTGTAATTGTATAAACACAATACACAATAGTATTCTGAATTTCTAAAATCTACCATACTGATGGGGCCAGATTTGGAATATGTTATAAAACCTTATATTGCATTTAGTTTATTTACCACAGGTCTTATCCAACGGCAATGCAATCTATTTCAGAATTGACTGTTGCCACTGTCTACTAATATGAATTCACCAGCACTCCAACCTCATCTTTAATCCATTCAAATTCCTAGGGTATAAAGGTTAATGTGAGGTTTCACCTTTCATGCATAAAAAAGATATAGCTAAGTCACTTTCAAATGAATAAGAAATACCTAATACCAACTCCGTTAACAAAAATAAAGACAGAGCCTAGTCACTACTAAGAATAAAGAACAGAAATGCTACTCCTCAATCTAGCATAGGAAAACTTGTTCCTTTTTCTTGTCAAAATGGTGCAGAATCGCAGAAAACAGTATCATTTACCCAATCAATCTAAATAAATGCACTGTCATGAATAAGTCAATAAGCACCAAAGTTTCTTTTCTAACCTTAACAAGAAATAGTTAAATAAATAGCATGCTAATGAATAAAGACAGGAAATCGTAAACACCTGAATCTCCAAAGGATGCCCGTGTATGCCCATCCTTCGATCTATCATGCAAGAACCATCAGTTACTAATAATGTTGGGAACATATCAAAACCATCAGCAAGACACAGCTTCAAAATCATCTTAATTCCTGTTTGCACATCAACTCTCTCCTGAACAGATAAATCCCCAGAGCATTTTCCATATGCTCGTAGTAAAATAATCCACCACAGCCCTGAGATCACATGTTAAATAAGTTAAGCAATCCAAGAAGTATTATGTTAAGTTTCTTTTGTTATGTAAAAGATTCTATAGATCCTATCAGTTATTTTACCGGAATCAACAGGAGCAACACGGCCAATGGCCGCCTCTCCAAAGTCAGGATCCAGAACCTCTTCTGTTGCAGAGTCATCACCTTCCAGAGGAACTGTCCGAACCTTAAAACTAGCAGGCATCAAACCTTGTCCTGGACTATGACAATCCATTGTTTTCTCCCAGCTCTGAAATTATATATGTTTGTTCAATGCTCAAGTGTATCATAAACAACAGAGCTACCACATGAAAATACATATAGGTCTTAGCCAATGTAGTACTAACAATGAAAGATTACTCATGAAAAGTGTTATTTAAGGCCCCTTCCTTTAATAATGAATAGCTGAGGGGACTGGGACGCTATTCTATTCATAGACAATTAATTTTAATAGTAAATGTCATACAAAAGCTTTTTCGGCATCCTCGTAGGACCCCGTTGAGTAAATCACGAGAATTAAGAAAGTTGATTGTGGTATTAAATTTGTTGACAATTGTTATTGTTTTACAAGTTTATTAGTGAGAAATTAGTTAATGTTTTCATCAAGGTATTTATTACAGATTGCAGAAAAAGATGTACTCAAGAGAATAAACTTGAAAGATAATATCAGTAGCATTGTAATGCAGTTTAAATTAGTTAATATTGCCTGATAATGTCAGTAGCATGCAGTTGAAAATTTGAAAGATTTTTTTATAAAAAGGGACAACAAAAAAACTCAAGAGGGTCCTATATTTAGGGACAGAGGCAGTACTGTATTCACCTAAATATTTACAAGCAGATGGAGAAGCAGATAGAGTTAGATTAAGCACATCAGCTCAACACAATCAATTAAAAAATGAACATACGCAGCATCTCAGACATGTAAATACACAAAGTTGTAACAAATTTAGTTCTGTTCCAAGAACATGCTATCAGTAATATAAGACTAAGAGATTACCTGCAGCTGAAGTGTATGAAGAATGAAATTACGAACAATATCATACTCTCCCTTCAATAGGAAAGCGACTCCAGATGGAATAAAATCACGAATAAAGACTTGGTCATAATTCAAAACATTGGTACTGTTTGGATCCTTTGCAGCAATAGTTCCAATAGGATTCCCACAATAATTAACAACAGACTCCCTCAGTAGATCCCATGCTTCTTCCTCAATAGAGTTGAGGCTAATTGTACCAAGATTTTTCGTGACAGTACCATTTGTAACATTAGATGACAAAACCTCTTTTTCCTGTTCCAACAGTTGAACATCTTCAAACTCTAAAGAAGACTTTGCACTGATCACATTGCTTACGAGACTAGATTTTTCAACATCACTCGTAAACCTTGATCCATTACCGTCTCCTGAAGTTATGCCGCTCACATTTTCAGCCTTTTGGCATTTACATGTCTGCAACCATGGATGACTATAGGTCTTATAGTCACAGAAACTAACACTGGTCAATGGAAATCGATGAGGCCTTAACTGGCTTTGAAGCATGGTAGAGTTCTCTATGAAAAACCTATGCCTTGAGGATCTTTTCTTCGTATATTTTGTTCGCAGCTGGGAAGTGTTGACAAAAGGCTCATTATAGCCGGATTGAGGAACAACACTGGACAGAACCTGAAAAACGGCTTTGGAAGCACCCAAAGACATGCTGGTTTTAAAATAAGGAACCCTACCACCTAAAATTTTGCCTCCTGTAGAGTAAATTTAGATTACAACCAATGAGTGAGAACTACTTAACAAAATTGGATAATTAAAATATTGGCTGAGATGGTAACTAGATTGGTGTTGAATTCTATGATGCAAGTAACAGAGACATGAACACCGAACACGACACTGACATGTAGTCACCGATATTAATTAAAAAACAAATCCATAACATATTACGTCGCCTAATTAAGATAGAAATGACAATACATGATGTAAATAAATAAACAGTGGAATTATGATCTAAAATAGTTTCTACTAGGTACCCATAAAGCAAGTAGAGAGAGTGTTTTGAATGGTTTGAATTGAGCGAACGAACCTTTTGAGCCGAAAAGCACTGAGAATCTGAGACTGTGGTGTCGTGTGTGTATCTTCAGATTCTGTATATTCGTTCGTAATTAAACTCTCACTCACACAAAATGCGTCGCAAACTATTTATTTTCCTTCTTTCTTGTGATGAGTGATTTGTTTTCTTTTCACTTTTGCTTTCATTGTCTTCTTATCATGGACTCTTTTCTTTTCCAATTTCTAGGTTTTTTTTTCTTTCTTGCTTATGCCACGTGACATTCTGTTCTGGCATCACCTGGGCCTCAAAAGTAGTAACTGTAAATCAAACAAAATGAAGATTTTTGTGTGCCACAAAATACTACTAGTAGTACTTTTTAATTTTGTCAACTTAATGAATAAGGATATGATTTAATGTCATGAAAAAAAGACTTGCATCAACATAATTTATGGTGGCCTCGTTTAATCATAATCATCTCTATTTCTATTAAGAAATTCTCCCGTGTTTATAAAACAAGAAAAAAAGTATTTTTAACAATTGTAATAAAAGAATATGGTCGGTTGTGCCCGTGAACTTAACTCCGTTGGTAAGGACAATGCATAATATATGTAAAGTCTGGATAAAAAATATGGTTGATAGCTAAGGATTAAGGTTAGATAACTATTATTATGTTTTTTTTTGTCAGATAGCCTAGTGACTAGAATTCACTTTATTAGGGAGTGAACCATCAAATTCGTCCCTGAATTTTCACGTGTCGGCCAACTTCGTCCCTCAATTATGCGAAATATCAACTTAGTCCCTGAATTTGTCAGACGTCCATCAAAAAGGTCCCTCCGTCCAAGTGCTCCGTTAGCCATGCTGATTTGTCGCCCTGCATGCTGTGTTGTCTTGTACGCGTGGCAAGAAGGAAGCCACGTGTTCAGGGACTAATTTGATTGAATTGGAAAAGGTTGAGTTTTCACTTTTCAGTTTATTCTTTTTCTGCTTTTCCCATTTTGCCCCTGCATTACCATACCTTCTTCTTCACATTTCTGAAACATAAAAAACGTCCTTGACTCTTCTCCTTCCCGCTAAAACTTTCTCCATTCTCACCCCTCCAAAATCATCATCATCTCTGGCGATTCTCACGTTTGTGATTAAAGGTAACGCCTTTCCTGTTGTTTATCAAGATTCTGAGGATTTTGATCCCGAAAATGCTCCTAATGAAGTGCCAGAAAATGTTGTGCTTGGAAATGCTCCTAACTTTGTGCCAGATAATGTTGTGTTTGAAAATGCAGAAACTGCAGGAAATTTTGTTGCAAATGCTGGACAGGTATGACTCTTAATTTTTAAGGATCGTTTTGGCAATTAGTATATTAATTGAAGGACTGATATGATTGATTATGTTATGATTTTAGGGACTAATTTAATTGAATTTGCAATTTCAGGGTGTTGCATCAAGGAGGTATGGCCTTAGAGGACTGGTTCTTTCAGCTGATAGGTCGAAGTAAACACCAATGAGGGGTCCTGCACCAGCTCATCCAACTCCTGCTGGCATAATTAGGGTTCCATATCCAACCTATGGTCCATCCGGTTCGACTCAACCTACTAAATTCATGGAGTTTATACCAACTCCCGGATTTCCAAAGAAGTGATGCTTCCTGGAGTTTAATAGATATTTTAGATTTGTAATATTTAGGTTTATTTGAATTATGCCCCATAGTTAGGTTTCTTTTTACTTAACTTGCCATTTAAGACTTATGACTTGTTAATGCCCCATAGTTGGGTTGCTTTTGCCTATGTAATTTCTCAGACTTATGACTTATGACCTATGACTTATGCCTATGTAATATTTCAGTTTCAATTTGTGTGTTCTG
>Ga0315915_1008100_pt1 | contig 12354 bp, 7 predicted proteins | sample MpolbnodulesMG_FD_207738 | JGI IMG/M metagenome (GOLD analysis project Ga0315915, IMG submission 207738) | Medicago polymorpha root nodule microbial communities from Los Angeles, California, United States - branched nodules | ecosystem: Host-associated > Plants > Roots > Nodule | place: USA... | reverse complement strand
ACAAACAAACCCTAAACCTAAACTTTATATTTGACCTACTTTCTAAAGACAAGTTTCTCTTAAGCGTATCAAAGCTTCTTTCGAAGTCAGTGAGTGTGTTCCTCTAGCAACCACGCCTATTCTCATGATTTATTGCTATTAGAATCCTTGAAGAACGAAACTTTATATGTCTCAAGGTTTGCTAGACTATTCTCATGTTTCGCAACCCTTGTCTAATTTCACTTGTTCCGATATCAAAGCTCCGCTATCACATTATGAATTGATATTTGTGATGATGAATTAACAAATATTAACCCTCCGCTGTCGCATTATGAGTTTGGTATTTGTTAATTCATTATAAAAACGGTGAATTAGATTAGAAAGTAGATTTATATAAAATTAGGGTTTATGGCTTGGTTTGATTAGGATTACGTCATTAAACCTATCCAACAATCCCAAGACAAGAAGAGTCTACTCACTCATGTTCATCGTAGACATAGAAGAGAAGAAGAAGAAGAACATAAAGTAAATAACAATAAAGTAAAAGAAGAACTTTTATTAAGAAAGACAATTGTCACTTATTGAATTCTAAGAACAAAAGATGAATTGTTGTGATAGCTAGCTACTCTATCTATAGTTTACAATGACTTAAGCCCTAAGAAATATAACACTAGAATGTTCCACATGAAACCACAGGCTTTTAGGTCAGAAGTAAACTAATAGATAACTTGTCCATGAAGCAGAAGCAGCAAAAGAGTATCCTGAAGGCAGGCACAGCCGTGCTGCTGGTGGCACGGGTTGTGCCAAGTTCCTGACTTGGGGGTGACATATTTTGTCCCATATTTTCGTATTTTCATCCCGAATCAGCTCCTAATCCTCTTTCTTTTGCTGCAAGACTCAATCTATCAATTATTTGTTCCTGAAATGTAATAACTTGCAATTGAAGTAAAATAGTTCTAAAAAGGAATTAATATTAAATAAAACGAAATCAAATCTAAATAAAATGGACTCAAATAATATATTAAAAACACTAATTATTGACTCATCAGTATTCGATGATGAAGAAGCGTGAAAGGTTCCTATACCAACGCAGGGCTGCATCTTGAAAGGTTTCTGCTAGTAGCTTGCACTTGAGGGAGTCAGTGACTCTGACTATGGCCATACGGGTGTTGAACACAGTGACGTGCTCCATTGAGTCTCCCTTGTCGTCGAAAGAGGTGAGGGATGGCGGTTTGAAATTCTCTGGGATGGGTGCGTTCCATATTTCTGCTAAAAGTAGCTGAGGATCTGGATCATCCCGGTCGCCCTGTTGCGATTCTTCTCGCTCGTGATGTTGCTGCTGGATAGTCTCCATGAAAGCCTGAAGGGCTTCGTTCCTCTCTTGTAGCTGTGCAATTTAAATTTTCATTGCCTCAACGGTGTCGTGATCGGATGAGTCAGTCATCGTGGCAATGGAAGAGTGAGAATGGGTTTCTATATCGCGATAAGGGTTGCGATATAGAGGTTATGATTTGCTATTTTCTAAATCACAATTAGGTTGCGATTTAGAGATTGCGGTTTTTGTTTTTCTAAATCGCAATTAAGATTTAGAGGTGTGGCCTAGGTTAGTTTTATCGAGGCCCCACGGTGGGCGCCAACTGTACTGGCAGTGAGTACAATATCTAAAACTAGGGTTTAGTCTGTTTAGGTCATGCCTTGAGAATGCTCTCAAGAGGGGTATTTATCGCCTCTTGTGGGATTGCAATTCAGTGACTTAACTCCCAAGCAACTTGTGCCCTAAGTCACTCTAGAGTGTTCTAGATGCTTCTAGAAGCCTGTTGAGGCGACACCCATAGGGGAACGCGCCTAGGGCTTCAAGAGCCCTTCGAGAGCGCAACTGAGCCCTTCTGGAGGGCGTCTGTGCCCTTGAGGGTAGATTGACGGTCCAATAATGCATCATAATTCTTGTTAAACTATATAAATGAGGAAAAATATAGTAAACTTTTAGCACAAAAAATGAAGCATAAAAATAGAATATTCATAAAATTGTTTTTATAAAGAATTGTAGTCATACAGATAGTGTCTGCCTGGCAATTAGAAAGAGATACAGTGAATGATGAATTTTTAATTTATGTTATTTAATTCCTTACCTCTTGATACAATTTTGACCGATATATAATGGAATAATGAATTTATTATCTTTTTTGACTTTATTATTTAAATAGTAAACCAATAAAACGTAACTTGTTAAGTTTTTTTTTCCTATTTCCTTATTAAATAAATAAATAAAATAAAATATAACAACTTACAAATGCTGGATTGGTTTAATACATTTGAAGGACCAGTTATTTCGAGGTTTTTGGAAGAATAAACTTAATAGTGAAACTAATAGTAGGGTATATGAGGACAAGGAAAGATGCGCAAACTATTATATATATTTCATAATTGTTTTACTACAAGGGAAAGACCATTTTTCAAAAGTGATATTATGAATGATGAATTTTCAATTTATGTTATTTAATTATGTTTAAGTCCTTACCATATGCAACAAATTTGACCAAGATACAATGTGGTGATAAAGTTGATCATCTTATTCATGTATTTATTTAAATTTAAATGATTAACAAATAAAAACATAGCAACGCGGGTTGGATTCATTGGATTTGGAAGGGAGTCTCTCCTACAACATGTTGAACCTGGGTTCAAATCTTACTTAGAATGTGTATGATAGTTCTACAAGTAAGATTTCTTATTGTATATGTAACCTATGAACCCACTTGAATTGTTCTAGTGATGTTGGTTTGAGACCTTAGAGTGTGTTTTTCTCATGGTCTCAGGTTCGAATTTCACCGGTGTCAATTTCAATGGTCTAAATTAGCTTATTCAAAAAGCATAGGGAACCTATGAGAAACTTGAAGGATAATAACTTATTGTATCAAGTCTATCATATCCTAACCGAAAATCCATAAAAATAAAAAATAAAATAAAAAAACTCTACTAGTTTCCGAATATAAATATTAAAGTAACTTTATTTAGAATTAATTTTCTTTAACTATTAAAAAGTAAAAATTCTTTACAATGATATTCATAGAAAGTTAATTGTGCTTTCACACGAGTCACTTCCAAATTTGCACATCTATAAATTAAATATGCTAATTTTTTTTTTGTTAATAGATAAATAGACATTTCTTTAATAAAAAATAGATAGTATATATAGTTTTAAAATATTGTAATTTTTTAAAAATATGTATATTAGATTAAAGCGAAAAGTAAATAATCAGAACAAAAAGTAAAATAGATTGCATTTTAAATATTATTAATAAAAATAATAACCTAAATTGCGTGTAGAGGATACCTTATTCACACAAAAAATGTTTCAAAAACAATATTGTTATTAGGTACATAATAAATTTTTAAAATAGTACTTCATGTATTAAATTAAACTGATTGCGTCCTCGTGAGCTTAGATCAGTTGGTATGGACAATGCATAATATATGTAAGGTCCGAGGTTCGAACCCTGGCCACCACAAAAAAAAAAATTAAACTGATTGCAGTGTTCTTATCTCCACGATGAAATAATAATTTGAAAGAAATCTTCAAAGCTCAAAAGTAAAATAATTATATTTTCAGTGACATAAATTTCAAATAGGAGCATAGACCCTGATAATTTGAAACATCTGAGAGATAAATAAAGTATGACAAATATTGTTTCACCCATAAATCAAAATTTGGTTCTCTCGATTATTTTATTTGATTAAGAATACAATAGAAAAAAATCATGTTGATTAAGAATAGTAGTTAATCATATTTAATTTTCTATGTATAATTAACAATTTCGTAACGAAATATAAGAAAATGAGATGAAAAAAGTCAAATGTATTTGGTTTAAAATTTAGACAAAGTACATTTGTGACAGAAATATATACAGAGGAAAACAAAATTTCATCTTCTTTAAAGGTACTATGTCTTAACAACAAACTCTGTCTCATTTTAATTCTTTTCTTCTCTCCGTCTCATTCACTTTAGTTCCCTTCTTCAACCCAATTCTCAAATTTCCCAAATTCGTCTAAATTCATAATTCCCCTTTCTTCTCCTTTGCACTTAACTCTCACTTTGAGATCGAGACCTCGTTGAGTAAAATCCGACCTCGTAAGAACCAGAATATGGTTTCTTCTCCTAACCCTAAGAAGACAAGAATGTCTTGTTCACATGAAGAACTAAAGGACAATATTATTGTTGAAACTGTCGCAAAAGATGGTGATGATGTTGAGAAGAAAATGAAAAATGAGAAGGAGAAGAAGAATAAGAATAAGAAGGAATCAAATCTAAGAAGCGAGGAATCAAAGAATCTCCAACCTAGTAAAAAACATACAACTCAGACTAGTAATAGTCGCGCCTCACCAACAACCATTAATTATAGGTATTTTGTTTGTTTCATAGTCATAATTTTATTTACTATTTTTTGGTACGTTGCAAAATATATTTGTTGTGATGACGATATAACATCCATTGTCTGTTAATTATTTCAGATCCCACGAACCAATTGTGCCTCAAACTTCATTATATAAAGGAATGAAGTGCAGCACTTATTGTGAAAAGAGTTCGCGAAGACTAACAAGGAAGTATGTTTGATTTTGTTGGTCGAATATAAACATTTACATCATATTAAAGTATTCTTTGATGGACATATTAATCTCATATGTTATTGTTTTATTTTTTATTACGTTTTTAAAATTTTAAAGGGATCAATGCTTGCATAAGTTGGTCTTTCAAGAAAATGTGTTGGAAGATGGAGCTGCAGTAGGATATTTTGCTAATGAAGAGGTTGGTTTGATGATAAATTGTTCTTAAATACATTTTTTTTTCACCCTTGACTTTCCTGATTATGTTTTTCATGTATTTGAAGAAACTATTGCAGGGAGAAATAAACATAAACCAATCTGGTATTTTGTGTGGTTGTTGTAGCAAAGTGGTAATTTTTCTTATTATTTAGTATATGTTATCTCATCTATCAGCTTCGAGCAGACATTAAGATTTTTTTTTGGAAAATTAAAAAACTGGATGAACAGGTCAGCCCTTCTAAGTTTGAAGCACATGCTGGTTGGGCATCGCGGCGAAAACCGTGAGTTTTTATTTGATATGTATTACTAGATGTTGGATACTTTGTACATATATTCCCTTAGATTTGAGTTCCTGTGAACTTGTTGCCCTAACTTTTAATAGGTCAGTCACAGAAGCCTGCTTGCGAATACAAAAAAAAAAAAAAAATTTAGTTTTAGTTGTATATATATTTGAGTTTTGTCTAGTAGAGTCCTTGAAAATATGCGGAAAATCATACACTCCTCAACAAGCCTAGGGTTGTCACTACATGCACATCGTTGCAATCAAAGACTAGTTATATTATATTTATACATTGGATTTTATCCTCGTCTGATTATACTATTTTTCCTTCTTTTTTCCTCAATTTCCATGTTTTAGCTCTTATTTGTTTATGCCGCGAAGAATTCTAGTATGGTGTTTTGGGAATCAACAACTTTTTTCTTTATTGTAGTTACTTGCACATACGCACATCTGACGGAGTCTCATTACATCAGTTAGCCATTAATCAGAGAATTTCTATGTCCAATAGTGATGAAAACTGCAGTAATTGTAAACAAAGAGGGAATTTGTTATGTTGTGATGGATGCCAAAGAGCTTTTCACTTAGGTGAAGTCTTGATTACTTTATTTATATTTTTGCAGTAGTGAAACTTAAGGTTTCTATTGCAGCATTCATCATAATGTTTGCATGTAGTATGTGTTAATACTTTATTTCATCAAGATCTAGAATAACATGTTTGGACTTTTTCATTTGCAGGGTGTATTCCTGTTGAATCGCCACCAAAAGAGAAGTGGTACTGTGAATATTGTCGTAATAAATTTCTGAAGGACAAAAATGTAGAGCATAAAGAAAATGTTGTGACAACTCAAAGGATTATAGAGGGTGATCCTTCGGAACAAATAGCCAAGATATGCACCCTTTCAGTAAAACAGAAAGAGGTTGAGCATAGTTCATGTGCATTGTGCAGGTAATTCCTGTTTTATTTTATAAGTGAGTTATGCCATGATCATATTTCATTTTTTTTTCTTTCTATTTGTTGTTTTGTTCTTTATCAACTGTAAAAAAATTCAAGTGGCATAACCTAAATTTCCTCAATGTTTTAGCGAACGACATTTCAACAATGGTGAGTTTGGTCCATGGACAGTAATGATTTGTGACCAGGTATGTTTCATGTAAATCATTATTTATCTTGCCTTATTGGTAAATTTGTTGTAATTCTCATATTACTAAATGTTTTGATTAAATTACTTATTTATATGTTCTTGCAGTGTGAGAAGGAATATCATGTTGGGTGTTTGAAGGATCATAACATGGCTAACCTAGAGGTACCAAGTCTCCCCTTTTTACCGTGATTTGTACTTTTTTCTTCAATATTATATTCAATTGTTGATAAACAATTTTTTTTGTCAGAAAGTACCTAAACAGAATTGGTTCTGCGGCGTGGATTGTTATGATATTCACATGAAGCTAAAAAAATTAATGGCTCGTGGGGATGTGTTTCTTTCAGATTCCCTCCTAAGTTTGATTAAAAATAAGAAGGAACAAAAAGGCTTAAAAACTGAGTTTGGTCTTGATATAAAATGGAAGGTTTTCAACCGACAGTTGATTGTTTCTAAAATTATTACTAGTTCGTTGCTTTCCGATGTTGTTGCTATCTTTCATGTAAGTATATTGTTGTTTCTTTGTTTTACTTTAGTTATAGATATTTGACATATTTGACCCAATTGAATGTGCAATTTTACTAAGGATTGGAATCTATGTTGTCTAGGAACAATTTGATTCCATAGTTGATACCGGAACAGACATTGATTTAATTCCAACAATGCTTAAAGGGTAAGAAGCCTTTACTTCTTTTTGTACTATTGATTTTCTTTTTGGACATTGTCAGACAAGTGAATGGAATTTGCTTCTTTGTTTGGTTGGATTTCTATAGGGATGAGATCAAAGATAAATATTATTTTGGTGGAATGTATTGTGCAGTGCTCATAGTCAAGTAAGATTGAGTCTGAAGTATATATATTTTGTTGTTAATTGCATATTTCTTTTAAAACAATGTTTTATTTTGGTGTTAATTTCATTGTTTTATAGCCAAGCGGTTGTATCAGCTGGGATATTCCGTGTTTTTGGGAAAGAAGTGGCAGAACTTCCCTTAATTGCAACTAAGGCTGAATACCAAAAACAGGTTATTTTAATTACTTTAGAAATTAATTTTACATTTCTTCTTAGCGTTTTTTTTTTATTTGAATAATTATTTGAAGTAAAATAGGATTATGTGAAATATTTATTTACTGAAAATGTTACTGTTTTCTTTTAGGGTTTCTTCAAATGCCTACTTTCCTGCATAGAGAATGTACTTAGGCAATTAAAAGTAGAAAGGTTAGTCCTACCAGCAGCTCATGAAGCAGAGTCAATGTGGACAGATAAATTCGGGTTCACAGAGCCCAACCCAGGGTTGGTAAGTAACTTTTTTAAGTTTTTTGTGGAGTTTCATTTGTTATTACTTATTAAAACTGACTATCATTATCATGGCAGATAAACGATTTTAGGAAATTCTACCATAATTTGATGATATTTGAAGGGACATCATTACTACAGAAGAAGTTGGTCCTTCCATCTCAATAAGGGTGTTAAGCAGAATACCCATTTGACGTATGTACATGATTTATATTTGATGTAGAGAAAAGTAATTGATTCTTGTTGTAAGCATAAAAAAATTTCAATACAAAAATGAGAAAAAGGGGGATTAGATTTCAATATAGAGGAAACTCAGACACATGATTTTTAGAAACTCGCAAACTTTGGCACTAAAATCATTTACTTTTTATAAAACCTTATTTACTACATTTATTGAGTTTATGAATATTCATTCTTGGTGTTGATATTAATCCTAGGGCTTTCAAAACTATGTTGTCGTGGGAAACTTGAATTTTGTCAAAAGTGTGCGTTATCGGATGGCGTTTGCTACAAGGGAGGTTAGAAATATGTGTTGATTTATGGCAAAGAGGAGTAATGATAGAGATCCATCAACAATGATTTGTGCGAAAGGAATTTGGGATGAGGAAGTGGAAAATTTTGTGTCATTCAACTCTTTATGGTTTGTGCGAAAGGAATTTGGGATGAAGAAGTGGAAAATTTTGTGTCATTCAACTCTCTTGTAAAGGAGAAAAAGAAGCATATTGTATCTCAAATTTATTGTTAACTACTTGCAGGCATTCATTTGGTTGGAAAAGAATGGCATTCTCATCAATGTGAAAATGATAAATTCAAAGAAGTTGATTAATAGCAGTAATAGATTGTCTTCGGTGTGGTTCATTAGTTAGGAGGGTTGACACAAAAATTATGTATTCTTGGATTGGTGGAATTTTCATTTATCTTATCTTTTAGGTGTGTAATACAACTCTTCTGCTTATAAAAAACTTTAAAATAGATTTTTTTTTTTCCTACCAGTACTTGAACCCATGCGATGCACGGAAAGTTAATTATATCATTGACTAATAAATCTGGTAATTGAGCATTATATCATAGTTGTCATCTAACATGAGTTGATGTTTCCAAAAGATAAATAATAAAAACTCCAAAGTAATTTAGACTTCTTAGTATCACATTAGATAGAGTGATGATAAGAATTATTTAATATCTCTTGTTGACTCTGTTACAATATAATAAATCAAAAAATACAAATAAAAAAACACAGATACAACTACTTATGTAATTACCCCTAAATAAAACAACATGAAAATTTATGCATGATAAAGTTGTAAACAATTGTAAACATTTTGAAGATGATCTGTCCGGTGAAGATGGATGAGAGGCAGCGGTGGCGAAATGTGCTCCAGTACAGCAACAATGAGTCTTCGCGATGGGACGAAAGATGCATATAGGCACGTTAGCACTCCAACGCTCAAGTCAGTAATTGAACTGAAAAAGAGTGTGTAAAAAAGTATGGGAAAAGTGAATCATACTTTGAGGGTGAAGCTAAGTAACCCTTATATAGGATCGTATGAGAATAACCATCCATGGGATATGCGGCGTGTGATTAGTGAGCGGTTAGAGGACACATGTAGGGTGATCGTTGCATGGAGGCGTGCTCGAATGTGATGTGGTTCACTGGTATTGGCATGATCCTTCAGGCATCGCGTCTTAGTGCGGTGGACATTTAGTCCACGTGCTTTTTCCTGTCCAGAACAGTTTCCACCAAGTCGTTGATGCCTTTAGGACGCAATGGCTTTAACTTCATGTGGTGTTCGATCGGCGCCTTCGAATGTCGGGGCTTTTATGGCGCAATGTTTTTTGTCCTGTGAGAATTTCCTTGTCACTCCATCTCGAAGACACTTGCGTCTTGGTAAGCGAGTGGGGATAATTGGAATTTAATGCCTAGAACTGAAACATTCCTAACGTGATGGCTGTTCAGTTTTCCTTCCATGTGTCAGCTTCATGGCCTGCACACGCACCGAGAATCATGCTTTACGCGCGTGCAACTTGAGTACTCTCCGTGGTTCGAGGTCATTTCCCTATCGTTGGATCGAAACCTTTACGTTTCCCCTCGACTGGGTCGTTGATTTGGGTGCTTCAGAGTCTTATAAAAGGAGGGCAACTCTTCATTTCCACCTTTTATGCTTTCCAACCCCATTATTTCCAAAAGAAAAAAGGTTTTATGCTTCTATTTCTTTTGCAAATCTGCTCCATAAGTGTTTTTTCATTTTCTTTTGCTCCCTTTTCGATTTTTCCGCAGATCGTTTCGCGTGAGAATCCATTCTTTTTGGGCTATAGTTGCGGGGTTCTATGGTTTTTACGTAATTTCTAATTTTTCCTCTCCGAAAATCATCTAACTCTAAAGGTACTTCCTTTGTTCTCGTTTTCTCTTTTATACTTTCTTCGTTTTTCTAGGATGGTAATAATAAGTGTTTGCTCTGAGACTGTTGAGAATTTGGTGGATTCATCGTCTAGCGCTTACTCTCCCTCGAGCGGTTATGAGAGCGAAGTTCGAGAGCGCCGTCTGTAACATCCCGATTTTTAGTTTATTATTATTTTAATTGTATATTACTTATTTGTTTATTTGATGTGTTTGAATTGTTGGGTTAGTTGGTTTTTATTAGAGATTGAGGAGTAAAGGGTATTTTGGTAATTTAAGAGTGAAAGGCATTCTAGTAATTTAGTAGTGGAAGTTAATTTTTATGAAGTTAGTAGAAACTTGAGGAATTAAGAGAATGGAAGTGAATAGTAAAAATGGGAGTTTAAGTGAAATAAATGTGTAATGTTAATTTTATGAAGAAGAAATACTAGTTAAACTCATTAAGAGTTGAGTGGACCAAAACCCAATATATGAGAATACAAAAGGAAAATTGTTTTTCTGACATCAGTATTTTCCCAAAAACACATGTAAAATACCGAAATGCCCCTAGCAGCAGTAAACTACCGTTCACACCAGTGAATGCAGACAGTGCAGTCTGCATTCATTTTTCCAGCCATTTTCAGCATTCTTTTACCTGTAATTTCAAACGGAAATTGCAGATGAATTTCAACCAATACAACAACAACCACCAATCATAAACAACAACATTACATATTGTATCAATAATTTATTAACATTATACAACTACGACAATATGTTAACGTTACACAAATGTTTGAAATTCGACAAAAATGAAGCATTATGCAACACATTACACTAAATGACATCAAATCTCTCGTGAACATTCAACGCACCTATAGTTGAAACTAACATATAGATATAACACATTATTTTCAACAAACCTCCTAAACATAAATCCTACGTCACTATCGTCCTCAATAAGCTTAGGATAACAAACTGTTTTCCACATGTCTTCCTCTTTGTCCGCCCCAAGATTATAATGCGGTTGTTGTACAAATACATTAGATGTACTATGATCTTCACCACGAAACAAAAAGTATTTGTTCAGTTGTGTCTTCCCAACATGATATATATATATATATATATAAAAGGCTAGTTACATATTGGCCACAAAAAATGACATTACATTATCTATACCAAAAATACGTCGGTGTATATCGACCATAAAAAAAGATGAAAACTGACAAAAAAGTGTCATATTTAATCTAATGCAATTAAATCATCTTCATGTTCCGCAAGAACTTCAAATTCATCATTTTCTTTTTCAGGAGTGTATGATAAGTGCTAGAAAGTAGTAAATCTTTGATATATTTTTAAGCACTTTTGGTTACTTGTTTCACAAGTTATCCAGGGAAAAGCCATGAAAATATGATAAAATGCCCTATTATGCATTTTATGTCTTACTTGATCCAATTGTGCAGGAAATGAGTCAAGTTCGCCAGAGCGAAAAATCTCCAGAAGCTCACCTTCCAACTCGCATTGAAGCTTCGCACAGCGAGTAGATGGCGAGTGAACTTGCCTGGGCGAAAGAAAGGAGAAGACAAGGCGAAAAAGTTCCAGAGACCACAGGTTTTCAGAGAATCTGAGGTCGCCATGGCGAGATAAGGCGGTTTTGGGACACTGAAGGGTGACGTGGCAGAAACCCAATGGCGAAGCAAGGTCAACTCACCATGGCGAAAATATCTCGCCTGGTGAGTTCTTAAAATTCTGCAGAAGTATAAAAGCCATTTTCCTCATTTCAGAACATATCTTACCATTCCATTAGAGAGAGAATAGGGCAAAAATTAGTGTTATTCATAGTGCAAGAGTGTTAGAGTGTGGATTCACTAAGAATCTTTGAGAAATCAAGACTTAGCAAGGTATCTTCATCTTTTCTTCCACTTTTGTAATGTTATCATGACAATGATAAACTAAATCTCCTTTGTTGGGATTAGAGGTACTTGATCAAGCTTAGATGTAATCTTTTGATCTTTGGTATATATGATTCTAGCATTTTATGTGATATTGAGTTTATTCTTACAATTCATTGTTATGCTTGATTTAAATGTTATTGAAAAATACTTTTGAATCCAGGGTTAGAATAATCATCTATCAAAACAAGGATTCTAGACATAGGATAGAACATTCTGTTGCTAAAGCGCCAAAATTTCAATACGGCATTCACATGTCCCTATGGTGTGTTTGCATATAGGCGGATGTCGTTTGGTCTTTGTAATGCGCCTGCAACATTTCAAAGATGTATGCAAGCAATTTTTTCTGATTTGATTGAGAAGTGCATTGAAGTTTTCATGGATGATTTCTCCGTCTTTGGAGCATCCTATGAAATTTGTTTGAAGAATTTGGACACCGGCTGAAACGGTGCAAAGAAACCAACTTGGTGCTTAATTGGGAGAAGTGTCACTTTATGGTGACAGAAGGAATT
>Ga0315915_1008096_pt1 | contig 12357 bp, 4 predicted proteins | sample MpolbnodulesMG_FD_207738 | JGI IMG/M metagenome (GOLD analysis project Ga0315915, IMG submission 207738) | Medicago polymorpha root nodule microbial communities from Los Angeles, California, United States - branched nodules | ecosystem: Host-associated > Plants > Roots > Nodule | place: USA... | reverse complement strand
GCTTAACTTATTAGCTTTTTTATTTTTTACCTTGTCTAGTTTTCTAGCTTTTGGAATTTTTCATCAACTTGGAATTCTTAATTCATGATGACAGCAAAAATATTCTATTAGGATATTCCTCTTCTTCCTTCATCGTCATCATCATTACCTCATTTCTTGAATTTTTATTTTGCACTCTTGTTCTGTAAAGGAAATAAAAACTTTACAAAGTATGTAATTATATATATGTTTTAGGAAAAATATGATGTATTGCACACGATAATGAAATTTATTTCTTATTAAAGGATAATGGATTTTATATAGTTTGTCAGTTAATTAAAAAAATAACTAACCGTTTAAAAGTTATGGAAAAATACAATAGTAGACTGTAATCATTTGTCTTATTTGTATGGAACTCTTAAAAACAAAAATATTAATTTTGTAAACCTAATACACTTTGTTTACTATATAAAATAAAGAGATCGATATAAGAAATATATACTACCACGTAAACAATATAATATATCTGCACATCACATGCCGCCAAAATTCATGTCATTTACATAGCCCCCAGTCCCCACATAATTTATCTTCACCGATAATGTATAGTTTTTTTTTTTGTTGCCAAAATGCATAAATGAAGGTCATGCCAGTTGACTTGACTTGACTTTGCTTCATTCGATTAGGTACGGATGATCAAATTGTAATTTAAAGAAGGGTCTAGTCAACCAGTATCCTTAGGATATAAATAAAAAAATTATCTAGAAAACATAAGAGGTTACTTTTAATTAAATAAGATTACACAAATTTTTCATAATAATTTGCTTATTTTGGAAGCTTAATCAACTCCTTTGAAACACTAGTTAACATTCTTCTTTAAATAATAAATCAGAATTATACTGAAATAATCCAAATTAATGAGTTATTGATGAAAAAAATCTAAATCACTTCCTCCATTCTATTTTTCCTTTTGTTGGAATATCTGATATTGATACAAAGTTTCTATCAACTAGAGTTTTTTCATATGCATTGCAATAATGGTAATCGAAGTTATGACCGTATGTTTTAGGAGGTAAAATCTTTTATCTTTTGGATAAATTCATTGTTGGTCCCTCTGTTCTATTGTAAGTATCATATTTATGGGAAAAAAACCATCCTAAAATGAGTATTATTTATCAGTTTTTATATAATATTAAGTTTTTTTTTAACCTCTACAAAAATCACATAAATTTTTTTGTTTTTAAGCTCCTACATTTTTTAAATGAATTAACAGTGCCTCTACTACTTTTTATAGTACTGATAATTGCAATACTAGATCGGTTCCTCAAGAACAAATTTAATTAAATTTAATTAATGTAATGTGTTCATAATTGTAAAAAACTGTTGAATCATGTTATTTGGTTTCTTCACTTTGCTTGCAATAAGTCACTATGTATTAATTTTGTTGTAAGTATTTAAATAAGGGTCCTGCTATCCGGTGTCCCCGGGGCACAGGTTAAGCATACCATAAAAGGAAACTGTTTTTGATTTTATTATAAATTAATTACATAATTTCAATGCATTAACTACTATATAATTTTATTTTTCATATCCTTAACCAGTGCCCCGGGGACATTAGTTAGCATTTTCCTTTAAATAATTCAACATACTTTTTGGTTACTATATATGGTGGCAATAATCTCTTGTTTGGGCACTAATAAACTATCTCTTTTGTATTTATTCAACATACTTTATTGTATTTTGTTATGCTCTCCTATACACACCTTATGTTAGAGATTAGATATTTTCCTCTGTGGTAATATATCTCATTTTTGTTTTTTTTTAAAAAAAACTGTATGATTTTCTTCCGTACAAAACCTCAAATATCTATGCTATTTATTTAAACGCCAGGTATTAAACATTTTTTTTGGCAGGTATTAAACCATTTCAATAATAATAGTTTTATTTCAATATACTAGTGAATGATTGTCAAGGTTGTGGGCCATATTATTAATATTAGGTGCGAGGATACTCTGTCCCGCACAGATGTAATTAAAATGAATTTGTTTTTTCTGAACTAGTTGATCAATAAATCCAACACAGACGCCTTAAAAGTGGAATTGTAGACCCCTAGAACAATTATTATTTGTACTGTACTACTAATACTATTGATATCCAATTCCTTACAGTGCCTGAATTAGAGTGCCCCCACTAAACAAATATGATTTATATAGTATTTTTCAATAAATTATTTATATTTTAATTAAGTATAATTGGAAAAAGTCTCCATATTTAATTTATCTATTAATTAGAGTTTAAATACTGACACATATTTTAATTTATGGTTTTAATTTCATAAAAATGTAGAATTATAGTATCCTTAAATACTTTTTTTTGACATAATAATACCTAAAATACTTGTTAATTTTTGGTGACACTAAAATACTTGTTAATTTGAAATAGCAAAGGAAGCGAAATGCATCCATAAATGTAAAAATTTAAAGCACATTTTTCGTAAATTATTGTTGAAAGTTGAAACAGATATCAAATCATGCAGTGAAAAAAATTAGAACTTATTCAAAAACTCATTAAAAGTGGATGAATAAGTCCACGGAAGCATAACTCAGTTGGCAGAGACATGTATTATTATATGTAGGGGTCAGGGTTCGAACCTCAAACATCTCACTTATTCATCTTGAAAAATGTGATTTCTAACCACTAGACTACTTGACAAAAAAAAAGTGGACGAATAAAACTTTGAAGTACAAATTTGTCAAAGATATCGGAGACCGAAATTTAGAGCCTCTTCATAGAGTCCTCGGTAGAAGGACACTATGCACATATGTTTGACGAGGTTGAAAATTGGATCAAGCGCAAATAGTGAAGATGCATACAAGGATAGAGGAGATGTCGTTGGTTGTCGTAGTCTTTTTTGTGATTCGAATGGTAGAAGGATTAAGAGATATATACTTTAAGTTTATTGGAGCTTGTAGTGCCTTACATGCTGAGAAGATGGTACCATATATGGGCTTGAACATGACTTTGAGGGAGTTTTTTTTCCTCATCTTATAGTGAAAGTGATTCGGAGAACATCTTGATGAAAATGATTTTAGACTATTTCAAGTTCAACGGGAATATCCTATTTTGGTTCGCCGTGTCTAAAAGATACTAAAATTGAGTTGACATGTGCAAATCAACAATCCTTAGCACGAAAGAAATAGAAGTGTTTTGCATGTTTTGTAGACTCCTCATACATAGTGAACTTCAAATGCTATTTTATGATATTTATGGAGCTTGCATGCTTGAATGTGTTTTTTCAATTTCATAGTTTTTCCTTTCTTAGACTCTGCCCTCTTTTGTAAAAAAAAATTGCTACCATTTGTTTATTTATTGCGTCTTGCTAACTAGTGCTCTAAGGACAATGGTTAAGGATTCCATTAATAAAAATTATGTCTTGGAAATACAAGTCTTTACTTTTTTTTTAGCAATAATTATACCATTTTTCGATGCAAACTTACTTATTTTAATACTTTAACCAATGTCACAAGGGCAATGGTTAACATTCTCCTTATTTATTTAAGGGTAAAAATATAGATTATTTTTAAAACAAAATGGTCTTGGAATCATATTTAGGAACTCGATTAAGCACACATGATTTATCAACACCATACAACAACTACTAAAATTTGATTATCCACAAACAATTAATTTTCCTTTTAACTTGTTCAGAAAAACTATAACAATTTTTTTATTTTTATTTTCATAAATCCACTACCCCAAAAATAATTATATTTGATGCATTGTCAGACCCTTGCTATGGTTTGAGTGTGTTGTCAACAAATTTTGCATATCAAAGTGAGGTGAACTTGGAGTGGTGGTTTGGACATGAAGGTGAGTTGGCAGGTTGTTGTTATGTCAGTTTTAATGCACATTTTGTATAGAGCTAATATTTGTTTTATTTTTTTGTTGTTGAAAGAATGAGCTAATATTTGTTGTTAGCTCTTGTTTGTATAGTGTACATTCTTGTAAACTCTGTGCTTGAGTAATTTTAGTATAATTTTCTTTTGCCTTTACAAGAAAACATTTTTATTAAATTCCGGAGTTATAAAAAATCAAGATTAAATATATTACAATTATTTTTCCAAAAAGTTATTTCATGAAGAATATATTTGAATTTAATGAAAATTTAAGCATAGGTACTTCTTATATTATGTCATTTTTGGTTCAAATATCTTTTATTTATTTTTTTCATTGGATCTAATTGGTTTGGTCCATGATTCATTCCATTTCTTTGAACTATTTCTTTTCCCACCTCCACATTTCTTAGATGCTCATAGTTTTGTCTGAATTTTGAAATCCAGGCGGATCTGAAAAGGGAAGAGGAGCTGGAAAAATTAATAGTGTAATCTTTATAAAGAGTGAACTTTGGTGTAATGTTGTTGGCCAAGTCCAAATATTTTTTTGGTTATAAAGAGTGTTGAAACGAGGTTCTTATCACTCCTCTAAATTATATATTAAGTGTTGATAAAATATTAATAAAGTCTAAAAACATGGAAGCTATTTTCATTTGTGTTAATAAAAAGGTAATAGAAATTAACAAATCCCCACCTATTTCGTGCATTCAAAGTTCAAGCACCAAACGTCAAAAAAAGAAGATCAAGTACCAGTATACAAACAAAAATAGAACAAGATAAATGGATTGAAAAATTGACAAGCTACCTATAAAGAAGTTGAATAACGCAAGGATAATGCCAGATTTATAAAGATCATACAAATTGACAAATGACTCGTATCATTTTCTAAAACATTTGATCCTTCTTACCACCACCCTTTTTATCATGTTTCCAGTTGCCTCCTTTTCTTTTTCCTGTATTGGACATATTTTTTCCAGTGTCATGACCTCTTGTCGGTGTTGACTTCAACAAATGCTTCACGTCGAGTATGCCATTTCTAAATCGACCTTCACTTAACTTCAAACCTCTGTCCTCTGGTTTCTGTTTTCCAGCTGGTTTTTTACTGCTGCCACCACCATCCTTTCCCCCAAAACGTCCTAGAATCATACGCTGAAAGGCACAAGTGGTACATATATAAGGAATTATAAGAAAGTAAGAGTTGTACAAACAAATAAAGAGGAGGGTGATAGAATTAGTTGCCTCTTGGAGCATTTTTTCCTCCCTCTGTTTTTGTTTCTTCATCATTGGTCGTGCCACACTTAAAGGTAATCTTTGATTCTTGAGGGGCTGAATAAGAGCAGATGAAACACAGTGAGTTGTGCACTGAGCATTGTGATAATACCATTTGCAAATAGAACACGATATAATAAATAGAGCATCAATAAATAGACCTCACCTTCCCACCAAGGGAAACAACCTTCCTATCTTCAACCTTTTTGCGCTCTTTCCATGTCATATGCGAGTTGCCTAAGATATATTGCAATGAGTACATTATAAAAAAGAAGGTAACAAACCAGGTGAATATGCTTACCATAAATTATTTAACTCCAACACCCCAAATTTAAAATAATGAAATGAACAAATATCTTGTACTTAGCATTCAAACATCCAATTCAAATTCGTTCTTATCATTTAAACATCTCATAAGCAAAATCATAGTGCAGAAACGTCATTGATCATATATTTGAGGTGCATCAAAAACAGAAAACAGATTCAATGAGAAAATAGAGAACATTCAATGGGAAATAATTTCAAAAAAAAAGAGGTATAGAAAATACTGAAGTTTTGGACGTCTTCCATAATCTTCCTGATGTCCATTTCATTTTCCTGCTTATTGTTATGTTCTCTTGGAGGTCCACGTCCATGAGCTTGTTTCTTCTTGTACATCTTTCCCATAGTTACTGAAATTGAAAGAGAGAAGATGTAAAGGGAAACCCACAAACAAAAACAAAACTTGAAATTGCAAACACATCAGAAGAGCAAATGGTTCAAATGAATGATTTAAAAGCTTGGACCTCTTCATACATGTACTACGACAAAATGATAATCATCTTCCTGACTAAATAGAAATAAGCATATAATGATACTGATATTGATAGATCCATGTGATAGATACATACAGCACCATTCAACTACTAGATTAAAGGAAACAATCAACTAAGGAGATTATCCCTAAAAGTGAAATAAGGTGCCAAGTATTTTGACATCGATCGGTATAACTGCACATATTGTGTTTGACTATATGAGAATCGCTTCTTTCTATTTCCCCCTTCTCATTTTTACAATAGCTTAGGGATTAATGCAATACAGTATAATCAATAAATTAACTTAACATATGCAGACACAACATCTAAAAGTTATGTTAGTGATTTTATGCTTTATTATTGGGATTTGGAAAATTCTAAAAACTGACTGGATTTGAATATAGTAGAAGCAAAAGGCAAAGGAAACGAGATAGATGGACAAGAACTTGTTACTTTAGACCCTAAAGTGAGTCGTAAGGTCCAAAAGGGCATATGATTTTCCATTTGCCACATTACTAATAGTGACCCGTTAGTCAACACCAACCACATTCAACCACCATCAACTCCAATTCAAATCATTACTTTACCATCCACCACTGAACTAATTGTGACCTATTGCTCAAACATCAACCGCATTCAATATCAATCTTATAACACCCCAAGATTTTATCTATAATTTCTCTAGGAATATTGTAAATTGATACCGGCCAATTAATAAATATATCCAGCAATTTCAACCTTTAGTTACAAGCTTAAACCACCGTTGGAATTTGAATAAACTTAACTAATAAGGTAGCTCAAGTTTACTTGGGATTGTACATTGTTCGTCTCCTAAATCTAAATAATATACATAATTTCCTAACTTGAAGTAGTTCAAGAAACTCCTAACAATACATAACAAAAGTTTACGCTCAACAGCGTAAATCAGATTTAAACTACAAAGAAGATCATTAGATCATGATCTAAACATAATTTGACAGAAATCCATAGCAGAGTTATTCATTGGCACCTTTTATCTTTGTGTATGTGTTCATCTGAAAATAATAACAATGGGGGTGGTGAGGTCTACTTATTTCAGTGGATTTCTACTAACTTTATATCTCTTATCATCTAATCATCAGATACAGTGTAATCGTAATTCAAGCCAACACTAACATTAATGCAAAAATCATAAGAGGTTCCATACAACTTTGCGCAATAATATTTTGAGCATACAAATAGCAAGTTATATAGTTTGTTTTTCTTCTTTTGATTTTCTTCTTAACATGGATAAGCCGGACGTGAGGACATCCAACTTATCCACCTGTCGGTAAGGCGTTAGATGTAATAAACCAATACCTTTCCGACTCTTCTACTCACGTTCAAATGTGACTTGTGTCATTTGACCCTTAACAACCTATATTCTTGGTTCTATTAGTGAACCTAATCTATTTACACATTTATTTTCACACATAGTTCAGATTTCATATCAACAAGTACCTGTCAGAATAATCAGTTGACAGATACTACAGTATACAATATATAGGCAATAATTTATCCATTGTTCGTCTATTAACCTGTCAATCCATCCAGAATATGGAAAATAGTACATGAGGTATGAATAAGTATATAAGAAATTTTGTTATAAAGACCATTCTTCTACTCCCATAACTCTCTCATTCCTCCTTATACTAGTTATCTGAAAATTCACTTTCCTCTATTTCTGAACCTTCTTTTCTACAAAATTTCTTGTACTAATTCTCTTTAATTTCTCACTGAAACTAACAGTGGTTTATCAACTCCCAAATCATTTTTCCACCTATCTTCATCTAACTCTTCCATCAATAACAGAAAAACCAATAATCCAATCCCTAAGAAACCATGATGAAAATTAACAGAAAAATCCATAATTGGAAATCTGGAAACATTAAGCAAATCGAATTCGAAGCAAATACACTACCGAATACAGAAATGCAAAGTAGATACATTAACATTTCGACAAAAAAGTTTAAGAATGACATACCTTCGTTTGATTTCAATTCTCCAGATATTGTGTTCTTCCCTACCTTCGTTTGATTTCGATTCCTTTGCCTTCGATTTGTTTTGCAATGAACCAAGATTAGTGGTGTTCGATCTGTTTCGATTCCCAATCCAGAAACCCTAATTCCAACATCCAAATCGTCGTGTTCAAGAGAAAAGGAAATCAGGGTGTTTGGTATTTTCGCAATTGTATGATAAGCCCAGGGTATTTTTGTCACTTCACATGCCCTTTTGCTAAGGGGTGTTCAAATCCAAACCGATCCAAAATAAAACCGCAAACCGATCCAAAAAACCGAAAACCGCAAAAAACCAAATATTTTTAGATGTGTTTGGATATTGTTTTGAAAAAACCGCTATGATCGGATCAGATTCCAGATGACCTTTTCAAAACCGAACCAAACCGAGTCCAACAGCAAAAATAGATTTTAATACTTATTTATTATTTTATTAGTATTATATATTATATTAATTTAATCTATATTATTACTATTTCCTCTATTTCAAATATAATCAATCATTTTCATTGTGTAATGTTAACTTTTATAATGCATTTGTGTTATCTTTTGTATCAAACCTATTATTTTACTGTGTATGTTTAATATTAATATTAATAAAAAAATTGCATGCTGCACTTTAGATGTTCAAAAACCGATCCAAATTAAACCGCATATATTTGGATCGAATCGGATTTTTTTAGAATAATCATCCAGACTGAACCGCACATGATTTTTATTTTGGATCGGTTGACTTTTCCCCTCAAAACCGATCCAAACCGGACCGCGAACACCCTTATTGAGCCACTTGACCATCAGTGTTGACACGTTTGCAATTTAGTGAGGTGACAATGATTATCCGGAGGGAGGGATTAAATTTAGTGATTAAATTTTGGAGTGATGATTTAAAATAATTAAGGAATATAGTGACCAAAAATCAAACGAGACCTATTTGCAGGGATTAAAAGTGTAAATAAACCTATGAAAAATATTCATACATCATTTTCTTTTGATTTTACCATTTAGATCTTATAAGCCCGTATTTATGGTACATCGATGGTGTCTCGAATATGATATTTTTTTTTTTGACAAAAGTTAAACGATATTCATTCATTCAAATTCTTAGTATACATCAGATACAATGACATGATTATCAACGCTAAAAACGTAAATGATGAATATGCAAACAAATTCACAATACGCAAGTTAATAACATGTAACGACAAAATGCTTACAAATAGTATGATAAAATCTAAATCACTAAAATACTCATGTTTTCGGATCTGCAACGTTGAAACCCAAGTCATTGATTGAATCTGTGATTGACTGAAACTGATCTTTCAATAGGAATAAAATGAACACCGCAACAAGACAAAAAATCAAACAGCGCCGCACAAGACGACGAACAATACGACGTCGCACTCAAACAACGACATCTAGAGAAAACACAAAAGAAAAACTCGATACATGTAGAATTCACTTATTTAGATTGAAATAAAGGAGGAAAAAAAGATGCTGAGGCGTGATTCTATGTCAAAAATGACCTAAAATCACCACTCCTTGATGAGCGAAAGAGAAAAGAAAACTTAGAGAGAATGTGAAGTTTCTCTCACTAAAAAACTAGAGTTATTTTTTATTCAAGAATTTTTCTCGAATGTGATTCCCAACAATAGAAGAAACATATGAAAAACAAAAATAAAATAAAAATAGTCAATAAAAAAATACACATGTCCCTAAATAATCACCGTGATAAATTTACTTGTCTCTTTTATAAAACTATTAAATACCCATTGTTTGTTCTATACATATGAAGAAAAATCCAACACAAAAAAAAATTACGTGAAACTAAAAATAATAATTATGGTAAAAAAATCAAAAGTGATAGGAATTTTGGAGTTTTTTTTTTTTGCCAAGTTTGTTTAAACAAAAAGAAAACGTGTAAACTTACAAGTACTTGGATGAGATACAAAAGATTTCTTTCAATTTAATCATATAGTCAGAGATTTCAATTCAACCTTAAAAATACATCATGTTAAAATAGTTTTGTCATCTATTATAATTTTATTCGAATAAAAATTAATCTTTGTTGTTTCGTGCAAAGATACTCAACTAAAAAAAAAACGTGTAGGTTGAATAATATCTACGTTTACGTGTGTGAATGGAATATAAAAATTTCAAACTCAAATGAATATTAACTTTGAATGAAAAAGTAGTAAACCGAATGACTTACTAATACAAAATTTCAAACTCAACTGAATATTAAGTTTGAATAAAAAAAAGTATAGTATACCGTATGAGTTAATAGCATACATACAGTTGTTAATGGGGTCCAATTGATGGTCATCAACAATCATCATGTCATTCTTTCAAAAAAGAAAAAAAATCATCGTGTCATAGACGTAAGAGCTATAATATAAAATGTGTCTCTTGTGTGTATGTTTGATATTATGGTGATATATTATTATGTCAATATTACAATGATTTATCACGCATATGGTATATATTAATTTGAGTCGGTTCGCTAGGCTAACAGAACACGCATTAGAAGGGAGTATATGCGGGTGGAATATTTTGTTTGTTATGATAAGCTAAGCTCACATTTATTTCTTGCATGTGTTTTTAGTTCACTATAAATTGTTGTGTCACTCCCTCCATCTATTTCGCTCACTCACACATTAACACCCTTCTTTATCTTTTAACTTCTTTCTTCTTATTCACTCTTCTCAACATTTCTAACTTCTTCTTCTTGCACTCTCTCTGGTTAGTTACACAATCCCTTTTTTCTTTATCATATGCATCATTTCACAATGAATGACCGTTTCTTAACATATGTTTTATGTTTAACATCAATGATGCACGTGTGCATGTGTTACTGATTTGATCTCTATTATGTTTAACATCAATGATGCACGTGTACATGTGTTACTGATTTGATCTCTAATTATATATGTTTGATTCAGAATCATTTTGGATTTAAGATTCATGTATTTTTAACCGAATCAAATCACTGGTTCTTGTTTTATTCTTGATATAAATCCAACGAGTTTTTTTTCTTCTTGATTTCTTAACATGTATATCTATTTTTGTTTGTTTCTGTTATGGTGAATTTTGTGTATCTTTTGGATCATAAAACCGATTTGTGTAACATCAACTTCGTGCATGTTTGGACTCACAGTGACTTCTGCGTTGGCTGACAGTGATTTAAATCACAAATTTATCGTGATACCGAACGTACATTTAATTTAAAATCTAAAATCTATGATTGCTTTGAAAATTTGATGTAGTTGTAGCATGTTCTGTACTGAGTACTGAATTTAATATTATTCTATTTTTAACCTCTTCATACTTACCAGGGGATACAATTATATATCTATTGGTTGATTTCATTAAACAACATCCTCAATTTGTTATGTGGTGTTAAAATTCGCGATATTTCTAACTAAAATATTCCATACTTTGTCAAATCCGACTCTTGGTTTCACTAATGCAGGAATTTGGTTCTTTTGGCTTGAATAGTCATGGCTAAGGATCAAATTCAGGTGCTAAATGCGCTTGACGTGGCTAAAACGCAATGGTACCATTTCACTGCAATCATCATAGCTGGTATGGGATTCTTTACAGATGCATATGATCTGTTCTGTGTATCCCTTGTTACCAAGTTGCTCGGTCGCATATACTACCACGTTGATGGTGCGGCGAAGCCCGGTACATTGCCTCCCAATGTATCAGCTGCTGTGAATGGTGTTGCTTTCTGTGGAACACTTTCAGGACAACTTTTCTTTGGCTGGCTTGGTGATAAGATGGGCAGGAAAAAAGTCTATGGTATGACCCTCATGATGATGGTTATCTGTTCAATTGGTTCTGGTCTTTCTTTCGGACACACTCCAAAATCTGTCATGACAACCCTTTGCTTCTTCCGGTTCTGGCTCGGGTTTGGTATTGGTGGTGACTACCCTCTTTCGGCTACCATAATGTCGGAGTATTCTAATAAAAAGACTCGTGGGGCCTTCATTGCAGCAGTCTTTGCCATGCAGGGTTTCGGAATTTTGGGAGCTGGTATATTTGCAATCATAATTTCATCTGCATTCAAGGCCAAGTTTGATTCTCCGCCTTACGAGGTTGATCCAGTTGGTTCAACTGTTCCCCAAGCAGACTACATTTGGAGGATAATTGTAATGGTAGGAGCACTCCCAGCTGCAATGACTTACTACTCGCGGACAAAGATGCCAGAAACTGCTCGTTATACCGCTTTAGTTGCCAAGAACACAGCGCAAGCTGCAGCAGATATGTCTAAGGTTTTGCAGGTTGAGATTGAAGCCGAACCACAGAAAAAGGAGCAGGAAAAGGCTAAATCATATGGCTTGTTCTCAAAAGAGTTCATGAGTCGTCATGGACTACATTTACTTGGTA
>Ga0315915_1008092_pt1 | contig 12362 bp, 11 predicted proteins | sample MpolbnodulesMG_FD_207738 | JGI IMG/M metagenome (GOLD analysis project Ga0315915, IMG submission 207738) | Medicago polymorpha root nodule microbial communities from Los Angeles, California, United States - branched nodules | ecosystem: Host-associated > Plants > Roots > Nodule | place: USA... | reverse complement strand
TACACAGTAAGAAATTAAAAACAATCAATGAAAAACTCATTCAAACATTTCATCAAACACTTGGAGTGCAAATTATACATAAACCCTAACACTCAAAATTACAACATTAACATGCAAACATCTAACCACAATTAAGCAACATAAGTCATTTACATGTAACGTTATATCATTTCTTGCAAGCAAGATCAAAATTTAAACAAACCCTAAATATAAAAAAAAAAAAAACTACAACATACACATGCAAACATCTAAACATTTAAGCAACACAAGTCATTTTCATATACACACTGTATGATTTCTTGCCAAAAAAACCAAAATTTAAAAAATCCCTAAATCTAAAATATTTCTAATTTTTTTTTTTAATTTAAGAGAAAAAATTTAACATATAAACATAAAAGGTATCATGAAAACTTACTTGTTATTGGAGTGTTGTTTGATTTGAACTTGAAGAAATTTTGGGTTTGGATGATTTGAGAGAGATTTTTGAGATATTTTGAGATTGTAGATGGGAAATGAGGAAATGAGGTGTTCTTCATTCTTTAAGACAGCACGTAGCGTGAGTTAACTAGCACCGCACAAGTTAACTCATGCAGCGTTAGTTAAGTGGCGCAACAATTAACACTTGCGCTACTTAACTACCGTAGGGGCATTTTGGACATGGCTGCAGGGTGCGAGTTTTTTGTGCTGGGGAATAGCAGAAGTCATTTCTTTGTTTCATTCTTCAGGGCCCTAGATGTTTAGTAAAACACTTTTATGCTTTATTATTTTGTTTTTAAGTAGCTATTTCATATGAAATCTCAGCACCATCATGTCAATCCTTGGACTAATTAATGTGAAGTTTAGTTTGTTATTTTTTTTAGCCCTATTAATATTATTTTCATCTCCGTAGATATATTGTGTGGGAACACTAATTAGTACTTCAACTTTGATGCGGGAATGAAAGGTATATTATTGATCATGATATTGTCATAATAGAAAGACTCTCGAAATACTCTAAAGAAAATTATTTCGGTTTATGAGGATATGGTACGACAGATGAACAAAAAGGCGTCGATTCAACAGGTAAGAAGGGGAAAATAAATGAGATTTGCTTGTTACAAGAAAGATGTTAAGGAAGAGAGATTTTCGAGCACTGCCCCGTTTAGTTCAGATGCAATATGGCATATTGAGAAAATGGTTAGAGACATGAATATACTTGACAATGTGGCAGCTAGTGGGGGGCAACTAAGGGCTAAAGAAAGTATCACTCATCAAAATTTTAGATCAAAATGCATTTTGTTGAAGGTGATGCGAATACGAGGTTTTTTCATCCGTGCATATGAGATAAATAGAGGAAGCGGAGTGGAACTGCGATGGAACCAAAATCCCCATTCCAAACGTTTTTAACTTGAAATTTGTACCATCTTTTGGGAATTGCTGGAGTTAGACAGCATGGTATTTTTGAATGAGTTTTTTTTTTTTTTTTTTATCATTTCCTACACATTTGAGCTTGAATTAGTGCCATTACAAAGGATTCATTTGGACAAGTGCAAGACGTAGTTGTGTATGAACGAGGTGAAAAGAACATCATATTTAGTTAGGATCATAATGGCTATTCAATGAAGCTTGTTCTTTTTTGTGTTTTCTAAAAGGCTAAATTGCATTTTTAGTCCCTTAACTATTTAGGTAGTATCGCTTTGGTCCTTTAATTAAAATTCGATTTATTTTGGTCCCATAACTTCTCTCCGTTACACATTTTGGTCATTTCTGTTAGTTTTAATTCAAAAACGTTAGGTTTTCTTCATCTTCTTCTCCTCTTTTTCATCTTCATATCATCTCCATCAACCTTCAACAACGAAAATCCCAGAAAAATTCCAGAAGAAAATGAAGAAAACCTAACATTTTTGAATTAAAACTAACGGAAATGACCAAAATGTGTAACAGAGAGAAGTTAAGGTACCAAAATGAATCGAGTTTTAATTAAGGGACCAAAGCTATACTACCTAAATAGTTAAGGGATCTAAAATGCAATTTAGCCTTTCTAAAATAATGTTTTTTTTTGATAAAAGCAAAAGTAAGCAATAAAAGTCAGGAGAGGTCTGAACCTGGTACAACCATAAAGAATCCACAAGAAAGTCTAAAGAAAGGCAAGCCTAAAAGATAAGAAACAAACAATGAATGAGAAGCAACTATTATAGTGAAGCCAACATTGCTACTGATACAATAACTCTAAAAAGAAACATGACAACCAAATTTCCAGCTTCCTAAATCTTCCAAAAAGCTTCATTGAATGTCTTTTTTTGCACCTTTTTTGGACCGGGTTTGAATTGCTTCATTACTATTAACTCTTGCCCTTTGCAATTTCTCTTTCTTTTTTTGTCTTTTAGAGGTATATGGAGTGTATTCCTCATCCTTTTCTGTGATTCCAACAACATATCTATCATTTCCAACCTCACTCTCTTGATCATCAGATGATAAGTCCCCCCAAAGCTTCTTAAGCACTCTAACACTTTCCATTGCTTTCTTAGAAGGAGCGTTGGCCATAGCAGTATGAGCAGCAAAAGGCCTCTTGTCCAAGGTCAATGCTGAATAGCTAGTGATATGCATGGCCATAGTAGTACAAGTAACCAAGGAGTCAGACATATCATTGTGAGAAGACAAACTTTTCTCTCTAGCTTCCCAACCCTTATCTCTTTGAGTGACCTCAAATTTGTTATGATCATGACAAGTTTCCAAAGCCTCAAACTGAGTTGCACTATTAGAACCTTCAATAGGGATTCCTTCGAGAGTAAGTTCCTCTTTCTCTGAGTCTTCAATATGCTTTCCTAGACCATTCGCCTTTGCAGCCTAATCACTGATAACTTTATCAAGCAACACAGTAGCAGAAGGGTAAACAGCGATGTTGAAGAGTTTGTTGTTGGCTTGCAAAATGTTTGTATCAACTTGTTTTGTTATATTGCAGACAAGTTGCTCTTTGTTTTGAGGAACATGCAGAGGGACCGGAGATAACACATGCATTGGAGCCCACCTAGATACATCAGCAGGACCCAAAGCTCGATGGGCAGAGGCAATAGTAATCATTGTAGCTGCATGCCTTGATCCACTAGGGATGGGTACCTCAGAATCAATGTTAGTCACTAGACAAACATCTATAGGAATAGCCAAATCAACTATCTGTTTAGCAGCCAACTGCCCTGCATAGGGTGATTCGGTATTCAGGTCTATCCATAAAGCCTCCCCATTATCACTCTCAGGAACAAGCATATCAAATGCATTATGCAAGGTTAGAGGAGCTTCATCCTCTACAGCCAAAACATCAGAATCAGTAACCTGTTCATTCAGGGATTGGACTTGCTTCTTACAAAGGGTCAGATCAGTATTAACCACACCCATATCAGGACTATGAGAGGTTGAGGCTTGATTCTTGGTCGTATGCTTGTTGTCTTTAGATTGAAGGGACTCTATCATTGTTGTGACTTTCTGTGATACCAAAAAAACATAAGCATCCTTGTGTTTCTGAACTGCTTGCTTAGTGAAGTTCTTAGATTGGTATCCCAATTTGACTTGGGGTTGAGTAGAATTCAGCCGGTGACATTGTTGAATAGAGTGACCCAAAAGCTTGCAATGCTGACAGAAGGTTGTTTTCCTTTCCTACTCCACTGTAACCGAAAACGCATAACCCTCACGTTCAACCACAATAGTTTCAAGCAACGTATCTGACATATCCACATCTACCAAAATCCAGGCTTAATGACCGAAAAGTCGAGACTGTGTTGCTTTATCAATTGAGAAGGGAGTACCGATTCCAGAAGCAATCTCAAAAAGAGTAGTTTGCCTCCAATATTCTTGGGGGAGATGCATAAGCCTAATCCATAATTGAGCATGTGACTGAGTTTGAGTTTGAGGGTCGAAGTCCTTGGACCAACAGAAAATTTTTAAGATTCCAGGCTTAAGATTTACAGAATTCATCGCCGATACCTTTTTCATATCCTCCATAGATTGGAATTTGAATTCAAAGAACCCTTTGCCTAGAGGAGTCACAGACCAATTCCTTAGATGCGGCCATATTCCAACCAGTTTTTGTTTCAAGCCTCTTGCAGTGAGCAAAGGATCCCCTTTTTGAAGCGTAACTCGGCCATGAAGGTGAAGTTGGCAATCTGCAATCTCAGCTTCATAATCCTTCTGTGAGATCTTGATGTGAACCTTGTCCCCCATGCAAATTCTAGGAGGGAGACGGTTTGGCTGAGCTTCATCAGAGGCTGCGACGGCCTGAAAGCAATAATAACACAGAAAAAGGGTAGATCGACTGAAATAAGTAGGAAAACCAAGAAAAACGAGGGGATAAACCCCCTGCCGGAACCTCACCGGAGCAGATCTACGTCATCGGAGGTTGGGTGTTGAGGAGAGAGAAGAGAGTATTTATAATGAGAGTTCCTTTCTAAAATAAAGTTGCTTGAACTAGCTAGAGAAGAAGCATCATGATGGAATTGTAGTATAGCAAAATCATTTAGTAACGGTACTAGAATAGTTGCAGAAATCAGTATTGAAAAATTTCGGCATGTACCGATTTTCTTCCTTAGAAGTTAATTACTTGAATAACAAGGAGCTGAGCTCATCAAGAGGGAAGATGCTGTGCTTCATGTTCATATTTTCAAAGCTTCTACTAGGATGATATTGGTGGTTGTAATGGTAGAAGGCTATTACAAATGCTACTTAAATGAAATGGATATGTTTGTTGACCCTGTAATCCTTCAATGTTTTTATTGGTAAGAAGCATGTAATTGGAGTATTTGGATTTGCAATTGTGTATATGTCTCTGACGAGTTAGCTCTTAGTAATGGTTAGAGAGAATTTAATTGCCATTAGACCTCATTCTAAATTATAGGAAATGAACTTGTTTTTAACAAAGTTTTAAGTAGGGTTGTACATGGGTCGGTTTGGGTTGGGTTTGACCAACCCAAGACCCAAATCATATAGAGTATTCCAGTTTAGATGAGGTAAAATAGCCATCCGTTATACTATTAAACCGGTTTGAGTAAACCCATTAATTTTCTGTCTGTGTTGGGTTGGGTAGTGGGTTACCCAAATTATTATTTTTTTTTGTTTTTTTTTGTTAATATAAATGACTAAATGATGATTTCTCATATCTTTTTCATAAAAAAAATACCCAACGTTATAATCTCTAAAAAAAATTGTGTAACTTATTTTCACTATATTTTAACGTATAAAAATAATAAATGATAATATCAAATAATAAATTTCATCATGAAATACTTGCAACAAACAAACTAAAGGTGCATAACATAAAATTACATTAGCATCAAAATAACTAAAACGTTTATGTACCAAAAAAATAACTAAAACGTGCAACAATCAAATTTGCAACTCTAGCATGTTTTGATTCTCAATATATAATGTTTTTTTGTCAATTTTAGAAATTAGACTTGATTTACGACCAAAATATTTTGTATTCTCCTTCTTCATAGTGAAATAAAAATAAAAATGTTGATATTATTAGGTAAGTAAATTTATTGGGTTTGAGTACGGTTTTACCCGAAACCCGTTATTTTTTGAATTATGCTCTTCTCCCAACAAAAAACACTCATTCCCAACTGAAATGACAAAAGTGTCCCTTGTGAGTTAACTCACGCAAAGTTATTGTTTTTGTACAAAACCCATAAGTCCAAACTCCAAGCACCATTTTCTTTCCCTCCACCTCCAAAAACCCAAAAAGTGTGAATTTTTGGGTCAAAATCTTCATTCCAAATCATTGCAAATCGTCAGGAAGCAAGTTTCTACGTTCATCAAGCATTAAATATCAGGTAATGTATCATCCAAACTCATTCGATTTTGCTGGTTTTTATGCTTGGTTCGTCAGTTTTGGGAAGAAGGTCGTAGCGTGAGTTAACACACGTAGAGGGTAACGTGAGTGAACTCACGCATGGGTTAATTTTGCGTGGCTTAAGTTACACAGGAGTAATGTTCAGCGTGGCTTAAGTCACGCATGAGTAGAATGATTTTTTTTTTTGAAATTTTGCGCCGCTTTTGTTCTTTGTTAGCTTGTTGCACAAGTAATTTATTTATTTTCCTTGTTATTTTGTTATTCAATAGACAGAGTGACATGGTTAAAAATGTGGCGGACGATGACGTTGAACCGAAACCGACCAAAATTGAAGCTTCCGGCAATGTAAAACCAATCGTAAATGCGAAGTTGAAAGTCAAAATTCACTTTCAAGCTCACATTGAAGAAAAACCTAAATCGGTACCTACCGGTGTTCGCGGTATTGAAGTAGACATCGGCTCATTTTTTTTATAACAAATGAAAGATGGAGAGAGCGAGGTGATTTACTTGGTTGGGTTCGTCGACAAGCGGTAAGGGCCGGATTTACTATTTTTATAGATAAATCTAGTTTAAAAAGGTCATACTTGACGATGCAATGTGAAAGGAGTGGTGAATACATGCCACCTAAGACGAGGAAGAAATCGAACCTTGAAGGCACAGGCTCAAGGAAATGTAAATGTTCGTTTAGGTTGAAAGGAGTGGTAAATACAAGCCACCTTATTGTTATATTAATCCTATATGAAAAGACTTAATGTTGAAAAATTATTTTAAGGTTAGAGACTATTTATACTAAAAAAGTGCAAAATCATACACTATTTTTGAATTTGGATACATTAAAATATTATTCTGACTACACCCTCTGATCATTATTATAAACAAAAATTAAAATTTTAGATTCATTCAATTAATGATGTATATGATCTTTATTATATACCACATACATAATTTAATGAATGAATATTAAAAATTTAATTTTTGTTATAATAGTAAGAGAAGAGTGTACTCGTTACACATTCAGGGACCAAAATGACTATCACCTTTGTTAATTTAGAAAATAATTTAGAATTAAATAAAACTTTAGACAAATAATTAAACAAGAGTGCAACATTACTTGTATTTACCACCAATTACCATATTCTATTGTACATTATATAACCCATGCCATGTTAATCAAATATCAGAAAGCAATAGTACATAGTTTGTTTCTCTACCCATAAAGCCACAACACAATCCCTTAAATCTTCACAAAGTAACATGTTCTTTCAACAACAACACAGAAACGGCATTCACCATGGGCGTGGGAGTGAAGCTAAAGGAATGCATTTCTACCAAACCATTCAACTTCCTGAGTTGCAAAATGATGAGCTTGTAAGCACACTCACTAACTCACTTTCTTCTTTTTTCCTATTAATTTAGATACTGAGTTGCATCAATATTTGTTCCTTTATTACTACAAAACAACAACACCCATTTTTCATTAATGGAATTGGTTTTCTTCAGAGCTCGTTAATCACTTGAGCCGAATCACTTGATCATACCAACTCTTTAGGTGGAGTGGAGTTTATTCTTGTTATTGTTCTTTTGAGACTGTTTTAGGTTTGTAGTCATTGTGTTTGATGAAAACCCCCAATCATATGTTGTTTGAAAAATGGAGAATCTAGTTTGCTTCATCAGTTAGAAACAAAGACCCATTTTTCCACCTAACATTGTGAATTGTGACACTAAAAACAAACAACCATGTATGCATTGCTGCATTAATCTTCATTACTAGTTCAATCCGAGTTGAAACTCATTTGTTTTTCAGAATGTTCTTACAGATGATTCAAAGAAATTTTGTAGAGATATTGGAAAGATGTATCAAATCCAATATCCCTTTTACTGCAAATCAGTTGGTGTATTAATTGAATGAAGTTTGCTTGTTAGAAACTAAAATGTTTAGCTGCATTAATCACTTGATGTATGCTTTGCTGCATTAATCTTCATTACTAGCTTGTTCAAACTCATTGGTTTTTGAAAATATGCTTGCAGATGATTCCAAGGAATTTTGTAGAAAGATATTGGAAAGATGTACCAAATCCAATATCCCTTATACTTCCAAATGGGTCTGCGTGCAAAATGAATTGGGTACAGCGCGATAATGATATTTGGCTTCAGAATTGGATGAGATTTGCACGGTCACTTAGATGTGGAGATCTTTTAGTTTTCCAATACAAAGGAGGGTCAGATTTTCATGTCATTGTATTAGATGATAGTAAATTAGAAATTGACTATTCAAGTATGAGATTCAATGACAATCAAGAAAATACTAAAGAAAGTGATGATGATGATGATGATGACTATGAGTGTGTTGAGATTCTCAGTGACTGTGAAAATACTAAAATCCCCCTCAAGAAAAAGAGAATCAACTCAAATAAGATTGCTATTACTGCTGCTACACCTCGAGGAACAAACATTCACAAGAGAAAAATTAATATCAATGCAACGCAGCAAAAAGTCTCAGGAGGTGAGTTAATCTATAATTATGGGTCAACTATGTTTTGTTTAGAATGGGACTGTCATACTAAAGGCAAATCATGACCTGAAATTTTATTTTGTGCCATCCAAGTGTTGAAAATAGTTTTTATGGTTTTGCAAAGGCTAATAGAAACAGAGGAGGCAGGGGTAAGAAAGCTAAGAAATGCACAAAAACTAATCATGGGAATGAAAGAGGCTGCACAAATTCTCAGAATCCCAATTTCACTCTCAAATTATCACGATCTTATGCTGAAGGTCTTCACTTGGTATGTCCCCTATGCTTTTTTTCTTCTCAGTAAATAGTGAGTTTTTTACCTAACTGTGTATGAGGCTTTCGTTTTACTAGAGGATCTAAATGTATTGAAATTAGAAACAAGTCCCCAAATGTCTCTTTTGTAGATAATTTATTAAATAAATTTACTAACTGAAAACATATTCAAGGACTAAAATAAATTTATTCAATAAAATCATTAACATAAAAGAAAAAGTATAGGAAACATACCAAAGACTCATTCGAAGATTAAAGTAACCAACAAAAGAGACATTTAGGTATATTTTTATAATTTTGATGCATTTAAGTACTGGTTTGGAAGAGCCTTGCACATTACATATAGTTAATTAAGTTTCAAACCATGTTCTGAAACAGAGGATACCTACTTGGTTTTCGAAAGAATACATGAATGAGTTATTGCGAGGAAAGGCAATGATTAGACGTGTTGGTGAGCACAAGACGTGGTATGTGACGTTAAACTTTGATGAACACAATAGAAATTTTGTAATGACCGCTGGTTGGAAGTCATTTTCACAAGAACATAAATTGCAAGTCGATGATGAGTGTAAATTCGAGATGACTGACCGCAAATCACTTTCATTCACAATTACTATTATCCCAGCCACAAAGGAACCAGCCCCGCAGAAGTTTCAAGGTATTTATTTTATTATTGTTGTTTTTGGAAAGATACATTTTAATTTTAATACATTTGATCAATGTAAATTGTTTTAATTTGTCAACATATTACAACAAATAGTGTGTAAAAAAATTTATGGTTTAAATATATCTGTCCATGTAATGTAAGCATGCTACCTCTTTCCTTTTAATCCCTACAATTAATTTTCTCAACCCTTGCAATTATATAACATTTTGCCCTACAATTCAACTTCTCAATCCATTTTGTTATTGATATGCTATTTGTACATGGCATTAGTAGATTTTCTCCATTGTCTTCTTTTGATCCCTCACAAGGTTATAGACATGCAGAAAACCAAGGAGTCCAAGACAAATCAGTGACAACACCCGTAGAAGCTATGGAATGTCAGGGCAATTTCGGAGAAGGAATTTCAAACAGATGCCCAAAAGAATATGGTCTAAGGACTTTTCATCTTAATTTTATTTTTCAAGCTTTTATTGTGTACAATTCATGCAACTATCTTTAAACTATCTTATCTTTGTTCTTAATTACTGCAGATTCTGTAAGTCTGGATTTACATGATAAATTCATGGTTTTTGTAACATCATTAGACAAGGTGTGAATTACGTAAAATGTCTTCGTTACCATGTACATAGGCTATAGCTATGCATGTAATTTTAATTTGCTTCTTATATATGCAGCTGGTTATACCAAGTGAGTTGCTGAAGAGACATGATATATTTAGTGGAAATTATGTGCAATTGCGAGTAGGGGAAGAAGGAACATGGTCTGTAGAGGTGAGTTATAATGAAAATCTCGATTATGGTTGGTTCACTACAGGTTGGCAAAAATTTGTGAGAGAATGCAAAGTGAAGATTGGAGACACTTATTTGTTTAAGATGATTGATGTGCATAATCATGTGTTCAAGGTTTCCATTATTCTAGATGTTTAGAACAATGTTTGAGTTTCGTCATTCTGTAATCAAATGTTATATGCTATACTTCATATGAAACTTATACAATCACTCTATGGAATACAAGTGCGCTCACTATTGCTATTGGTGTTCATGTGAGTGAATGCTTAATGAAGACTGGGTCACTTGTTTGTATGAGATGATTGATGATCAAAATCATGTGTTTAGGGTTTCAATTAGAAGAACATTCATGTGTTTTGTTACTTTGCAATTAGATGTTATATTTCACTCAGGAGAGCTATTAACACTCACTCTAGATACTCAGTAGAGCTTTGCAATTACTCTCTCTTATTTCATTTATATTTATCGGTTCTTTATTATTAGAAAGAAAAAAAAAAAGTGTTTCTACTTCTGTTATTTTTATACTATTTTTTCCTTTCAATTATACTATATCAATTCATTTCAATCATACCTGATGCATATATATGAAGAATAAATCTAATCTTTACGCTACAAATATGATGTGGTACCAAAATCTAGGGATCCTTTCAAAATAAAGAGCTGGAATTATATCATAAACAATTTCTTTTTACCTTATTCTTTATCTTTATTATTTGTTTTATTTATTCATCAATTGTCTTGTCTCATTACCAAAGAGATTGTGCAGAGAACCTTTTACGGGGTAGCTAGGGAGGTAGGTTACACTCGCACATAATAACTAACGAGTGTAACAAATAACCATAACATAATGAATGTGGAATGTAACCAACTAACAAAGTTTTTTACATTACACGTAAAAATCACAAAGCATCTTTCTATTCTATATTCTACATTCATAGCAAAATCCCTTAATCTTCATCTTCAAACCAAGCAAAGTATATCATCATGTCCTTTAAACAACACTATGGATGTGGGAGTAAAGTTAAGGGAATGCATTTTTACCAAACCATTCAACTTCGTGAGGTGCAAGATCAAGACCTTGTAAGCATTACTCACCTTCTTTCTTCCTATTCATTCATTGTTTCCATTTTTATAGCATTTCTTTAGCATTATCCTAACACTTGTGGAGTTTGTATTATCATTTAGTCAATAATCTTTATAAGGAAAAATAATAGTGAGAATTGTATGAATAAAGGAGGGTTTATAAAGGGTAAACATGAAGATGTTTTAGGTTTGTTATTGTTTATGCTTTATGTCTAGTATTTTCTTGGTGTTATTATTGTTGTTTGTTGTTGTTGTTGTTGTTTGTTATTAGTATTGTGCTTTCTTGGAAATGTGCTTGGAGATGGTTCCAAGGAATTTTGTGGACAAGTATTGGAAAGGAGTGTCGAATCCAATATCTCTAAAATTTCCGAATGGATCTGAATGCAAAATGTTTTGGATACAACTTGGTGATGATGTTTGGCTTCTGAATTGAAAAAGATTTGCACGGTCACTTAAATGTGGAGATCTTGTAGTTTTCCAATACAAAAGAGGGTCCGATTTTTATGTCATTATATTAGATGGAGGCAAAAAAACCATGTTAGCGAAGAAGCTAGTATTTAGAGCTTCTAGAAACACACGCTCATGTTATGTTAGTTGACTATCTCTTTGTTTCGTTCTTCAGGGCCCTAGATGTTTAGTAAAACACTTTTATGCTTTATTATTTTGTTTTTAAGTAGCTATTTCATATGAAATGTCAGCACTATCAATGATAGCATAAAAGTGAACCCTATTGATATTCTTTTCATGGAACACTTACTAGTACACTTCAACTTTGATGCGGGAATGAAAGGTGTATGATTGATCATGAAATTGTCATAGCAGAAAGACTTTAGAAATACTCTAAATGGTACGACAAATGAACAAAAAGGCGTCGATTCAACAGGTAAGAAGGGTCAAATAAATGAGATTTTCTTGTTACATGAAAAATGTTAAGGAAGAAACATTTTCGAGCACTGCCCTGTTTAGTTCAGATGCAATCTAGATGATTTGGGACCTAAACCCTTTGGGTTCAACAATTGTTAATTAGAGCATGACGGACTCCAATCCTTTGTGAAGGAGTGTTGGAACTGTTTTGAAATCGAAGGAAAGCCATGATATATAGTGAAAGACAGATTGAAATTGAAAAATCCAAAAGAAAAACTCCAATGGTGGAATAGTCTTCGGCATGTTGGATCCGAATATTGAGAAAGTGGTTAGAGATATCAATGTTTTCGACAACAT
>Ga0315915_1008091_pt1 | contig 12362 bp, 14 predicted proteins | sample MpolbnodulesMG_FD_207738 | JGI IMG/M metagenome (GOLD analysis project Ga0315915, IMG submission 207738) | Medicago polymorpha root nodule microbial communities from Los Angeles, California, United States - branched nodules | ecosystem: Host-associated > Plants > Roots > Nodule | place: USA... | reverse complement strand
GGTAGATCACGGACCCGTGGTAAATGAGCAAGCATGTATAGGTTAAACCCCTTTATGTATGTTTATGACTAATGTCTGACTAAGACCATAAGTAAGATGTAGGTGTCGTGTCTTTCCGTCATCCACGCCAGGGGGATACGAGAGGTTCTCGCCAGGGGAACGGGATAAGCTCCGCAAGGGGGGCCCGCACGTCACTGAGGGAGTCCGATGTACCTCAGATAGGTTTTCATCGGTCATGTATGGGATTGTACTCGGGGTTACTCCACCCGATACACTCCGTAAAATGAACTCAGATAATAATGGTTGTTCAACGCTAACCTCTAACATAATGAATTAATATGACTATGTATGATTACGATATGAACATGATTATGATATGTTGTTAGACATGTATAGGTTTATGCAAGTAGGACAAGCTATGAAGTTATACCGACGACGATCTTAGGTTTCCTCGATCGTCCGGTTTAGGATCGTGTCATGAATAAGCATGTTAGTACTTGATGCGTCTAGCGTATCTTGAGTTAGCGGTCCTAGGTTCCCTCGACCGCCATGACACGTATAGGTATATGACAAGACCTGTATGACTAGTTAAGAAGAACCCTAAGACGGACCTAGTATGCACGACCGTCTAGGTAAGCAAGCCCACACACGTATAATCAACTGTCAGGTTGTATTGTAGACACGTGGTGACCATAGGTTTTCCCCGCGATTACCTATAGCCTAGGATTAGGTAGAACTCACTGAGACATTATGTCTCATCCCAATCCTTATTTGTTTCAGATCAGCAGGTTGGTTTAGCAGGATTTAGCAAGCTTATAGCCAGATGGATAATCAGCAGATGCTTGTTCGTACCCGCTGCAGGATGCTATGGATTTTAAGGATGTATTTTTCTACGTTTAGACGAGTTATATTGTATTGATGATTGAACGAACGCGTGTTGTTGTATAATATATTCATTCGAAAACTCTATGTTTTAAATTTTAATGTATCTAGTACTAAGGATAATGCACATGCTAAACTTTCTAGATATGTTTAGTATGGGTAGTACACTCTGTGTGTATTTTATCCGGGATTGGTAGAGTTTGGCTTACAGAGGGTATTTTAGTCATTTTGGATTCGAGGGTATTTTAGTCATTTTGGTGTGCAAGGGTAAAATAGTCTTTTGGTTGTGAGAATTATTTTTAGTGTTTTAAGTGGGAACCATATTTTTACGAAGTTACTCGTGGGTTGTGGTAATTAATTAAGAGCCGGTAACTATTCGTTATTTTTAACCGTAAGTGAGTAGAAACTTTGTGAATTAGTTAAGAAAATTGTTGTTCTGAATCCAGCGACAGTTAACTGCCGTTCGCACCAGCAAAAAAAACCAGTGCAGGCTGCACTGTGAAGTCCAGCCACTTTGCCTTGTTTTTACCTGTAATTTCAAACGACAATTCCGCATGAAATCAAACCGAAACAACAACATCTAACAATTACAAACATCAGCATTTCATTGTTTATCAATTATTCGGTAACATTACACAAAACCGATAATACATTAACGTTACACAATTGTTTGAAATTCGCCAAATTTCCCACATTATGCAACACATTACACTAAAAATCCATTAATTTATAATAAATGGGAAAGTCAAATATATATATATATAATTCATTCAAGGTTAGTTATATCTTGGCCACAAAAAATGGTCATTACATTATATATCCCAAAAAATACGTCGGCGCATATCGACTAAAAAACGGATTAACACCGACCAAAAACTGTCATATTTCATCTAATGAAATTAAATCATCTAAATGTTCCACAACATCTTCAAATTCTTTGTTTGCTTTAACTGGAGTCTCATTCAACAGATTAGGATTGTCTTGATTTGTTGGTTTTTTTGGTGAAACTGGTCTCTCTTTTAGCTCAATCTCCATGAGTGTTCGGAAACAGTCGTGTTGATCTAAAAATTCATCTTGCCATGTATCCACCTCTCCGCTTATGTGATTATTCCACCTTGTAGATGATGGAGGTAGTGGGCAATCATCTTTCAACAAAAGAAGGACAAAATGATTTGGGATTAAACAAAGGCAAATCATGTTGCTTTTCGGGTTAACCGGAGGCTTACCTCTAAGTGGGAAAAAAGTCTCTGACTCTCCAATATCAAGGGTAGTCATCTCTACCACCGGCCTATTGTAACAAGATGCAACGATGTGTCACATATCCGGCAATGTCAACCATTTATCGGGAGGTGCAAAACCACTAACATTTTTGGGAGGATGCAATCTATCCAAGATGTAATTATAACGGTCTTCGCCCGCATATATCTCGATTTAGTCATTCCTATGCTCTTTCACCTCTTTAATAAGTGCTGTCCGCACTATAACATGACTTTCTTCCGTCAAATCCAAGGATTTGGCTATAGCCCTAAACCCACAATGTCCATCGCCAATAACATCCAAAATTCTCTCAATATATGGTATCATGAATTTTGGCATGTAATACATAGGACTCGATGGATCATAATTTCTTGGAACCAAGATAGGCTTAGGAACCGGAACCGGAGTTTGAATCGACGAACGTGGAGAAATGCCAATGCGAGCACCATTTGTTTTACGTTGTGAAGATTTTTTTGGTGGTAAAGATTGACTTTCCGGATGTTGAGAATCAATAGTCTCCCACGAAGATGGGATCCTATGTGTCGATTTTGGTGTAGATTTGAATTTTTTTTTTCTTTTCTCCTTTGGTTGACACCGTTCTTGGAGGTGGTGACAACATTGTGGTCTCCGGAAACGCTAACAACCGCAAACCCTCTTTGATTTCTAGTTTCATTTGGTATGGAACTCTTTCGAGACGTTCTTGGATACCACTCCACTCCTCCGCGACCGAAAACAAATCTTCATTACTTTCTTCTTCACCCATATACAACTTATGTCAATGCGAGTGTATCTCCTCCAATCAAATGGGCTTGTTGTGACGGATTTTCATAGCAATTAAGCATGCACAAGGTAGGTCATGCGACGTCCTTTGAACACAACCGCAAGTTTTCTTCTCGATGCATAAGGTTTTCCTAGCACGCTCTTCTTCCACAAAAATATAGTTAATGGCTTGTCTAGACATGTTACCCCCTAACCTAGAGTACAAAGTGACATCTTTGTATCTATGTTCCAAGACCGTAACGCTCCTACCAAACGATGAATGTATCTCCCCAAACTGGATTGCCAACATCTCATCTATTTTTTCCCAACAAGTACCCAAATCACCCTTGGAGGTGGACAAATGTTCTTTCACTACACCATGAGCTCCTTCAACTCTAATCGTGGTCCTGCACCCAAGATGTAACACAAGGTTTGTCCATGCCCTCACTATTTTGTCCTTAAAAGGCTTCAAAATGGTGGTTTGAACATAGTGAAGAAACTTTGAATAATCCTTACAAGCATCTTGGAATTCCATTAGATTATCCGCATATAACTCTTGAGTAGGAGATTCAACCAATTTTTCCCATGCATCAAATATGGTATCAACTAACTTACTATGTTTCACCTCGTCCACAATCTTCTTTTGCCCATCCACTACCACGATATTTTGTTTAACTTTACAATCGGTGATGATTTTTGGTCTAACAGTTTTCCCAACATGGAAATAACAAAGTATTGCACTACTATCGGGGAGAACATTTGCTACGACATTCATCATAGTTGTTTCCCTGTCGGTCACGACCCCCTTATGCATATCACTATTTGGGTTAAGAAGTTTAAGCAACATTTGCAAAGCTCAAGTAAAGTTATCCTCCTTCTTCGACGTCATAAATGCAAAACCAACCGAATATGTCAAATAGGTTGAGATGACTCCAACTATTTCAAACAATGGCATCCTGTATAAGTTGGTTTTGTACGTGGAATCCATTATCAAAACAGTCGGAAAATTATTAAACAACTTTACCGATGTTGGATGAGTCCAAAATATGTCTTGAACAATTTTACTTTCACATTTTTCTCTTGTGTAATAAACATATTCATTATCTTCCAACTTTGAGATTAGAAATTGCATCTCCGTCAAGTCACCCCTTTTTGCCTTTTTGAATTTATGGCGTTCATTGTAGACTTGCTTGATATTTGTCATGGACTCCTTCCTTTTCTTCTTCAAATTTGTCAAAATATTTTTTGGTTTCATCGAACTATTGGTCAAGTCATGTACAATCTTATTATCGTCCTCCATTAATCTTTTAGCAAGAAGGTGCCCTGCTACATACGGCACCATCTCATGGTTGTGAACACCATTAAGAATAGCCAATTTCCAAGCATTGTCTTCCATGACGACATATCCACGCACCTTGAACAAACACCCACATTTTCTTGATCACGTTGCTTCATGCTTCACTTTTCTCTTCGGTACTTTGTGCTCGCCACTCCGTTCACAAACCAACTCCAACATAGCATTTCTACCTTCACAAGATCTTTTAATGATAACCGTAAATCCAGCCCTATTTGCTTGTCGACAAACCCAACCGAGCAACTCGTCTTTATCTTTCCATGTATCTCGGGTCGAAAAGAAATGAGTTGTGTCCACTTCGTTGTCACGAAGTTTCCACAAACCGGAATTGACACTTGAAGCCTCAACTTTAACGGAAGCTTCAGCCTTTATGGAAGCTTCCACCTTAATGGGAGCTTTAGCCTTAATGGAATTGACAATACTAGGTTTTCGATCACCCGCATTCTCAACCATATCTATAAATAAACAACATATAATTGCTAAATTAATTAATTAACATGTATCTAATATCATATAAGAACATAAACAAACCAAAACAAACAGAAAAGAAAAAATTTAGGCAGTAGAACTGCCATTTGAAAAAGGAAAAAAAAATTAAGTACCCAGCGGCAGTTAATAGCCGTTGATCCCATCGGTAGTTAACTGCCGCTGATCCCAGCTGTAGTTAACTGCCACTAACTTTTGTGTTAGAACAAAAAAACTGCAGAATCAATAAAATGTAAACGAGTTTAACATTGCAATACCTGTTTTTTTTATGTTACTGTGTGTAGAAACGTCCTAGCAATCCATCAGCAATAATTTGGAACCAAGATTTTGACACAAGATTTTTGAAATGGGGATTTTTTGAGGAATGGTAATGGTAAGGTAAGGTGATGAGTGAATAGGAGGTAGGGGTTTTCTGGTTTTGGGGGGAAAAAGCAACGGCAGTTAACTCCTGCTGGGTCCAGCGGCAGTTAACTGCTGCCGGTTAGCCCAACGGTAGTTATCTACCGTTGGGGGCTTTTAAGTAAATTCCATGTGTTATTAGGAATGTTTGTATGTTAGAACAGCAATTTTCATTAGTTAATGAGAGCTTTGATCCCATTAAGACATTTGAGGGATGAGCCCATTTGTGTAGAGCCTATATGAACTCTAGTCTTAAGATAAATTAGGGTTTTACACTCATTATACACAAAACTTTTGTAAGAGGTAGAGAGAGAAAGAGCAAGAACAAGGGTTAGAGAGAAGAGCTTGGAGAGCAAGAAGAGGGCAGTGATTCAAGGAGCAAAAGTGAAACTAAGGCTAGGTGTGTGCTCAATTGAGGTAAGGGGGTAGTATACATTCATAATTTAAGCTAGAATCTCTTTTTCTACTTAATTTCATAAGTGCTTATTTTCTGAATTGAGATTTTTGTGGATTTAAAAGATGAATTTCATGTACCCATTTTGATACTAAGTTTATGTATGTGAACTTGATCCTAAACATGTTGTTGTTGTTGAATTTGCATGTTTGAATTGTGGTTATATAAAACTTTGTTGATTTTTGCTCAAATTGGTGTAAAATGATGTTGTGGTTGTAATTGTTGATGAATTCATGGTTAAATGATGTTGTTGTTGTTGTTGATTTATGCCATGGGTATTCATAATCATGGAATTGTGGTGTGAATTGAGTTGTTTTGAGAGTTTTTGTGAAAAATGGGTGAATTGATGATTTGTGTTGGAATGATGTTTTGATTTCAAGTTTGATATGGTTTTGATTGCCTTTTTAAGTACATAAACGTATAGACAAACTTTGGGGACGATGGGAATCAAAAATGGGGTTTTGGTGTGAAAAAAGGTGGTTTTCCCGAGAGGAAAACCAAAATTTTGAGTTACTGTCTGGTGCAACTCGCGAGGCGAGCTCATGGGGAGCTGGTGGCGAGTTGCCCCGACCAGCACTCATGTATTTTGTCGTTTTGGGTATTTGGGGTCGATCCGCACCATTCCAAACTGATTCCTTTGATGTAATTAAATGTAATTAAGCTTTCTAAACCTTTGCAAACACCAATTGAAATGATTTGAACATGGTTTGGTGAATCGTACCTCAAACTTTTGAAAAATGTCAAAAACGTGAGATTTTCAGAAAACTCGATTTCTCAAGGAAAAAGTGTTGGACTAAGGTTGTCTAGTATTGTTATGAATTGTAAAAATGTTTTGGATGGGATTCATGGACTTTTGATTGTTTTTGTCTTGAAAACTTGAATTCTTTGGAAAATGGTAAAATGATACGGACTTTGGAAAACTTTGAAATTAAAGTGATTTGGCCTATGAGAAGTTGATGTATACACTACTGCACTCATATGTGATTTGTGTGTATACTTAGTTGAGGCTTCTTAATGTGTTTGTTTTGTTTTGACGGATAACTTGAAAATGAAAGGAATGTGACAACTTGTTGTAATTTTATGATTTCTTAGACTTGGCCTAGGATACTTATATGCCTAAGATACTATGAACATATGTGAGTAGTGCATGTGTTTTGCTGAGGCAATTGTGTATGCTTGCTTAGTTTTGGTTAAATTCTTTATATGTCAACTCTCTTTGAAAATGTTGTCTTCTGATGATAATTTGAAAGTGTTGATGTTGTCGATGTTGTTGAGGTGAATAAGCTAAATGTTGATTGTTGATGGTGAATTCATACATGCTTAATGTTGACATTTGGATGTGGTGATTGCATTGTATTAAATTATTATATGCAAATGAAGGTGATTTAGGATATTATATCCAATGTAGGTGAAAATGATGGTGAAATTGTTGTTGAACATGTGAATAGTGTGTCATATGTTCATGCATCATAAGTCGTGGATATTTATATTCAGTTTAGAAGATTGAATACTTTGTATTCAAAATGAAGGTGATATGATGTTTTTGTTGCATCATGAGGTGGCGAACTTTGTTGGTGATGGTACCACATGCATGTAGGAGTCGAGTCTAAGTGCATAACATGATTTTAAATGAGTCCTAATTGCTTATGTGTTTGGAGTTGTATGCTATTTATCCGCTACGATGTTTTATGAAATTTTTAGAATGCATGTTTTGAGAACTATTGAAGACGTGACGTCTATTTCTTGAATATTTGTATTATTCGCGTGTTTTATCGCTTTAATAGAAGTAGGGCATTACAGTAAGTGCATTACAATTCTAGTCACAATAGTAGCTCCTAATCATAATGTGTGAGAAGCTTTTTCACATTATTATATCAGAAGCTACATTTTGCCCATCCACTGTCACCTAGTCGACAACCATTGATGCCGGTTGCTCCCACCACTCATTAAGCTGCAGAAGAAGTTGCATTGTAAGAATAGAAATGGAAATTTTAATAGTTATCAACGAACACATAAGAATGCACCAAGACATTGCATATCAAATTGAACAATTGTGATGAAGTTTTTTATATAGCAATTATATGTAATTAAAACATGCTTAGCAGTAGTTGCATCAACTCGTTCCTAAAATTTTCAGCAATGTTTTAAGGGATATCAATCTTATAACAATAATGGCAGTAACTCACCAATCCCTAGACATATTTGCAGGCTTCTAAGCTCTGTTGAGCATTCAAAACACCAATCTTGGGTTCAGGCAACCATTTTTCCCTGACAGCCCTTTCTTGTTATGCTGCTAAATTTAAAGAAAAATTAGCCGTCCTGCATCATTAAATCAAATGTCAGAAATGAAGAGAAAGCTTCCAACAAATTATTAACGTGTGAATCTGAAAGAGATGAAAAAAATAATATTAACTACATCTTTTTCTTTTGGACATGCATAGATGAGTTTATTAAATTATTAACCATGAATGCAAGTTGGATTCACGGGTTGAATTCATATCTACCTTTCGTAGTCCCGTTGAACAAAGTAGGCATGACCACTTTGCACAAGATCCTGTCTAATATGGACAAGATTAATAGCCTTTAATAAATCTTCCAAAACACTGGCTTTTGAACCACGAAGTTTCAAGCAAAACTCCAGGGACTCCAATATGGATGCTAGACCAGCATCTAAACCTTCCAAGCCTGCACATTAAGAAATACTACCATATATGCATAGCACCAATAGAATAGATTTAAGCCCACATATATGCATGCCACCAATAGTAAATACCTTTGAAACTACGTTTGTAAGTTGACGAAATAAGGGAGAAGAAGACAAACACAGAGAGATTTTCTCACTTAGTTTGGTCCAGATTTGACCTACATATAGAAGAGAGAGATCTCTCTAATTCCCTATAAAAAAAAAAAAACTTCTTACAAAGACATAGAAGGGTTACCACCCTAACTATTGTTTGAGAGATAAAGAATTGAGTCTGTCCTGAGTGGCATGAGTTTAATTAGTGTTTCACTTTTTAAATTATGTGATGTGAATGATGTTTAGATTTTATGGTAATTTTCTTAGTTCAATGATGTTAATTTTTTTAAGTTTTGTGTAGATATGTCTGATCCGGATCAGGGGCAGCAGATTGATCCATCTAGGCTTATATCTGGTAGACTTGCTATGACAAATAGCGCCAGGCAGGCAAGCCAAAACGCGCATATCCCAAAGAGGGGAGGAGGTAAAGATCGGATTGGGGATGGCGCAGAGAGTTCTTAGGCTACACAGCCTGAACAGTCGCAGGTGGTTGACCCAACACAGGTGGCGTACGTTAATTATCAGGATCAGATACACGATGCCACTGATGGTGGGTATGACGACCAGCATATTCGGGAGGATGTTGTGCATGTATTAGCCGCGGATGACATTGCTGCTCAAACAGCCCCAACGACGTTACCTGATCAGCCTCCCTTTCCTGGAGGACCTCTTGATACATCTCTGTTGTCCTCTTATGTCGAGCATGTTGCATTGCCGCTCTAGTATAATTCAAAAAACGTAAGTGTTATTTTTAAGGGTTAATTAAGTAAATGATCCCTATAAATAATCAAAATTTTATTTTTAGTCCCTACAAAATAAAATCACACTTTTTAGTCCCTATATAATTTTCCATAAGTATTTTTGGTCCCTATAAAAATTTTCCATCAGCATTTTTAGTCCCTGTCAAAAATTTTAATCAACATTTTTTGTCCCTAAAATGCATAAGGAAAATGTCACAGGGACTAAAAAGTGTGATTTTATTTTGTAGAGACTAAAATCAAAACTGTGAATATTTATAGGGACTAAAAACTTGATTAACCATATTTTTAATTGTCTAAAATTATCATATGCAATACTTATTAAATATTATATCAACATATTATATTTTTTTATGTTTTAAATTGGTGTGCAAAATTTAATTTTAAAATGTCGTGCGTAATATAAATTGAAATTACACGTGCGTGCCAATTTAAATGTTTCATTTTTTTTAAATTTTAAATGTGTTATGTCTTAAATTAGAAATACGTGCACCAATTTAAATGCGTGATTATTTTTTAAAATGTGTTATGTCTTATTTTTTTATTTAAATGTTTATAATGTTTATGTTTTTTTAAATATGTTTTTTTTGTTATTATTTCAGATTCGTAAGGAGCGTAAAGTAAAACCCATTAATCATGGGGCTAAGATTTTGGATCTCCGATGTCCACATCATAATCAGAATTGATTTTGGGATCCACTGAAGGCGAGCATGCTACATGATTGGGTTTACACAGGCTACGACAATGTGCCTCATGCTTTGCTGATGACTTTATGCGAGAAGTGGCATACCGAGACCAGCAGTTTTCACTTGCCTGTGGGGGAGATGACCATTACTTTGGATGGCGTCGCCTGTCTGTTGCATATTCCCATTGAAGGGCAAATGTTGAGCCATCCAAAGAAGGTGTCTCGGGCTGATGGATTGGATCTGATGGTGAGACACTTAGGTGTGATGCAGGCTATTGCAGTGGCAAATTGCAATGATGAGTACAGTGCTTACGTTAGTTATAAGACACTTAGGAAGTATTATGAGGACTACCTTGATGCTGCTACCAGATTGTCGGATGCACATACTCAAGAGGAGGTACAAGAGCTCAGAAGGGTTAGGACTGCTTGTGTGAAGTGTTACCTCCTGTACTTGGTTGGATGCTTGTTGTTTCGTGATAAAAGCAACAAACGCATTGAGTTGATTTATCTAACGACCATGGAGGACTACGCGGGGATGCGTAATTATTCTTGGGGAGGGATGGCATTGGCATACCTATACCATTGTCTATCTAGGTGGCAAAGCTATTGGGGGAAGTATTACACTGCTCATGGTAATAAATTGTCACTTTTGACCGTTAACATTTTTTTTTTTACTTGGTAATAACTTATAAATGTGATTTGTTTGGTTTGTGCAGTGATAGTTTTTGGCGTATTTTCCTCGCTTTTTTATTGTTGATGATAATCCAGACTATATGCAAAATTATCCGTTTGCGGCGAAATAGGCGATACAGAGGGGTCATGGAGAAGGGTTGACATATCGTGCACTGCTTGATCGTTTGGAGATGGCTAACGTATGCTGGAGGCCGTATGAAGAGCACAGAGAGATCCAGGATTTTGAGGAGATTTTCTGGTATTCAGGCTGGATTATGTCCGGTGTTGACAAGGTGTATCGTCACTTTCCTGAGAGAGTTAAACGACAGTACGGATACGTGCAGAACGTCCCTAGACATCTTACGGATGTTGTTGAGCTGTGAGTGACTCAAATTGTGCAGGCTTTCATTGACTTTCGTACTCACACGATTAAGGAGCTCGATTGGGGTGAGCCGGTAGGAGAGAAGACATAGCGGATGGAGGATGACTATATACTATGGTACGAACAGGTGTCTCACCCTCAGATTTGTCCACCTATACCAGGATCTCCTTCGATGCCACTAAATGAGGAGCAAATCATTGCACACCAGTGGGAGCAGTACCAGGCGAGAGGCTTGCCTGATACCAGTGAGATGATTAGTGGTGTTGTTGCCTATGTTGATGAGCAGTTGGGTCAGGAGGTGATGAGCCATGAGCAATGGTCTGCAGCCATGTGCTATGTTAGGGAGCAGATAACACCGATATTGACCAGGAGGCGAGGCCGGAGGCCGAGGAGGCAGCATGCCGAGCAGGAGCAGCAGTAGGAGTATTTTCTATTTAGACAAATTTTTAGGGCTTGGTGTTAGTTTTCATGACATTTGTTCGTCCCGTTCTAATTTCATGACAATTCTTAGTTTGTTTGTATTTTGATGACATATTATCGTATTTTAAATATAACGGATGTTGGTAATTTTTCGTTTATTTTTCGCATCAATCTTGGTATTTCATTAATGTTAATGTTGGTTCAAATGTTGCTTAGTTTTTGATTCGACATTGAAATAATATGCATATAACCTTTAAAAGGTTGTGTATCAACGGCAGCTTCTGCTAATATAGCTTCAGTGCACATCGGCACTTAAGTGCCGAGGAAATTGGAACCGGCGGCAGTTAACTGCCGAGGAAAATGAAACCGATGGCTAGTTAACTGCCGAGGGGCATTTTAGTCTTTTACTAGTGTTTTTAGCCTTCTTTAGTGTGTCAACGGCAAATTTCATTTTCTTTACTAGTGCACAAGACGAATTTTGCTCTTCTCCCAACACAAAACACCTGCGCCCAACTGAATTTTCAGATATACCCCTGCGTGAGTTAAGTCACGTTGTGTGACTTAACTAATACACCATATGGCCGGTGGTCTGATCTCAAGAACACACGTTTTTTGGACAGTGGTCAGCTTTTCAACCTTCATTCTGCACGTTTTTTTACAAGTTTTACACGTTTTTTTGACTACATTTATTGTAGTTATAACCTATGTTACCATTCCAACCTATAAATACCCCTCCAAACTTCCTCTTTTCCTAACACCATCTCTCATTCTCACTCTCTCCCCTTATTTTTTTTCCTTCTTTTTTTTTGTCTTTATTTTGGTGTAAAAAGAGGTCAATCGAGGGGTAAAAATAGGCCAATTAAGGGGTAAGAAATAGCCGATCAACCTGGGGTAAAAAGAGGTCAACTGTTGGGTTAAAACTAAATCTGCTTCTTTTTACTGTTGGAGTAAGCCCTAATAGCCAATCTATATTGATTGGGTTTGACTTTGTATCATGATATTGATATAAATATATATTGTGAATATATAAATAATAAGGCATTTCTTTATTGATTTT
>Ga0315915_1008089_pt1 | contig 12364 bp, 3 predicted proteins | sample MpolbnodulesMG_FD_207738 | JGI IMG/M metagenome (GOLD analysis project Ga0315915, IMG submission 207738) | Medicago polymorpha root nodule microbial communities from Los Angeles, California, United States - branched nodules | ecosystem: Host-associated > Plants > Roots > Nodule | place: USA... | reverse complement strand
TCAATAAGAGATGCAATACAAATTGGAATCCTAGACAAACTATAGAATCCATTTAATTCAGCCATAATACATAAGTGATCCTTTCATCAAAAAATGTATAAAATTTATCAGTGATATGAATTGTTATTGGTGAATTGTAATGTGACAGAACAAAGATGGTGGATGGGGATTGAATATAGAGACTCACAGCACAATGTTTGGATCTGCATTGAGTTATATTACATTGAGAATACTTGGAGAAGGGTCTGAAGATGATGAAAACATGGCAATGGAGAGAGGCAGAAAATGGATTATCGATCATGGTGGTCTTGTAGCTATGCCAGCATCAGGAACATTTTGGGTCACGGTAAATTCATTCATCCATATCACTTTAAATCTATAAAATATACTACACATTTCTTTCATTTCCCAATAATAGTTGTTTGTCGAAAAATAATAAATATATTAATGAGTGTAGCAAGTTTATCAAATTATTTTTTACTAATTATTATAAAAAGATATTAATTTCTAAGTTATTAGTTTTCTAAAGTTCATGGTAGATGGACAGAGAAATGCATAAATATTGAAGTGTATATGACCAAAATAATTGGCTCGCACACGACAAAACACTGCAGGTACTTGGAGTTTATGAATGGTCTGGCTGCAATCCAATTCCACCAGAGTTCTGGTTACTGCCCAAATTCAGCCTTATTGAGCCAGGTTCCTTTCTATCCTTATTTTAAATTCTAGTAATATAGTAAAATTTTGGGAGCTATGCTCTAAAAAAAAAAACTATATTGGGAGCTTCAAATAAAAAAAATATCCAGATATAGATAGACTTATCATCTCTAAAAAAATATAGGCAGACTTACCATTTTTTTTGTAAATTAGAAAAGAAAAATATATTGTATTTAGTTAAAGTTCTAATACATTATGGGTCTTTATTTTTTTTGTGAATTAAAATAAATCAAAAGAAAACGAACTGAAAAGACATACTAAGTGTCCATGACATCCCCACATAACTTATTTAAGAGGCCAAAATGTGGAGAGGAACATGCAGTGACAATCATATTGGAAGAATTTCTATATTTTGCCAACCAATACTATGATCAGCTTCTCGAAATATATGATGCAATACCAAATCTAGGGCATGGTCGATCAAACTGATAATCCTTAGAAGTAACGAACTGTATGCATGAAACTCTAACTCATTCTTCGAGTCAACAATTGAATAGCCTCAAAGCGATCTTATTCAATGATTGCTCTTGTCATTTGTTCCTTTGCCAAGCAAATAATGATCCATATCCTCGTGAAAAGTATGAACGTATCTAAGCACATCATACTTCTTTGATTAGTTGTCATCTAGGATTCTATGATTTCCCCATATCCACACCCACCACAACGAAGACAAAAAGACTTGAGGATGTTGAGATTGACGAGCCTCCTTTATCCAATCTTTACTCGTCGATGTTGAGAAAAAGTGTCCAATATACCTCATAGGAATAGCTTTCCAAATCTCTCATACAAAGTGATAATCCCTTAAGCAATGTAGAACATCTTCATTAGTTAGAGAGCAACTACCACATACAGCACTAGCCGTGAGACTGCACCTTCTTCGAACATTATTAACATGAAGTGCTTTGTGCAGGCGGAGCCAAACAAAGTGTTGGACTTTTGCAGGCGCCTTAATTCTTCAAATCCAGTTCCAATCATTAATTTGTCGTGTTCCAAGTTCTATTGTGAGCTAACAACTAATCATAGCCAAATTTACAGCTATAAACCCTGTCCTATAGTCATTTCATATCAACATATCATGTCGCTCTTCATATAAGTAACATGAGGAGAGTGTTGGTCAACAAACTGAACAATATTAGAAGGTACATTGGTTATTAAAGCATTCCAGTTCCAACAACCATTAAAGCATATAGTCTAGCATTATTACTATCAATTTCCCTCTTGATCCAACAATTACATTTGTTAAATATTTGTGAGTTGTTCTTAATCAGTGGCGGAATAAAAAAAAAAGATTGGATAAACCACAAAAATAAACTATAACACACACACACACACAAAAACACAAAATTTATGTTTTAATAAGCATTAAGTACAAAGTTGACCATCAAAAAGGTAAATTACATACGTTCAAAAATTTAAAATAATTATCTATGTATTTTGAGTGACTTAAAAATGTGATGGAGAAAATGATGGGATACAGTGTAATATTAAAAGTCAAAAATATTTTAATAATTTCTGATATACAAAAATTTATATATTTTTGGTGGGGTGGGCCCACCCATGCTCTAGAGAAGCTCTGCTATTTTTGTTGACTAAAATATCACATAATTTGATGAGATTAATATAAATTTAAACAATTAAAAAAGTGTGCACAGGGCCGAGTTCGAACTTCAAACACTCCAGTTATTCTTTTTAATATGTGAATTTTAACCACTAAACTACTTGGAAAAAAAAAAAGTGTGCATGGATCGTGTATTATTAACTATCATAATTCTTCTTTCATTACCATATGTATTTGTTCATATCTCTTCTTTAAACATGCAGGGAAAATGTTGTGCTACTCTCGCTTGCTTTACATGAACATGTCATATATATATGGGAAAAAGTTCGTGGGCCCTATCACTGGCCTAGTTAGATCACTTAGAGAAGAACTGTACAATGAGCCTTATGATGAAATCAACTGGAATAGAGCTCGAAACACTGCAACTAAGGTTCGTGAGAGGGGAATCAATATTTAATTTTTTTGGGTACTTCTATAATTTATATACCTTTTCCATATATAATCAAAACAAATTTATTCAAACTGACTTAAGACACATTAAGAGTTACACAAGTCTCAAAAAAAAAAAAAAAGGTTAAAGTACACTTTTCGCACCCTAATTTTCAAAATGTTCCGATTTTGACCCCTATTAAAAAAAGAAAATTTTGATTTGTCTTGTGTTATTTGTTCAAGAGATGATGAAACAAGCACATATTTGTTGTGGAGATTAAGTTATACTTGGTGATTAATTGCTTGTTGTTAGTTTTTAATGTGGTTAGGAGTTGGTTAGTTAGTTACTAGTTAGTGATCGAGTTTAAGCAATTCTGTTTTCTTTCACCGGGTAGTTTGAACTTGTATTACTTACTATGTAAGTAAGTGTATTTGTTGTGCAATATAAAGAGACACTAAGAGTGTGTTTGGATTGAGGGTTTAGGAGGGGAAAGGAGGGGAGGAGTGACTTTTATTTTTTAAATTACGAACAATGTAAAATGTTTTTTAAAAATAAATTAAGTGTTTTTGAAGTATTGTGTAATCATTTATCATATTGTTAATTCAATTTTCTAAAATCATATGCGCACATGATATTGATGTTTATATATGGCATACATTTTCATTTTTCAGGAGGATCTGTACTTTCCTCACCCTGTAATCCAAGATATGTTATGGGGGTTTCTTTATCACGTGGGAGAGCGTTTCATGAATTGCTGGCCATTTTCCAAGCTTAGACAAAAGGCATTAGAAGTCGCAATTAATCATGTGCATTATGCAAATGAGAACAGTAGATACTTTTGCTATGGAAGTCCTGAGAAGGTAATTGAGAAACAGTACTACAATACTTTAGTTATAGTGTCTTGATCTATCCCTATTTATCAATAACGCTCCATTTGATCCACATATATTGACCCAATTTGACCATATCTAAAATTCACAAAAACTTGTTTTTACCATATTTCTCTACTAATAAATAAAAACAAATTTTAGTACATAGGATATTGTTGCATTTGTTTCCATAAATATTTAAAGGCTTATTTATATGTTTAGATCGTGTAAACAGGGCTCACTTAAGTTTTGGTTCTTGAATATGCTAATTTTTTCAATTTTGGCATGTAAATGTAAAGGAAAATGATAGGTAGACATCTTTGTGTTTTACACACTTTTGTACCACTGGATATGTGGCATTTTAATTAAAAAAAAATCTCACTCTCTTCTCAAATTCTTATCTCTTCGGTTCTCACTTCTCTCTTTTTTACTCTGTACAAAAAAAACAACGCTCACAACTTTCTCTCTCTAACTCTCTTTCTTCTCCGTCTATTCCTCCCCCTCCACCTCGTCGCTGCCGTCAGACTCTCCCTCTCTCTCCACCCCTTTTTTTCTCGGCCATCCCTATGGTCAGATCAGTGGTGGTGGTTGTTAGATCGACGACAATAATGGTGGTGAGATTCGTGGGTGAGGAAGTCGACGGTGGTAGTGAGATCTAAGGATAAGAACGACATCGACGGTGGTTGTGGGGAACGACGGTAGTGGATGTACGAGGTCGAAAGCGGACAGAGGTTGTTAAATCTGACGGCGACGGTGGTGCCAGTGAAGTTTGAGGGTGATGACGACGACGATGGTGGTGAGATTTGAGGTTGAAGACGGCGGACGACGGTGGCCGGTGGTGATTCTTATGATGGAGAAGAAAAAGAGGTCTGAAGAAGAAAGAGTGTGTGAGAGTTGCTGAGTTTGTTGGACAAAATTGTTTAGACTTTGGACAAAATTATCCCTTCTTTATTTTAATGGACAAAATTACCCCTACAACATGGGGTGTACAATGATGGTATGCCACATGGGGTGGTCTATCTATCACCACTTAAATAATAATCACTTGAATTTTGATTCTTAAACATATAATCTCACTGAGATGGATGTGTCCAGTTTTGATTCGGATATGTGTTTCCTGACTCAAAAGATTTGACATGAATGGACGGAAATACCCTTAATGAAACCAATCATGCTGAAATTACCAAAATACCCTCTTCTTCTGCCTCTCCTCTCCCTCTCTCCTTCTGGCAATTCTATTTGTTTCACACTCTTCCTATGTTTCCTTCATCACCGTTGTTCTAACCTAACATCTCCACAACTGATGGTAGGTTTTGGCAACCGTCTCCCTCTCTTCCGTTTCTCCTCAATTTCTCTGTTTTCTTCTGCAACCCATAACCATGAAGAGTAATCAAACCCCCTTAATAACACTGACCACCCTACTAATTCAATTGATGTCAATACAACCCACCACAATTTCAAATCCTTGAACGCTCGCAAATCCGTTGTTCAGTCATCATCATTCATTTTCATATTCATGTTCAATCTGTCAAACCGTTGATTCAGTTAACATCCCTCAAACCCTCTATTCACGCTCTCAAGCGTAGAGAAATTGACACCGTCATCGATTTAAACTCGAGTATTTCATTCATTCTGGAAGACATGTATTGGGTTTTCCTTTCTCTCTCACATTTTAACTTAACAATTCAAAACTACTTTGTTTTAACCTTCTCGTTGATTTTGATTTCGTCGAGCAACCTTAATCCCCAAAAGTCAAGTTGATTGGTGTCTATTTGGAAGGATATAAAGGGCATTAGGTTTGTGGTTCGAATGGTTATTGAACATAGAAGAAAAAACAGACAATACAAGCACCATAGAAGATAACTTGCAGCACAAGCAAATTACATAGAGGGAATTTTAGTATTTGTACACTCTTCTTCTTAGTTAGTTAAGTTGATTACATAGCTAATACCAGAACTGTATAAATACCAATGTAACTTCATTCATCATCAATAAGAATTTTTTTTCCTCTTTTGTTCATTTAACTAACTAAGAAGAAGAGTGTACAAATACTAAAATGCCCTCTATGTAGTTTGCTTGTGCTGCAAGTTATCTTCTATGGTTCTTGTATTGTCTGTTTTGTCTTCTATGTTCAATAATGGTGTTGTGGCACGACGTTGGATTGGGTATGTGGGTAAGGAAAGATGAATTTTTGAGATGAATTTGTGAGATGGGATGAACTTCCATGAATGTGATAAGATGGTTTTTTTAGATGACTTTTATTTTTTTGGGTTTGTGTTCTTGGGATGAAGGTTTTCAATGAGTTTATAGGTTTAGGCTTCAGTTAATGTGTGTTTATTTGTGTCATTTCACATTGAATTGGTAATATTGAGGGTTTTTTCATCCATTCATATCAAGTATTATGAGTCAACAATCAATTGTCCTCGATCAACACTAGACACGTTAAACACAACGAGAGTATGTGTTCATGGATCAAAACTCAAATGATTAATATTTGCAGAGCAAAATTGAAAAGATTAACAAATTCAAGGACAAAAACTCATGTGACCCCTATTTGCAGGGAATAAATATATAAATAAGCCATGTTTAAAAAACATCAACTTTTTCTAGAGACTCCTTGGGGATGTTGGGGCTTATGGTGATGATAGGCGGGTTTGGAATCTTGACCTGTCCAGCGTCTTCATGTTCATCTCTCTTTATGTGGCGTTATGCTCAAAACTCCTTCCTCCTTGCTCTTTGAATGTAAATATCCGAAGGGGCTTGAAAGCTATTTGGATCGTCTAGCACCGTCAAAGGTCCAAACTTTTGGTTCACAACTATTGATTGGTAGGCTCTCGTCTCGCGGCATTGTTGTCAAAAGGGGTGTCCTTAGTGGGAGTTCAGATGTTGCCTCCGTTTGATGTCCAAGCATGGTCGAGAAATATGACCATTTATATCGTCGGTATTGGTTTTCTAGCTCCATATGGTATCATATTTTTCGGTGGGTGGGAACTTGTGTTCTTTTTCCTGGTAACTCACCTTCTCTTGTGATTATTTCTCATCTTGTGGGAACATCAAACATCCAAAAAGGTCTAATGCTAATTTGACATACTAAAATTTGAAATATTCAGGTGATGGTGTTATTTTTTCGTGAAAACCTTATGGGTCCGTTTGGTGCACATGATAGGATAGACACATATGATAAGGAGTTGGATAAGAATAGGATATGATAGTGACATGATAGATACTTATGCTATCATACGTTTGGTGCACACATGATAAGATTTTTTTTTTTGAAATACATGATCAGATTTTATTAAGTGACTCCCTCCTCATCGTTTACCGTAACTATTGTCTTGTCTTCTTTGTTTCTCACATGGTTCCATATATTCTCATTCGTGAATATACCTACATCCCATGGATACTGCTTACGTCTCCATCTTCCTCTCTATTCTTGCTAAAATGAAATACCCCATCATCTTATTGCATCTAAATTTATGAATCTGGATTAAGATTACAATTTTCCAGTTCTTTAATCACAGAAGGCAAAAAATAAAAGTAAAAAGTCAATGGAATAAAGCCAATGAATTGAATAGTGTTTTTCAATTACAGAGAATAAAAAATTAAATCCATTCAATAAAAATACACCGATTGTAAGTACGTAAATCCACTGATTGTAGATGTGAGAAAGATAATGGTTATTGAACGAAGGGGAGTGATACATCCGATGTCGAGGTGTTGGAGAAAATGAAAAGATGAAGCGAAATTTTCTTATCAGGTTAGTAACCCACCAAAAACTAAGGATTAAAATTACAAAGGAGCAATAGGATATGATAAGTAATAGATTTATTTTATCCTTTCCTACTGATGCACCAAACAGAAAATTTAAGTAGGATATGATAGTGTTATCATATCCTGTCTTCTTATCCTGCGCACCAAACGGACCGTTAAGGTTTTTAAAGCCTAATTCTAGTTGTGTCAAAAAATTTCAGGCCAATGAAAGATTTGTTCTCAGTCATATATTTATTTTTAAGTCTAATTGACATTCATGAAAGTTGTATGTAACTTGTTAGCTCATTTAAAAATCTATTTTACATGTACATGGTTAAATAAGTAATATGACATACCTTTAAGGATTAAATAAGTGTTTTTAGTTTCTCTAAAAAATTCTTTAAACAATAGTCTTTAAATATTTTGAGTGAGTAAATTTAGTCCCAGCTATTATATAGCTTAGCCCACTAAAAGGCTAAGCTATATATTTTGAGTGAGAAATTTTTTAGTAATTATGATCTTTTACCATCGAGAGACGTCCCAAGGTATTCATATAACTTAGTCATTTGTACCCGTAATGAGACTAATTCTCAAAGAGTGCTGCTATATAACTCGATAAAATCTATCTCGAGAAATCACGAAGGCACGTGTCATATTCAGAGTGGATTGTGAAAATACAGGAAGCGGTTTGCAAAAGGAATTGTGCAGAAATCATGGGTGGCTAACCAATAGGAATAAATTCGGGATAACGTCGGGATAAGCAATTCGCTTGATCCAGCATTATTCATTCTGAAATTGGCAATAAGACATCTAGTTTTTCTATTATTATTTTTTTATCAAAGCTGAGCTACCTCAACCTATCATATTTCGATTCTAGTTTATGATAATATACTTTAATTCTGAACTGATTTGAAGTTGACATAGACTATATCGTAAGCCTCTATTAGTCGGTTTGGCTAATTCATATCCATAATCTTTATTGTATTTTTGCTAAGGAGCATTATTTAGATTACTAAAAAAATGAAAATTGTAAAAAGAATTATTTATACTCCCAGCTAGATTATTTTTGAAACTTTTATTTTTTTACTTATGTCTTATTCAGTTGATTAGCCACATATGGATGCATTATTATGACTTATGTCTCATTCACTAGATTAGCCACATATGTATCATCATGCATATGATCCCAAAGTTGATGATAACTATGAAATATGGGAAAAACACAAAATAGCAATAATTTAGTACCTCTTGGAGAAGAGTCAAGAAGGATAGATCAGGAGAAGGCATGAAAGCTGCAACAAATACAGCAGCTGCAATTTTGTTAGGAAATAATTCCATGGCCCCAGATATACACATCCCACCTAAGCTATGACCCACTAGGATAACTCTCTGATCTTGTGGCAGTGACCTTAGAAATTCAATCAACGGTTCATAATAATCTGTGACAGAATCCAGCTCATGCACTTGCTTTGGATGGATTCCAGAAGCAGCCATGTCTAGTGTTGTGACTTCGTGTCCAGCAGATTTCAACAGAGCAATAATCCTGTACCAACACCATGCACCATGGCAAGCTCCATGAACCAACACGAAATGTCTTGTACCCATCTAACTTTCCTAGTCCCTCCTGCTCTGTTTAGGTTAGGTTACCTTTTACACATATTTATAAAATAAAATATAGACGGGGCCATTGCTATCAAATTGGAGGCATGCTCTCATATTAAAAATGGATATGTAATATAAGTGAGAAGATTCATAAATTCATTTAAGAATTTGCGGTAAAAATATGGTGTCTTATTCACTTTTACAATTACTCTTGACATAATGTAGAGGATTTCCTAGACTGCTGTCATAATCCAGTAATATACTATGATGATAAGAATAATAATCTGGTCCATCGAAACTTCTTGATTCATCCGCAATTCTCTTTGTGTGGTGGACTATTCCACAATTTTCTTGTGTGGTGGGAAGTGTACTATTTTCCTCTTCTAGAAAAAATACATTTTACAAGTTATAATTGCTCTCCCCTAAAAAAAAGTTATAATTGTTCTCTTTAGATTGATATTACTATTATTGATAGTAGTCATTGATATAATTATATTTCAAAGTATATGTTATTATCATGTTACATCTGTAATTAAAATTTTCCATCCACATCTTATGATTAATCATTTACTCATTTGTATGGATAATAACTGTGACGATTTTCCTACCAGTTTAATTATTAATAGTTTTGTGATTTATCCTTAAAAAAAAAAAGTGTTATGATTTAATTTAATTCCTCTTTTCATAAAAGAGATTACTCTAAGTTAAAAAGTATTTTAGCATATGGCCTCCTCATAGACATCCGATAAAATAGAAACGATATAGAGACAATTAGCATAACTCTACACAAAGATGACACATACAAAAAAAAATTGATTATTCAAATGTACAATATTTTTTAAGTAGGAAAAGTTAACGAGTGTCCTGAGACATTCTTTAAGCATATAAAGTGGTAAAATTTTATAAAAATTTGTGCATTTATTGCATTAAAAATTGAAATCTTTAATTATTTTAAAGAATAATTTCTTCACTGGAAATGCTTAATTAATGTCAAAGACCCTTGTTAACAAGACCCTTAAAATAAAAAGAGCATAAAATTAGTTCATGCTTTGGATCCGTAGCCGGCTTGCCCACCTCGCTCTAAATAAGACATTAACAACGACAATGCTGTAGCAAAGCAGACATGTATAATAAAAAAATGGTTAAATATTTTTTTTTCCTCTAAAATGATGATTTCCTCTAAAATGGTTAATCTTTACAAAAAAGATTCTGCATGGTGTTTTAACCTCTACTGTTAAATCAACATGTATTTTTGAATGGTTTTATTTTAAACATGTTTAAAATATTGTAGAAAGTTCATCCGAAAAGAATGAGCTCAAAATAAATTTTATTTTGTCAAAAAAATTCATTACTTTTATCTTGACTTTTTTATGTTTGAAAATTTATTTAATTCATTTTATGTTAAAAAATTCTAAATTTTAGTAAAAAGACTTTTATAATGTTTCAAACTTGTTTGCAAAAATTTAAGAGTATAAAGAAAATTAAGCAATTTAGTTTTAGCAGGGAGTAAAACAACAAACAGGAAAATTTAGTATGTAAGAAAAAACAATAAAATTTAAATAAGAACATATTTAACCATATAAAAACTATAACATGATATTTATGTTTCTATTTTTTTGACTAAAAGAAATCATATTCATTCATTCATTTAAGGTAGAGTGCATCAAAATCAAACACAAATGTAACATCGTTTAAAATAAAAAGTGATGAATCTAGAACAAACTCACAGAGTCTGAGTTAATAACGTAAAATGACAAAATATCTACACATAATATGACAATATTAAAATGATCAGAATACACATGTCTTTAGATTTTGACGACCAAGTTATTTGATCAACTCTATAATTGATTAAAGTTGATCTGTCAATCCAAACTAAACAAACACCGTGTCAAAACAGAAAAACAACCAACATCTCACCAATACGACGGACAAAGCAACACCGCACTAATACAACGATATCACAAAACAGTGTGAAAATTGCTCACGGTTACCTTTATTTATTCTCTAAAGGGATGCATTTTGCCTATCTTTGATATGTACGGTACAATCACCTGACCACACTTGTACTTGGGAATCCTATTTTGCACTCGAATTATACTCCAATCATCACCATGCCTGAAGTATTTATCTTTTGAGCTTATCAAATTACTTGACCTCCTTCCTCCTTCGGACAACACATATCTTCCTAAGAAATAAGATGAATTTTACATGTATTGATAAGAAGTATCGTAATATATTCCCAAATAATATTACAACACTTCTTATCAATATCATTACATAAAGAGTGAGGAAATATAAGTTGTATGCAGTATGCATTGTGTAACTAATAAGCGTAGACAAAAATTGACTTGACAAGAGTAAATCAACCAACAAAGGACGTGTAATTGATCACGAAAAACTTGTTGGTGGAGATAATATTAATTGTTGAGCGATTTTGATATCTCACGAATTCTTGTGGATATGATAGTTCATATACTTAATTTTGATTTATTAAAGTACAACAACAACTCCCGCAAAATAAAATATGGGTATTGTCTATGCTTACTTTTTGCCCAAAACTCTCGCAAAACAACCCTCAGTGTTTGGATGAGGTAATTGGAAAATTTTAAAGAATTTAGAATTCTGAACAATTTAAATGATTCAATTAAATTACTTTTATTTTTTAATATTTTTGTTTAGATGGAGTAATCAAAATTCCATTGTCATTATTTTTGGACAACTTTTATAAATTTTAATTTTTTGGGACCAAATTTGAAAATTGAAATTAGCGGTAAATTTTCAAATTTCAAAAATTTCGAGGGGTCAAATTCATTTTTTAAAAATTTGAGGGGTCAATTTGAAAATTTTGAAAAATTTAAGGACCAAAATGCAAGATTTGAAAAATTATAACAATGAAGTCATTTGAAATTCCTAGTGTAACGCCCCAATTTATTATTTAATTATTTTTTGTTGAGTTTAGAGTCTTTTATTTGACTTATGTGATTTATGACGTGTTGTGATGTTTTAATATTTTATTAAATGGCTTTATATTATATTTTTAGTAGAATATGTTGGATATTTAGAGTAAATATATTCGAGGGGCTGGTGTGGATTTAGTTAAGAAATATATGTAGATTTAGTTAGAAAATACGTTGGTTTAGTTAGAAAATATATGTGGGCTTAGTTAGAAAATATGTATATTTGGTTGAGAAATATGTTGAGGGTGTGAGATATAAAAGGAAGAGAGCAGCCACAAATTAGGTTAGAAGCTTTTGGAGAAGAAGAGGAGAACCTAGAGAAGAAGAGAACCAAGAGAAGAGAAGAATTCGTAGAACCTTGCAATCATCTAATCTAAGGTAAGGGTGAGACTAATATTCTCTAATCTTAAGTGGTATAATTCTGAAATTGAATTTAGCATGTAGTTTTGTTGTTGTTCATGAGAATTTGAGAATTAGG